>OBJQ01001341.1_pt1 | contig 13122 bp, 10 predicted proteins | sample 1519921 | NCBI WGS metagenome assembly OBJQ01 (sample SAMN04209244, study PRJEB22552) | human gut metagenome | biome: gut; material: feces | host: Homo sapiens | place: USA: Oklahoma
AGGCCCTGAGGGGTCAACTGCAGGCCGTGGATATTTCCATGGGTTCCGATCAGGAAGGTGCCCGTCAGGGACAGGGCGATGGCCAGAAGCTCCAGGCCCGCGGGTCTGCGCCTTCCTTTAAAACATACCAGAAACAGGATCAGCACCGGCGACAGGTACTGGAGCACTGTTGCCGTGCCGGCGTTGGAGGTCTGCACCGCCATAAAATAGCTGAGCTGGCAGAAGGTGATGCCGCAGAGGGCAAACACCAGCAGATGGCGCACGTCCCGTTTGTGTTTAAAAATCCGAAGATTATTTTTCCGATTTAAAATAAAGCCGTTGATGATCAGCATGAGACCGGCAAAAAGCAGCCTCAGCGCCACCAGCCAGGGGGCCTCAACGCCCCGGTGCTCGAAGAGGAACTGGCCGCAGCAGCCGGAGAGTCCCCAGCACGCTCCGCCCACGATGGTCATCACCGAGCCCATAAACTCCCTGGAGCGCTTCTGATCCGAAGTTTTGCCCACGGCAGGGATTTGTCGTGTTTTCATAATTCGTTTCCTACCTTTTCCATGTCTCTATTTATACTGTGAAAACTTATTTCTGTCAACATTTTCCCGGGAACTCTTGCCGAATCCGGGGATCTATACTATAATCCCATCTTTGACAGTTAAAGAGTTAAAAAAGTGCTGTAGTCCTTGGAAATACTAGGGTTACAGCACTTTCTTTGAATTCCTGGAGTATGGTAATTTATTCCCTTCCCTTGCTTTTTTTCTGGATCTCTCTCATCTTACTTTTCGTAATAAAGCGGTAGTCTGTCCGAAAGCCGCTGATCTCATGCAGATCATCTGTCAATTTAGTCCTCTCATACACTGGTTTGAAGCCCTGATCCTCGATATTATCAAAGTTCATGCTTTTCAGCGTCTCCAGGATGTTCGTGCAAGTGTAGTTATTTCCGAGCTTCTGTTCAAGTAGGCGGTAGATCAAAAGCGACAGAAAACAGATCAAAAAGTGTGCTTTTATGCGGTCCTCTCGTTGCACATATACCGGACGGGCAGAAAAATCGGTCTTCATAATACGGAAACATGCTTCGATCTGCCAGCGGCCTTCACTCACTTTTATAATGTCTCCCGGTTCGTCATCCATTAGATCCGTACATACTGCGTAGAGACCATCATACCGTGCTTCTTCCTCTATCTTCTCCTGATCGAGATGATAGTAGACTTCAGCTTTTTCACCAGAATCCGTTACCGCAGTCTTACTGATGAAACGGGCAGGGTCGTTCGGATTGCGGCGTTCTTTTTTATATTTTCCATCGGCGATCATCCTGACGGCCCGTTCTTCCTGCTTTTCCCGAATTGATTTTTGATAGGCCGCATATTTAGGGGAGTAAGTAATAATCAAACGCTGGTGTAGTTTCTTGGTCGTATAGGGCTCCGCCTTATAAAACAGCTCCCCCTCATCTTCTTCCATAAGATTTGTGATATCGACAAGTTTGTGGTCAGAAAGCCTTCGGAAATGCTGTTTATCCAATGCCCGTTCACGTTCCTCGGCGGGGAGTTTTTTTATGGATTGGGTGACGATAAAAGCCCTCTTTCCACGGTGGTTGAACTCCCGGTTCGTTTCTGAGGCAAGACCGGCATCGCTGCAGAAGATGAACTGATCGCAGCCAAAATCATCTACGATTTTTTGTTCTAAAGGTTTCAAGGAAGTCTGCTCATTCTGATTCCCCGGGAATAACGAGAATGCCAGGGGGATACCGTTCCCATCCATGAACAATCCCATCTGGACAATTGGATTGGGACGGTGCTCCTTGCTTTTTCCATACTTTTTAAATCCATCTTCCTGCTCGATTTCAAAGTAATAGTTTGTGCAGTCGTAATAAAGAATACCGTCATTCCGTTTACCAAGAAAGTGGCTGTTTTTGTATGCTTCTGCCTGGATGAAATCGCACTCCTGAGCCAACACACTAAGGGAGCGGTATACGTCGTGAAGCTTATAAGAGGGAGCTTCCAGATAATTCTGGACCGCTTTGAAAGAGGAACTTTTACTCTGGGGATCCAGCATCCTGGCATAGACCAGGTCGGAAAGGATGGCATTAAGGTCATAATCAAACCTGTGCCTGCCCCGGATTTTTTTGCAGACATAATCGAGTCTAAGCTGGTAGTAAACGGACTGAAGAAAAAGATATCCGCCTTCGAAAAGGGACTTTTGTCCGTAATCCAACAACTGGTTGCAGTGAAATGGAATCAGGACGGCCTGGTCTTGGGTCTCTTTGTTGTAATTCTCAGTTTCGATCCTGGCCTGTTCCTTTGCCCAGACCATGACCCCATCTCTATCAGTTCCCAACATATCGGAAAGATATTTTAATGAACCGAGCTTGCGGACTGTGGTAGAGGTAGTCTTGCCGTTAGCGCCCACATAAGACCTGGTGATATAAAAAGACTCTGAATTTTTAGACTTTGAAGTAGTTACACGCATTGAAATGCACCTCCAATGCTATCATACCATATGTTACTAAATATTACCAGTATTTAAGAAAATATTTTTGACAAAAAAATATAGGCTACTTGCGGCCTGTAAGACTTTTTTGGAAATTTAACTGTCAAACTCCCGAGGATGTGAGAAGGTGCGGGAAGGTGCTGGGGAGACTGGCGGAGGATGTGGTGTTTGGGAATTGACAGAGGCCGGACTGTGTGCTAATATGTGAACAGATACAAGCGTGTTACCGAAAGGGCAAGAGCAAGTAAGGGATTACTTGTTCCTGCTCTTTTTGTATTTCATAAACGTGTCAGGGAGGTGTTTGAATAAAATGTGTCATTATTTAGGAATCGATGTAGGAGGTACGAATATACGGGCTGCGCTCATTGGCCGGACGGGGGAGATGTCACCTGTTTTAAAGGAGAGAACCAGCCGGAAAGGTCATGGGGAGGGCATGATGGAACAGATCATTTCCATGTGTCGCATCCTGACGGCCAGGACGTCAGCGGTTGCTGCGGGAATCTGTCTGCCTGGTGTATTTATGCCGGACGGAACCTTGGCTCATGCCACCAATCTGCCGACCGGATCGGAGCGGCTTCACATTGTGGAGCAACTTAGAGACGTTTTGAATATTCCGGTTTATGGAGAAAATGACGCAAACGCGGCGGCTTTCGGAGAATATGTTTACGGTGTGGGAAAGGGAGTTGAGTCCATGTACTATGTTACGATTTCGACAGGGATTGGAGGCGGATTCATCTGGAACGGAAATATTATCCGGGGATTTAACGGGTTTGCCGGAGAGGTGGGCAGCGTTTGGGTGACGGAGGAGGAAGCGTCCTTCCGGTCTCTGGTCCCGGGCAGCGCCGAGGGGTGTTCAGGCGGAGACGGGATACTGGAAAAAGCACGGGAGCGGATCAATTGTGAGATAAGGGATGCGGGTGAAGTGTTTCAACTGGCTCAGGAGGGAGATGAAAAGGCGGCTGAGGTTGTGGTGGAGATGATTACGGGTCTGGCCAGAATGTTTGCGAATATCGCTTGCGTTATCAATCCCCAGAGGTTTGTCCTGGGAGGCGGCTGTATGAGGTCAGAGGACTGCTTTTTTGGACGTATGACAGAACTTTATCGGAAGTTGGTTCCTGGACCGCTTAAGGACACGGAATTTGTGCAGGCGTCATTGAGTGAACCGGGACTTCTCGGCTGTGCGGCTATTGCCAGAAAGGGGGAGAAGTATGTTTAACTTTGGAAAAATAAAATGTTATGCGCCAGTTAGCGGAAAAGTGGTGGATTTGAAAGAAGTTCAGGATCCACTTTTTTCCAGCCGTTCCATTGGGGATGGTGTGGCGGTGATTCCTGAGGATAACATGGTCTGTTCACCTGCGCGGGGAAGAATCAAGCTGCTGTTCCATACGGGACACGCTTTTGTGGTAGAGACAGACAATGGGATGGAGGTGATGGTGCATATCGGGATCGATACAGTAAAAGGCGAGGGGAAGGGATTTTACAAACTGGCTGCTCAGGGCGACCTGGTGGAAGTAGGAACCCCTGTGGTCAAGGTGGCGCTCGAAGAATTGAAAGATATGGATTTGACCACCATAATGATTGTGATGACGCAGGAAAAAAGCTGGAACGTGTATCCAACAGGCAGGGAACACTGTACAGTCGGGAAGACATGTCTGCTGCAGGTGAGGTGAATAGATGAAGCTGGAAAATGAAGAATGGCTGGTGGTGGTGGAGCCTATGGACCGCAGCCAGAGACGATTTGACCATGCAGGAACGGTCCGCCAGGTAATTCGCAAAAATGATGGCTGCTGCTATCTCACCTGGGAGCGTCTGGAAAAGGGTGGATATAGTATGGGCGTTGGGATTTGCAGCGAGTTCTGCGCTTCCGCTCCTATCGGATATCAGGAGGCCGGAGCGGGGGAGTATTATCTGAAGCCGGGAGTGGGAAAGTTTAAAAAGCCACGAGCGGGAGTCTTTCACAAAGCAGAGAATGGCAGCGGAACAGGAGACGACAGCGAGACAGGGAATACTTACGGGGGAGAACTTCCTGAGTTGGAGCCGGAGGAATACGAATTGTGTATCGGGGACAACCAGGTAACATTTTGGGGTGGAAGCCGGTTGGACACAGGGTACGGCTATTATTTAGAAAAATCAATATCCCTGGTGAAAAACAGGGTAATCATCGTCTGCCAGCTGCGCAACATAGGGGGGAGGCCGTTTTGGGTGGAGGAATATAGTCATAACTTTTTTTCCTTTAATTTCGAACCTGTTAGCGAGGATTACCGACTGGATACCCAGGGTATGGGAATGGAGCGGTTTTTATGGTCGAAGGACAAGGGCCTGTATGAGGGACAGTGGAAGCAGCGTCCGAAGTCATATGAGTATAGCCTGTTCCATGCGGCAACCGGGCGAAAAATTGTGGAGCGGGGGGATTTTCCGCCATTGAAATTCAAACTCTGGCAGGATCTGCATTGTTTTTGTCCCGAGTGTTTTATCGGGATCGGCCTGGAACCAGGTATGGAAAAGCGTTGGAAGCGGGTCTTTGAATTTTTTTAAATTTAGAGTTGACATCCAAAAAAGCGTGTGATATCTTTTAGTTAACTATATAGTTGTCGAAAAAAGCGTGTAACCGTGAGGGCATTAGCTGATCGCACAAGTTGTACTGATCAGTAACCGGATGCTGTCTGCGGGTAGGCGCCTTTTTAATATCCTGCTGCTGCATTTAGGACTGAACGTAAAATCAGCAGGAGGATATTATTATGGGTAAAAAAAGCGGATCATTTATGTCTGTGGCGCAAAAACTGGGGAAAGCCCTGATGACGCCCATCGCGGTGCTGCCCGCAGCGGCAATTCTGTTGCGCCTGGGCTCTGGGGATCTTCTGGGCGTGAGCTGGATGGAGGCGGCCGGAAATGCCATTTTCGGCAATCTGTCCATGGTATTTGCCATCAGTATTGCCATCACCTTTGCACAGAAGAACAGCGGTGTAGCCGCCATTGCGGCGGCAATCAGTCAGTATGTGATTACAGCAGTAGCGATTTCCTTTGATGAGACAATCAATCTCGGCGTGGTGACTGGCATCATTGCGGGTCTTGTCTCTGCCTATCTTTATAACCGTTACCACAATGTGAAGGTACCGGAACTGCTGGGATTTTTCGGAGGAAAACGATTTGTTCCCATTGTGACAGCGCTGGTGTCCGTTGTGATTGGTGCGGCCATGGGATTTGTCTGGCCGCCGGTACAGGTGGGAATCGAAAAGCTTGGCATGGCGGTGATTTCCGCCGGTCCCACAGGATCCTTTATCAATGGTTTCATTAACCGGCTTCTGCTTCCTTTTGGGCTTCATCATCTGTCCAACTCCTTTGTACTGTTTCAACTGGGGGAATTTACCGATTCTGCCGGCCAGGTGGTTACTGGAGACCTGACTCGTTTCTTTGCCGGGGATCCCAACGGAGGGCTGTTCGTAACCGGCGGTTACGCGGTGTACATGTTCGGATTTCCGGCGGTGGCCCTGGCCATGACGTTGCTGGCAAAGCCTGAGAATCGGAAAGCGGTGGCGGGTGTTTTGGGAAGCGCGGCCCTGACCGCGATTATCACGGGAATTACGGAACCCATTGAGTTCAGCTTCCTTTTCCTCTCACCAGTGCTTCTGGTGGTAAACGCGCTGCTGTTTGGCTTGTTCAACGCCGTGTCCGTTGCTATGGGCGTCAGAATGGGGATTGGTTTCTCCAACGGCCTTTTGGACTACATCATGACATATAACCTGGCGACCAAGCCCCTCCTCATGATTCCGATTGGAATCGTTGCGTTTGTGGTGTATTTCTGCGTATTCTATTTTCTGATTAAAAAGCTGAATATCCCCACGCCGGGCAGAGTTGGAAATTTCTCCCTGGATGGAGGGGAGGACGAGTCGGAAGCCAGTGGAGCCGGTGAGAAAAATTCCTCCGGGACTGGGCAGAAGACTCCTGGCGTTGCCGGGGCGCAGGCCCTCTCCGGCACCCGGACGAAGAATGACATGTTCAGCGAGGACAATGTGCGAGCCCAGGCTGAGAAAATTCTCAGCGCTGTGGGCGGTCCAAAAAATATCCTGGAGTTGGAGGCATGCATCACCCGCATACGGCTGACGGTGAAAGATTCCACCCAGGTGGATCGGGACATCCTGAAACGGGCCGGAGCTGTGGATGTGATCAGTATGGGAGGTGGCAATTTTCAGATCGTGATCGGCACCATGGCGGATCCCATTGTAAGTGAGATGAAAGAGTCGGCGTGTATCTGAGAGGGAGGAACAGAAAATGGCACATTATCAACATTCCATGGATGAATACATACAAAGGACACCCGACTATCTGAAACGCCTTGTGGAGCATAGAAAGGAACTTCTGGCTCCGGCCGTTTCCGTTTTAAACGGAAATGAATGGAGCGAGTTGATCCTTCTGGGGTCTGGAAGCTCCTACACCGCAGCGGTATCTGCCAGATATTTTATGCAGCAGATGACGGGCAAAACGATTACATTAGCCTATCCCAATAATGTACTTCACTACGAACGCTTTTTTAACCCTAACGCAGTGGTGGTAGGAATATCCCAGTCCGGCAACAGTGTGGCGGCGATAGAAGCAGTCCGCCGCATGAGAGCGTGTGGTTATCCAACTATCGCCCTGACTTCGGACTCGGAAAGTTCCATGGCTAAAGCGGCGGGGGTTTTACTGGATCTGGGAATCGGTGTGGAATCCTGTGGGCCGAAAACGGCCGGATATCAGGCTACTATGCTGCAATTACAGCTTCTGGCTCTGGAATATGGCTATGGATGCGAACGGGTGAGCGAGGCTGGGTACCGGCGCTGTCTGGAGGATGTCACAGCTACTATTGACAATCTTCCCGCGGTGCGCGTGGCCGTGAAGGACTGGTATGAGCAAAATCGAGAGCGTATGATCAGCGTGCAAAAGATATCCGTGGTAGGGTACGGCTGCAATTACGGGACGGCTCTGGAAGGATCACTGAAATTGATTGAGACAGTCCGCTGCCCTGCCTACGGTTATGAGTTTGAGGAGTATCTGCACGGTCCGAATGATGGAATCGACCGCAACAGTACCATCTTCCTGTTGCAGAGCCCGGATCAGGAGGGAGATCGTATGGACCGATTCCACCAGTTTGCAGAACGGATCACCACAGAGGGGATCTTGATTACGTCCCGGGATCGGCAGGGGAACAATGTGATGCGGGTTCCCTTTGTGGACCGGGGGGATTTTACAGTTTTGGAATATGTGGTGCCACTGCAATATCTGGCCTTTCGCGTTTCGTGGGATCGTGCTGTGAACCTGAATGAGATCCGTTACCCTGAGTATTATACGTTTATGAACTGTAAAACCAAACTGTAGAGAAAACGGGGATGACTATGGGAAAGCGCTATATAATCGAGAAGGCTCTGAACAACAATATCCTTCAGATACGCGATGGGGAGACGGAAAAGCTTTTCATCGGCAGGGGGATCGGTTTTGGGAAAAAGCCTGGAGAGCTGTTTGAGAAGAACAGCGTGGTGGATAAGGTTTTTGTCATAGAGGATGACAAGAACCAGAACAATTTCAAGCAGATTTTTCGGGGCGACGGGCCGGAATTTGTGGATTTTTGCGAAGAGCTGATCTTGCTTATTGCCCGCTCGTTCCATGAGGAGCTCCACGAGACCATCCATATCAGCCTGATCGACCATATTTCATGCACACTGCGGCGTTTGAAACTGGGCGAACAGATTGTCAATCCCTTTCTCAACGAAATCGAAGCCCTGTATGATCAGGAGTTTCAGACTGCCGGGGAGGTGTGCAGAAGAATTGAGGAGCGCTATGACGTGTCCATGCCCGAGGGAGAGGTGGGTTTCATCGCCCTTCATATTCACTCGGCCCGGTACAACGGGGAGCTGAAAAACGCGCTCCGAAGCAATCGGATCTGTAATCGGGTGATCACACTTCTGGAAAATGAGACTGGCCGCCGCATCGACAAGAAATCCATCGACTGCGTTCGTTTTATGGTCCATCTGCGCTATGTGATCGAGCGCACGGTGCGCCAGGAGAAGATTGAGAACGAACTGACAGATGTGATTATTTCTAAATATAAGGATTCTTATGAGCTGGTCTTAAAAATCAAGGTGCTTTTGGAGAGGGAACTGAAAACCAAGAACATTTCCAGGGAGGAGCTGGCGTATCTGACCATGCATGTGGAGCGGTTGAGGAAGATGCAGGGGCGGTAAGGGTTGCTCTTAGATTGAAGAATCTGACAGATGAAAAAGGCTGCCAACCACATGAATGTTATGAACACATAACACATGCGGCTGACAGCCTTTTTGGTCAGCTTCGGTTAAGATAGCGCCAGAGAGTGGTCCGGCTGATTCCCAACTGCCTGGCGGCAGTTGTCTGATTACCGCCGGAAGCGGCGACTACGCGGTTGATGATATCGCGGGTTATTTCGTCCAGAGGCCGATTCAGATTGATATTCGGATCTGGCGCGCGGTGATATCCTCCGCTGCTGCGTCTGAAGATTGCCTTTTCCTTGGTCAGAACCGTCTCGGTATCACGTTTCTGAATATACGGGGCATTGGTGATAGCTGCCAATTCATTTATCACTCGTTTGAATTGTGTATAGTTTTGGGGCCAGTCATATTCTCTGAGTAAATCCATGGCGTCCGGAGAAAACCCGGTCAGCTGCTTGCCAAGGGTGAGATTTAATGTATTCAGATAAAGGCTGGAGAGCGTGGGGATTTCCTGAGTCCGCTCCCGCAGCGGGGGGAGACAGACGGTCAGGCAGGACAACCGTTTGATAAACTCCTGGCAGGCTTCGGGGAGAGGATGCCCGTCCTCCCCTGTGCAGGAAAAAATCAGTCGGTTGCGCCGGTACAAGCCCGTATCAATGATTAGCGAGAGCAGCAGGCGGCTCCTTTGGGAGGGCAATTCTTCTATATTTTTAAAATAAATCGTGTTTTGGTCATCGTTGAAGGGAGAATTGTAGTGGTTTGTCAGATACTCCCAGCCGCGGTCATTGATCAGACCACAGTCTATGGAAACCAGAGGGTTACGGTTGTAGATACTTCCAGCATATATAGCCCTGGCAATCTGTTCTTTTCCGGTTCCACTCTCCCCGGTGATCATCACGGGAAATGTGCTCTGACCGATCTGATCGATGGAGTTCTGCAGATCTCCCATAGCTCCGGTAATGCTGTAGAAACTGTTGAAAAAACGCTCTTGTGTATCGCGAAGCGAGTGAAAGCTGATGCCGTACCGCCCTGTATTGATTGGGATCTTGGAGGCGGTGATGTAGAATACGGCGTACTCCTGGCCCATACTGTCAATGATGCGGCTGTCGACGGAAAACAGTGTGTTATCGATATTCCGAAAAAACTTGTGGCTGCCTGTGGGGGGGATCTGAGGCCTTTCCCCCCGTAAAAGCGCGTAAAGTTCATCGGCTTTCTCGCGGTCCCAGGAGGAAAAGCAGATATCGTCGGAGGCGTCAAGTATGACGGTGTCTCCGGTGTGAAATTTCACTACTTCCTCCAGAAAACGATTTTCCTCCTGGAGCCGCAAATAGCCGGTACTGACCTTGACAGCCTGATCGAACGCGCTCTCAATGCTTTCGGAACCGGATGTGATCAGGATCGCGTTTAACCCCAGATTCTTGGCGGTAGTGTGCGTGATCATGTCACAGATTACCATACGGTATCCGTTCTGCTTCAAACGCTGAAGCGTTCCAACCACTTCCTCCGAGCCGTGGATGGTTACAATATCGATTCTGTATTGGAGCAAATCGCATAGAAGATGAGCGCTGCCGGTAATGCTGGGGAAGCCAACAATGGCATAGCGGTCCGCGTAGTTTTCCGCCAGTTTGATGGAGCGGAGGATATCATAGACGGATAGAGAAATCTCAATGACAGGTATATAAGTGATTCTCCCGATCAGTTCAGCAGTCCCTCCTCGGGATATGATGACATCGTAGCCGTTGTTCAGGTTGTGCCGGACTATTTCTGCGCCGTATTCCAAATCCCCTGAATAAACATCCAATTCCAGATCGTCCCGCTGTGCCGCCAGCTTTTGCATGGCGGTTTTCATCGCTTCGTAGGGGGCGATTCCTAATATACGGATTTTTCGGTCCATTTTCCCCTCCCTTGTTCTGTTTTGAAATAAGTGTATCATAAATGAACGAACATGTACAGGAAATATATGGAAGTGTTAAAAAAATAAACAAAAAATACAAAATGTTCAGTTGATTCTACGATAATGGTTGTTTATACTATAAATATAAACAAATATAAGCAAATTAAATGTTCATAAATAAAACAAATGGGTGGTGAACCGATGCTGGAATTGCTGATCATTGCAGATGATTTTACCGGAGCACTGGACACAGGCGTTCAGTTTGCCGGGGGCGGCGCAGAGACTCGGGTTGTGACAGACCGGAATTATGATTACCGCGCGGCGGAAGCGGGAATTCAGGTTTTGGTAATGGATGCGGAGACAAGACATCTGCCGGCGAAAGAGGCCTATGATGTGGTATATGGGATCGCGATTCGCGGAATCGCCAGTGGGATTCCCTATATTTATAAGAAAACAGACTCGGCGTTGAGGGGCAATATCGGTAGTGAGCTTACCGCCCTGCTGGCTGCCTCAGGGAAAAATATCCTTCCATTTTTCCCGGCGTATCCCAAAATCGGCAGGACCACTGAAGCCGGATATCATTATATTAATGGAATACCGGTGAAGGAGAGCGTGTTCGGACAGGATCCCTATGACCCGGTGGAGTGCTCCTATATTCCAGAGTTGATTCAACGGCAGAGCTCCGTTCACGTCCGAACGATCCGCTGGAACGAAGCGATTGGTGGCACACAGGTTGCTCCGGAAATTGTGGTATTGGACGCCCAGGAGGACGAACAGCTGGAAAAACTTGGAAAACAACTGCTTGACATGGGGGGATTATCCGTGATGGCGGGTTGCGCCGGATTCGCGGCGGTATTACCTGGACTTTTGAAATTGAAAGGGGTTCCGCCTGTGCCGGAGGGATTCTCGGGGAAATTCCTGGTGATCAGTGGGAGTCTGAATCCGATTACCATTCGGCAACTGAGTTATGCCCAGCAAAATGGTTTTTTGAGGCTTAGTCTGACACCGGAGCAGAAACTGGAAACTGGGTATTGGAGCGCAGAGAAGGGAAGTACAGTTCTGAATGAGTGGAAAAACAGAATCCGGGGGAGCACATGTTGTATTATTGACAGTACCGACCCGCCCGGAGACGGAAAGACCGCCAATTATGCCGGGGTATTGGGGCTTACCGCCAAGGAGGTGCGGGAACGGGTTGCGAAGTCGCTGGGATGCGTGTTGGAAGGCCTGATATCAGGTGGTGAGCCTTTTTCATTGCTCATTACAGGCGGTGATACGCTGCTGGCCTGTATGGAGCGCCTTGCGGTGGTTGAGATGGAACCAGTCAGGGAGGTGGGGCCCGGAATTGTTCTGTCGCGTTTTCAATATCAGGGGATATGGTGCCAGGTAATTTCAAAATCGGGCGGGTTCGGGGCAGAGACGCTGCTTAACGACCTGGCGGGACAGATATTGGGGAACCGTCATACGGCCCAATGCTGTGTGTGCAGCCGGTGAGGAGGACGAACAGTGGAGAAAAGAAACGTAATTGGAATTACAATGGGGGACCCAGGGAGCATCGGCCCGGAAATTACGGTAAAAGCTCTGGGGAATCCGTCGATCTATGAGAAAATCCGCCCTTTGGTGATCGGGGATGCCTGGGTAATGGAGGAGGCTCTGAAGATTACGGGGCGGGAAGATCTTGCGATTCACCCTGTGGATTCAGTAGAAAAATGCAGGTTTAAACCGGGGATAATCGATGTTTTCGACTTGAAAATTGTGGATAGAGGGGAGTTACTGCGGGCGGAGGTAACGAAGATATCCGGAGAGGCGGCATTTCGCTATGTGGAGAAGGTGATCCGTCTGGCTAGGGACGGGGAAGTGGACGCGACGGTTACCAATGCACTGAATAAAGAGGCGCTGAATCTTGCGGGCCACCATTATTCAGGCCATACAGAGATTTATGCTCATATGACAGGCACGAAATCATACACGATGCTGTTGGTACACGAAAACCTCAGGGTGGTCCACGTATCCACTCATGTCTCACTGCGCCAGGCCTGCGATCTGGTCAAAAAACCGCGCGTTCTGGAGGTGATCCGAATTGCAGATCAGGCGTGCAGGCAGATGGGAATTCAAAAACCTAAGATCGGTGTGGCGGGGCTCAATCCACATAGCGGTGAGAATGGATTGTTTGGAAAGGAGGAGATTGAGGAGATAATACCTGCAATTACAGAGGCGAGAGATGAAGGTATTTTGGCAGAGGGCCCTGTGCCGCCGGATTCCCTGTTTCCGAAAGCCAGAGGGGGCTGGTACGATATTGTGGTCGCAATGTACCATGATCAGGGACATATACCGCTTAAGGTAGCGGGATTTGTCTATGACCGGGAACATGGAAAGTGGGAAACGGTATCAGGGGTGAATATTACGCTGGGACTTCCTATTATCAGGACTTCTGTAGATCACGGAACGGCTTTTGACCAGGCGGGTAAGGGGACGGCAAGTGAGGCCAGCCTGTTAAATGCCATTGAATACGCAGCATTATTGGCGGGACACCAATAA
>OBJQ01001349.1_pt1 | contig 13035 bp, 11 predicted proteins | sample 1519921 | NCBI WGS metagenome assembly OBJQ01 (sample SAMN04209244, study PRJEB22552) | human gut metagenome | biome: gut; material: feces | host: Homo sapiens | place: USA: Oklahoma
CTCCGCCATGCTGGGCCATGTGTCGGCGGCCACCACCCTGGACATCTACACCCACATCACCGGCGATATGCTCAGCGAAGCCGCCGCCAAGATTGACCGTGGCCTGGGCAATGAAGTGGCTGAGGACTCTTCTGAGGCAAATCTGCTCACCGACTTCCAGCCGGTCATGCGGCGCACCCGAAAGCCTGGAACCGGCTGCATCACCCAGATCAACGACCACCTCTTTGAAGGGCGTTACTCACCCACCTGGCCGGACGGCACCAAGCACTCCAAATGTGTCTACGCCCATACCCGTGAGGAGTGTGAGGAGAAACTGAAGGTGCTCATCCAGCAGCTGAACGCCGAGCGGAAGGCAGTTCAGGACCGGCTGCGAGGGATCCCATCGCCTGAGAAACTCACCAAGAAGCAGCGGCAGATCTGGGAGTACATGAAGCTTTGCCCCGACGAGACGAATTACAGCACCATCGCCAGGGGGGCCAAGGTGACCCGGCATACGGTGGCAAAGTGGTATGAAATGATCCGAAAGATGGTCATACCTGCGGCGTAAAACAGGGAACGTGGTTTGTACCAAAATGTAGTACAGACCACGTTCCTTATCTCAAGAGGCAACTTGTTTAGATTAGGGTGTCATTTTTGCACTTGGAGCATTTAGGCCAGCCATACCCTTTGGTACGGCTGGCAATGACCGCCTCCCATCCATACCCGCACCGAACTCCATAAGATTGCCACATCGCCCCCTTTATGGTATGATGGCACCAGAATGGAAGAAGGTGCCGGTATGGCCCGTATGGATGTCACGGAAATGCCCTTTGCCAAACTCTATCCTCTGCTGGTGGCCAAGGCGGAGAAAAAGGGCCGCACCCGGGAAGAGGTGGATCAGGTCACCGCATGGCTCACCGGGTATGCGCCGGAGGAACTTGCACGGCTGGAGCAGTCCGATGTGAGCTACGGCGACTTCTTCCGCAGCGCCCCCGCCATGAACCCAAACCGAAACTTGATTACGGGCAAGATCTGCGGCGTCCGGGTGGAGGAGATCGAAGATCCCTTGATGCGGGACATCCGGTACCTGGACAAGCTGGTGGATGAACTGGCCAAGGGCAAGGTTATGGAAAAAATCCTGCGCACATAATTGTCGCCCGCCAGGCGACCACTGAATACGCAAATCCCCCTATACTGTGCTTGTAAACCAGACAACACAGCATAGGGGGATTTTTTATGAAGCAGAATTTGACGGAACTGGTGTTCATTCTGGATCGCAGCGGCTCCATGCAGGGGCTGGAGGGGGACACCATCGGCGGCTTCAACGCCATGATCGAAAAGCAGAAAAAGGAGCCGGGCGAGGCCTTCGTCTCCACTGTCCTCTTCGATGACCGGACCGAGGTGCTCCACGACCGGGTGAAGGTGGGCGAGGTCAAGCCCGTCACAGAAAAGGAGTACTATGTCCGGGGCTGCACCGCCCTGCTGGACGCCGTCGGCGGAGCCATCCACCACATCGGAAATATCCACAAGTATGCCCGGCCTGAGGATGTGCCGGAACACACCCTCTTCGTCATCACCACCGACGGTATGGAGAACGCCAGCCGCCGCTACTCTGCCCAGCGGGTGAAGGAGATGATCCAGCGTCAGAAAGAGAAATACGGCTGGGAGTTCCTCTTCCTGGGGGCCAACATTGACGCGGTGGAGACGGCGGGCCATCTTGGCATCGCCCCCGACTGGGCGGTGAACTACCACTGCGACGGCGAGGGCACCCGCCTCAACTACGAGGTGGTGGGCCAGGCCGTGGCTGCCGTCCGGTGCAGCGCGCCTTTGGACGCGCACTGGAAGGACGCCATTGAGGAGGACTTCTGCAAACGGCAGAAGAAGGGACGGAAGTGATCTGCTGTCAAAATAAATGAGGGGCGGAGGCCACACCTCTGTCCCTCATTTTGCTGGCACCGGAGCACAGGAATCGGTTGCCCACGAAAAGGCGCTATGCTATGATAAGGAAAGCTTCCCTCTTGACTTTGACGCTCCGTCAACTGCTACTCTGTTTTTAGGGGGGATGAACATGGAGTATTCCATTCAGGAACTGTCGCGCCTGTCCGGGGTGACCACCCGCACTCTGCGCTGGTACGACCAGATCGGCCTGCTGAAGCCCAGCCGGGTGGCGGAGAGCGGCTACCGCTACTACGGCGGGGCAGAGGTGGACCGGCTGCAGGACATTCTCTATTACCGGGCCCTCGGGGTGGAGTTGGCCCGGATCAAGGAATGTCTGGACGATCCCTCCTTTGACCGTCTGGCCACCCTGAAAAGCCACCTGGCCGCGTTGGAGGCGGAACGGGAGCGACTGGAACAGCTCATCCGGTCGGTGCAGGACACCATCGGAGCGGAAGAAAGGAACGAGATCATGAGCGACGAGCAGAAATTTGAGGCGTTCAAGCAGCGGGCGGTGGCCCGGAACGAGGAGACTTACGGAGCGGAGATCCGCGCCAAGTACGGCGACCAGGAGGTGGACGAAACCAACGCTGCAGTGATGAACCTCACCCCGGCGCAGTACCAGGAGTGGATGGACCTGGGCCGGAAGATACAGGAGCGGCTGGAGGCCGCCGTCCGGGCCGGGCTGTCCCCGGAGAGTGAGGAGGGCAAGGAGATCACCGCCCTCCACCGCCGGTGGCTCACCATCACCGGAAATCAGTACGACCCGGCCAGAAACCGGGGAATTGCGGAGCTCTATGTGATGGACGAGCGGTTTACCGCCTATTACGACAAACAGGTGCCCGGCTGTGCTCGCTTCCTGCGGGATGCCGTGGTTCATTGGGCGAAATAAGGTTGAAACAGGCCCCCGGCGAAAAGCCGGGGGCCTGTCCTGTGTGCCATGTACATTCAAGGATGGAACCGAGAGATGGATGCCTCATCACGCCTTTCGCGCGCCCGGTTTGTGCAGCCGCTTACTTCTTTTCCACCGGGATCCAGATCTCACAGTAGTAGTCCTGATCTTGGGTTCCATTCTCGAACTTGCTGGCGTCGCTGTACAACTCCACATTGACACCCGCGGCGATCTTATAGTCGGGGTTCGTGGGCAGCCACTCAGAGAAAATTTGCTGGTTCAGGCCCTGGAGTGCCTGGGGCATCCGGCCGGTGCAGGGAAATACCGCCCAGGTGTGGGCCGGGATGGTGCGGGTGGTGAAACCTTCCGGGACCTCTTTGGCGGGATCGTAGTTGTCGGCGATGAGATATTCAAACTCATTGCCGCCCATACTCTCGTCCAGGTTGATGCCGTACATGCCACACACCACCTTGCCGCCGCCTGTACCGAAGTGCTCCGCCCAGAACTGGGGAATCTGGGCTACCGCATCCTCATACTTGAAGGCCTTTGCCCGGCAGAGCACCGTAAACGCCTCTTTTTTCATAATCTTGCAATCCATGTTTTGACCACCTTCCAATGTTACTTTGATCCGAAGCGGAGCAAAGGAACGAACCGCGCCTCCGCTTTTTCGCAGTGCGGCAGGTGTAAGGCCGTGGAATCGGGTAAAGGCCTTGGTGAAGCTGTCCGGCGAATCGTAGCCGAAATTCAGTGCGATGTCGATGATTTTCCGGCCCGTCGTGAGGACCTCCAGCCCGGCGGCGGAGAGCCGGCGCTGGCGGATGTAGTCGCCCACTGTCATTCCGCACAGCATGGCAAATCCCTTCTGAAAGTAAAAGGGGGACAAGGCCGCCTGCTGCGCGATCTCCCGGATGGTCAGCTCCTCCCGGAGATGTTCTTCGATATACTGGATCGCCTGATGAATGCTTGTTACCCACTTTTCCAAGGAAACAGGCCGGAAATGGCCCGTTTTCCCCGCTTTTTTGCCTCCTTCCGGAGGGGGTGCTCGGGGCAATTCCACTCAGGCTTTACTTTTTCATGTACCCTTCCTGGGGGGTGAGAATGGCAGGCAGTTTTCCCCTTCTCCGGGGTCGGGACGGCGCGCAAAGTCTTACAGAATCAGACCTTTGTGGTTTTTCGGAAAAATAGAATCCCGATATTGTTCCGTGGGTATTTCGAAATCCGGATGGTCCGACAGCGGCATCAGTAGAACTGACAAAATCCCAACATTCTGCAGGTACCATTTCAGCCGCCGCAGCCACTCTTTTCAGGGCCCGAAAAGTCACCGAAATCCCGTCATTTTGCAGCGGATGGAGTCGGATTTTCCAGCATGACAGGCGTTCGTATTGCTTTGGCCCCTCATAAATTCATCAAGTAAACACCTCCTGATTCCTTGCACTTTCCACAGAGATACGATACAATTTTAGAAATCAGTTTATGGTGACGCATGACGCCACCGCTGCTTTGCCAAAACATACCACAGCGAAATCCATATCGTGTGGAAGGGATTTATTGAGATGGACGCAAAAAAACTGAACAAGTGGGCTGACTTGCTGCTCGACACCGGAAAACGGAACAATCTGATCAATTTTAGCGACCGCAAGGCCACAACAGCAGAGATCCTGCTGCCATCTGCCGATACCTTGTTTGAAAAAATCGACGGCGCGACCATTTTTGAGGTCTTTGACCCGGAAATTGTAGAGGATGACGACGAATTGGCATTGCCGCTGGAAGGTGAACAACTGCAGTTAGAGGCCCCGGAGACATCTGACAGCAAAGCAGCTTATCTGGCGCAGTATTCCAGTCGAATCAAGCGGCAGAATCAACTTCTTTTGTACAACAACGCCACCAAGAATCCGCTGCGGGCCGTTAAAAACATCAGCAAGAAGGCCCATGAATTTATCGAAGAAACCGGCGTAAATGTTGCCTATCTGGCCTTCGGATTTATCCATTGGAAGGAAAGCCCTGCATCCACGCAGATTTTCCGGGCGCCGATTCTGCTCGTCCCGATTCAGCTGGAACAGTCCTCCACCATCGAGCCCATTCGAATTCATTCCGCCGAGGACGATTGGATCGTCAATCCCACATTCTCATACAAGATGGAAGCGGAACAGGGTGTCCGTTTGCCGGACTATGAAGATGAAGGCCTATCCGCTTATCTGGAAAAGGTCAAAAAAACAGTTTCCAAACTTCACTGGGATGTGTCCGCTGAATGCAAAATCGGGATCTTTTCCTTCCTGAAAATCAATATGTATCGGGACCTGAAGGACAACGCCGCAACGATTCTCGCAAATCCCAATGTCCGTCAACTTCTTGGGGAGCCTGTTGCGTCTACGGCAGAGTCTGATGATTGCGATTCCATGCAGGACGACAATCCCTTGATTACGCTGCACAATGTGGTGGACGCCGACTCCAGTCAGCTGGAAGCCATAGAGATGGCCAAGTCCGGCAAAAGCTTTGTCCTGCAGGGTCCTCCCGGAACCGGGAAGAGCCAGACCATCACCAACATCATTGCAGAGTGCTTGAGTGACGGGAAAAAGGTTCTGTTCGTGTCCGAAAAGCTTGCTGCTCTGAACGTTGTCTATGAAAAACTGAAGCAGGCCGGACTTTCCGAATTCTGTCTGGAGCTTCACAGCCACAAAGCCAATAAGAAAGAGGTCATCGCAGAGCTTTGCCGCACACTGCACCTGGGGGGAATTCAGGTATCCTCAAAAGCGGATCGTGAGATCGATATAAAGGCCAAGGCGCAGCGCCAACTGGACGAGTATGCCATTGAACTACACCGGCCGCGCGCCGTGATTGAGAAAAGCCTGTATCAGTTATATGAGGCCTATGCCGCCCTTCGCACCGTTCCGGATGTGGAGTGGATCGTGCCGCAGCTTGCTGCAAAGGGCGAAACCTATCTGACCGAAACCGGAGCGTTGCTGGAGCAGTATGTGGATTTTCTCCCAACTATCGGCTACGACTATCGGAAAAACCCGTGGTACGGATATATTGGCCAGGACATTTCCTTCCAGACAAAGGGAGTTCTTCATAGTCAGTTGGAGCAGGCTGTACAATGTTCCACTGAATTGATTCCTCTGCTCCAGGAAATCACTGACCAATATGGAACTTCCTGCATTGGCATGGATGATGCACACACTTGGTGCCGCTTTTTCCAGTTTGCAACCAATTCCGAAATTTTAACGCCTGCGCTTCTCCATAAGGAGCGAGTTTCTGAAGCCGTCTCTGTGCTGCAAAAACTTCAATCACTCTGTGGGGAAATCACTTCCTGCCGCACCGTCCTGGAAAGTACTCTGGACGGAGATTTCAACCGGATTGACGGCGCAGAATATCACAACAAGCTGGTAAAGCTGTTCAAAGGCACGTTTTCCAGATTGCTTAATGCGGAATACAAGCAGATGATCAACACCCTGCGTCTTTGCAAAAAGGACGGCAAAAAGCCCTCCTACCAAGAGGCCGTCACCCTGACCGAGCGAATTGCGTATTTTCAAGAGAAAACCGCCGAGTACGAAGCTGCGGAGGCCCCCGTCAAGCCTCTTCTTGGCACAGCTTATCACGGTCTGGACAGCGACTGGGACGCCATTGGGAAACAGATGGAAGAATTGCAGGCCATTCTTTCCACCGGAATTTCCTTTGGGAAGTTGCTGGATGCTCCCGGTTTTTCTTCTGAACACACGAACTTCTCCAATTATGCCGAGCGGCTGAATGCTGTTTTTGCGGCTTATCCTGAGGAATCACTGCGTGCACTGGCAAACTGCTTTGACGGCGCGATTTTCAATCTCTTCGCATCTGATTGCCGGGTTGTTTCTGAAAAATGTATGGACTGCCTGCGGGATTTTGACAAATTGGAGAATTGGTATCATTTTCGAAACCTGCTTTCCAAGCTTGAAGATCAAGAAGTCATCCCCTATCTGGAGACGGTCATTCATCAGAATCTGGAACCAAAACACATTTTGCCGGCATTTCAGAAACTCTTTTATTATCAATGGATCGATTCCATTCTCTCAGGAACCCCGGTTCTGGCCAATTTCAATCGAATCTCGCAGGACAAAGCAGTACAGACCTTTGCGGAAAAGGACACCGAACAATTTGAAATCAATAAAGTGAGAATCCGTGCAGATTTGTCCGCTCAGCGGCCTATGTTGGATATGGTAGCCCCCGGAAGTGCTTTGTCAATTCTTTTGTGGGAAGGAGACAAAAAACGGAAGCAAAAGAGTATCCGCACACTTTTGACAGAAGCCGGTGAACTGATTCAGAAAATTAAACCGTGCTTTTTAATGTCTCCCCTCAGCGTCAGCACATACCTTGCGGCAGATGCTGTACACTTTGATGTGGTCGTTTTTGACGAAGCTTCCCAGATATTCCCGCAGGATGCCATAGGAGCCATCTATCGAGGCAATCAACTCATTGTGGTCGGAGATTCCAAGCAGATGCCGCCCAGCAATTTCTTCAATACCTCTGTTGAGGTGGAGGACAACGACGAAGAGACCGGCGATGTCACAGATTTTGAATCCATCTTGGATCTCTGCCGTGCCGCATCCATGCAGCAGCTTCGTCTCCGCTGGCATTACCGAAGCCGCTATGAACAGTTGATTACATTTTCCAACAAAAATTTCTACGACGGAGATCTGGTCACCTTTCCGTCTTCCAAGACAGACACAAAAGGTGTGGGTGTGGATTACTACCATGTAGAGGGTAGCTTGTTTGACCGTAAAACCCACACCAACCGCAAAGAAGCGGAGTTCGTAGTGGATCTGATTTACCAGAACATCGAGGAGCACCCGGAGCGGAGCCTCGGCGTTGTTGCGTTCAGCCTGGCGCAGCAGGATCTGATCGATAAGCTTCTGGCAAAACGCCGTCAAAGCACGCCGGAGAAGGAATTCTTCTTCAAAAGCAACGAGCAGGAACCTTTCTTTATCAAGAACCTGGAAACCGTACAGGGCGACGAGCGAGACACCATCATCTTCAGCGTAGCTTACGGAAAGGACGCTCAGGGGCGTCTGCTGCATCAATTTGGGCCCTTGAACCGCGTCGGCGGCGAGCGCCGTCTGAATGTGGCGGTGACCCGTGCCAAATATAATGTCCAGTTGGTATCCTCCATGCACTACACGGACATTGATCTGACACGGACTTCCGCTGAGGGGCCAAAGCTGCTTCGGGAATATCTTGATTTTGCTGAAAATGGAGAAATCGCCTTGGAGCGTGCCATCTCCGTCAGTGCTTATGAGCAGTTTGATTCGGAGTTTGAATTGGAAGTATGCGAGTTCCTGCGCTCCAAAGGGTTCCAGGTGGATACCCAGGTCGGCTGCTCCGGCTTCCGGATTGATCTGGGTCTGAAACTGCCGGACAGTTCCGATTATGTGCTTGCCATTGAGTGCGACGGTGCCACATATCATGCCTCCAAAAACGCCCGGGACCGGGACCGTCTGCGGCAGGAGATCCTCGAACGAATGGGTTGGAAGTTCTACCGGATCTGGTCGACCGATTGGTTCCGCAATCCATCTGTGGAGCAGCTCCGGCTTTTGGAAGCAGCCGCCGAGGCAGTCAAACATCCCGAAAAGGCGGTACCAAAAGCAGAAGAGCCCCAGGTCCCTGTGGTCTTTGAAGAAGCGGCGCCCGAAAAGCACTTTGAATTCCCCGTCTATCAGGAAGCAGATCTGCCAAAGCTTCGCAGGCAGTATTGGCCCCGGGATTTTAAGGGCATGGTCAAAGCCATTCTGACGATAGAGGCGCCGCTCTCTGAGGAATTTCTCTTAAAACGGATTGTTTCCTGCTTTGGTCGGGAAAAGGTCACCAATGTTGTGTATAGGGCCTACGAAGAGCAGATGCGCGGTTATCAGAAGTACGGTATCGTTCGCCGCAACGGTTTTCTGTATCTGAATGGCAGCGCACCCGTGCAATTTCGCCGTCCTGGAAGCCTCACGCGGGAAATCAAGTATATTGCACCTGAAGAACTCGCAGCTGGAATATTAGAGATCCTGCAGCAGAACGTCAGTGCAGATAAGAATGGCCTCTTCCGCTCCATCGCGCAGCAGTGCGGCGTCAATCGCGTTGGAAAAACCATCAATGAATATCTGGAGCAGGCTTTGGCTCTTCTGAAGGATTCGGTTGTCATGGACGGCGATCAGTTGTCGCTGAAGTAGTTTATGAATTCCTAATCAACAGCACACGGGCCGATGGATTTTCGCCTTTGTCAATAGATCCCTTATTCTACCTTATCAGAGGGAAAATAGAACGATCGAAAAAGTAAGCAACAAACAAACACCGCCATGGAATTGCTTGGTATCCATGGCGGTGGAACTTTTAAAAAACAACAAATATGAAAGCAGTAATTATTAGCACTAAAATTGATTTTTAATCGAGATGTACAATTTAGGAGTAAGAGCCTTAACTTCAATACCATCTGCATTGTCAAGTAGGAGTTGATTATACTGTTCTAGGCTTAAGTGAGATAGCACATAAGAATTATCCTCTGCTTGATATAGCCGATAGTTTAAGTAGAAGAAGATTGGACAAATATGTACCCAATCAGCTTGTAGGATAATACATCCTGATAGTAAAAAGATAACCACACAAATCAGCCATCCATACCAATCTATACCTATGGTCAGTAGAGACAATATAAACGGGATAAAAAAGGATGCCATTTCACTGGTGCAATTTTTGACTAATCTGCTACGGATGCGTTCATTGGCGGTAAACCTCCGAAACTTCCATAGAACTGGAATAGAAAGCAAAAATAATATAGTCAAAGAAATTATTATGTGACTATAGCAAGCATAATTCAGAGACAACATTTGAAGCAAAGAGTCAGCATTTTCTTGCTGTGAAAAGAGCAAACGAATTATGAGTAAAATATAAACAGGGAGATAAGACACAGCATACAATACCCATTTAGAGAATCTGGTTAGCATTAGAGTTCCCCTTCCACCATAGCAACACCCGTTCGGTTGGCGAGCAAAGACTTAAAGTAGGAATCAGAGAGAAGGTTTACTATATGGAATAGTTGTGAGCGTTCACGGTAAATTAGTCTTCCATCTGAATCAAATTCTATGTCCAACCCCAACTCTCTAACAATTTCGGGTACACGGTCGTAATTGTCGAAAAACATAGGGAGGCGATCTTTTGTCATTATAGCAGTGAAGCGTTTCATGATTCGAATATCGCTGCAACAATCGGCAGTAAATTGATCGATGTTATTAAGAACTCCTTTGCTTAAAATCTCACCTAGTGCCTCATTTGTTTTTCGTAAAAATTCATCTCTATAGTTGAAAATTCGCTCTAAAGAAATATGGTTAAATAAGTATAGTGCGCCATCAAATGCAATGATATCTGTTAACTCATCAATTCCTAAAAAGTCGCTTTCAATTACATTTAGTTCATTTTCTATAATTCTTGTTAGGATACCACTTCTTAGTTTTTTTAACTTTTGAAACTGCCTAAACAAGTATAATTCTTTTTCTTTATGGATAATTCGTATGCAATAGAAACCGATTTTATCGACTTTAAGTGAACTCATATCGCGAAAGAGAGTGTCTGCGCCTAAACTATCTTTAAAAGTTTCAAACATAGGGATTTCGGTTAGAGATAGTTTTTCGAGCGATCCATCCAAAACACCAACAGGATTGTATTCTACGATTTGATGTGAAGATAACTGTGACTCAATATATGGAAAAACTGTGCTAAGAATATCAAGTTGAACTTGTGTAGAAACGCTGGGCTGATGAGATGAATACTTTGAGCCACCATTACTCGTAATTCTTCTCGAAAAAAATACGCTTACACAATTTTCTGGTTGATCCACTTTGAGCGTATCAATAAAGGTTTTGAGCCCCTCCATAATAGATCCCTCCTCAATTTAAATTTGTTGTAGAGATACAAGATACATTATCAAATTTTGCTATCAGGTAACCTATCTTAAATTCTGATAATTATATTATACATATTTGTGGAAAAACAGCAAGAAATCTGACTGCCTAAGCGCGGAAACGAATGAAGCAGCCTCTACAAACTTATAGATATAAAAAATACCCTCTGAAACCGCAGATTTCAGAGGGATGTATTCATGTCTCGGGCTGTTTCCAGTGGTTCAGTTTTGGCAGCTGAGCCTCAAAATAGGCTCTGACCTGCTCCGGGGGCCAGGCTTCATTGGCTATATGACTTTCCAGGAAGTTCAGCAGTTCCTCAAGGCTGGTGTAAACAAATTTCCCGTCGGCATAACACCACTTGCAATACTCCTCGTTGAAGGAGCCGTCCAATTCCCGGCTGATATTGGCGTCCTCCAGGGGCATGCCGCAGCACTGGCAGATCAGCTGCCTGGGGGAACCCAACAGGGTGTTGATGGAGACATCAAACAGCCTGGAGAGCAGTTTCAAGGTTTCTGTGTTGGGCACTGTTTCACCGGTCTCCCAGCGGGAAACCGCCTGTCGGGTCACATGCACTTGTTCCGCCAGTTGTTCCTGGGAAAGTCCACGCTTGGTGCGCAGTTCCAGAAGAATTTTTTTGGGTTCCATGTTGATCACCACCTTGTCTGGATTGTATCACAGCGGGAGCAAAAAGCAAAGCAACTGGCTGTTGCCTCCATTCTGCTTCATGCACACATCAGGCGTATCAGTATTTAACAAACTATAATCAGAGAATCGTACCCGCTGAAATCTGTGGATATTCAGCGGGCGCTACTGCCTTTTTAGTTGTCCTGTTCGGGGTATTTACCATAAGCGTTTTTCCAATTTTCAGCCGCTTTCATAAAAGCAGCATAATCATGGGCGCGGATGTACTCCAGCGCCTGCTTGTACTTGCCGTATTTATAGCCGGGGTAGTTGAGAAATGATTGAATGATCTCGCAGGACTCGTACTCCACGCAGTCCCCGCAGGTGATGTGGCATCTGGACAGGCAGCATTTCTTCATTTTACATCTGACCCGGCTCAGTTCCCGGGAGCCGTCCAAGTACCCAGGCTTACAGCCCTTACAGGTCTTCAAATACTCCCGACAGGTCCCGCAGTAGGCACCGCAGCAGCCGATCTCCTCAGTGTCGTTCATTGGGGTGCGCCCCTTTCAAAATGGTAGATCTCCAGAAAAGCGCTGATGCGTTCTTCGACTGCGTGAATGGACTGCTCATCGCCGTATTGGATGTTGATGCATCGTTTTCCCTTTTTACAGGTGGGCAGACTCTCAGCCAAACGATTCAAAAACTCCTCATCGGAAAAATGGATGGAGAAATGGCCTTTCGCTGCGGAGACCGCCACATAACCCTCATACATCTTTTTCCCCAGCAGCCACATTGGCATGGAAAAGGAGATTTTAGGAGTCAACTGCGGGTATTCCGCACTCATAAAGTCAATGAATGCGCTGACATGCCGCCGCTGTTCCTCATTCAGCGACGCCACATATTCGGGAACAGAAGTTGCGCCCATATCGTACCTCCATCTGCCTATTGTGACTACCGCCGATCCCACTCTTTTTTCAGGATGGCATACTGCACAGTATTTTCATACCTGGGTGTGCCGTCTGGATTTTTCACAAAGGAGATGAATTCCAGGAACACACCCTCCCGACGCATCCCCAGCTTCTCGCACAGGTGCTGGCTGGAGAGGTTGTAGTCCTCGGTGTAGGCGTAGATGCGCCTTGCGCCCTTTTGGGAGAAGAGATAGTCGAAGAAGGCCTGGGCCGCCTCGAAGGCGTACCCCTTGCCTTGGTAGGCCTCGTTCAGCATCCAGCAGGGGCTGAAGGTGTCCCGTTCGGTATCCTCATCTGCGTGAGGTTCACCTGCCTCTGGGTAGGCGTCGATCTCTCCAATCACCTTGCCGCTATCCTTCAGGGTGATGGCGAAATAGTACTCCGTCTCGCCCAGACGCTTTTGCATCTCCGCCCTGGCCTCGTCCAGGGAGCGCAGTTTCATGCTGGCAAAGCAGTTGACCGCGGGCTCTTTCAGATACTCGTAGACATCCGCCGCGTCACCTGCTAAAAAGGGGCGCAGGATCAGCCGTTTTGTCTCGATCACCATATTTCGGCACCTCAAGAAAAGCAAAAATGGATCGTGAAATTTAATAGAATAGTTTCCTTGCAAAAGTTAAGAAAAACCGCCAAAATCACAAGATTTTGACGGTTTTTGGTCCGAGTGGGGAGACTCGAACTCCCGGCATCTTGCTCCCAAAGCAAGCGCGCTACCAACTGCGCTACACCCGGTTAT
>OBJQ01001357.1_pt1 | contig 12983 bp, 12 predicted proteins | sample 1519921 | NCBI WGS metagenome assembly OBJQ01 (sample SAMN04209244, study PRJEB22552) | human gut metagenome | biome: gut; material: feces | host: Homo sapiens | place: USA: Oklahoma
ACGCTTGCAAAGTCTCATTTTTCTTCTTTTTAAGGCAAAAAAGTTGAAAAAGTTTTTGATACACTCTTATTATAGCACAAAGCAAACATTTATCAATTGCTTAAAGTAAATATTTCTTGATGTCAATTCTTAAGAAAGGAATATATAAATAAAAATAAATATCTTATTGCGTGTTTAAACACAATCTTGTATAATTGTATACAATAAAGGAAGGGTGATAGAAAATGAATTTAGCATATAAAATTTTAAATTCGCATTTAAAAGAGGGGAAACTTGTACCAGGAGAACAAATTTGTATTCAAATTGATCAAACTTTGACTCAAGATTCAACTGGAACAATGGCTTATTTACAATTAGAAGCTATGGAAGTTGGACATGTAGCGGTAGATAAAGCAGTAGCATATATTGATCACAATATGTTACAAACAGGATTTGAAAATATGGATGATCATGAATTTATTAGAAGTGTTGCTAAAAAACATGGCATAACTTTTTCTAAACCAGGGAATGGGGTTTGTCATCAATTACAATTAGAGAATTTTTCTAAACCAGGACAAACTTTAGTTGGTAGTGATTCTCATACACCAACTTGTGGTGCTATGGGGATGATTGCTATTGGAGCTGGGGGATTGGATGTAGCAGTAGCAATGGCAACTGGGAAATATTATTTACAATGTCCATCAGTGATTCAAGTGAATTTAACAGGTAAGAAAGCACCATGGGTCAGTGCTAAAGATATTATTTTAAAAGTTTTACAAGAATTAAGTGTAAAAGGTGGAGTGAACAAAATTGTTGAATATACAGGAGAAGGAATAGCAACTTTATCTTTAACTGATCGTGCAACAATTTGTAATATGGGAGCAGAGCTAGGGGCAACAACTTCTGTTTTCCCAACTGATGAAAGAACTTTGGATTATTTAAAACAACAAGGACGTGAAGCTGATTTTAAGGAAATGAAAGCTGATGAAGATGCAACTTATGATCAAAGATTAGATATTGATTTATCTACTCTCGTTCCAATGGTTGCAAAACCACATAGTCCTGATGCAGTTGTTGATGTGAAAGAATTAGAAGGGATGCACATCAATCAAGTTGTGATTGGTTCATGTACAAACTCATCTTTTGCTGATATGATGCGTGCAGCTAAAATTTTAAAAGGAAGAAAAGTCGCAGAACATGTTTCTTTGGTTATTGCGCCAGGATCGTCAAGTATTTTAGCGATGTTATCAGAAAATGGTGCATTAGCAGATATGATTCATGCCGGGGCAAGAATTCTTGAATGTGGATGTGGACCATGTATTGGAATGGGGCAAGCGCCTTTATCAAAAGGGATTTCTTTAAGAACTATTAATCGTAATTTTAAAGGACGTTCAGGAACAAATGATGCAGGAGTTTACTTGGTATCACCTGAAATTGCTGCTTTATCTGCAATTAAAGGATATTTATCATGTGAATTTGAAGATGATATGTATTTAGATGAAGTGCCAAGCACACCATTTATTAAGAATACAAATTTCTTTATTAATGAATATGATCCACAAACTGAAGTTTATATGGGGCCTAATATTAAACCAGTGCCTAGAGGGGATAAATTAGTTAATGAAATCAAAGGGAAAGTTGTTTTAAAAGTTGGAGATAATATCTCAACTGATCATATTGTTCCTTCTGATTCTAAATTATTGCCATATCGTTCAAATGTGCCACATTTAGCAAAATTCTCTTTCTGTAAAGTTGATGATCAATTCTATAATCGTGCAATTGAAAATGGTGGTGGATTTATTGTTGGAGGAGATAATTATGGACAAGGGTCTTCTCGTGAACATGCGGCTTTAGTTCCTAATTATTTAAAGATTAAAGCAATCTTTGCATTATCTTTTGCCAGAATTCATAGATCAAACTTAATTAATAATGGGATTTTACCATTGGTTATTGATCAACAAGGCTACGATTTCTTTAATGATCAAGATGAATATATTTTATTAAATGTTAAAGAAGCCGTAGAACAAGGAAAAGATGTTGTTGTGAAAAATCAAACAACAAATGAAACAATTACAGCCAAATTAACATTAGCACCAAGAGAAAAAGTCATGATTCTACAAGGTGGTTTGTTAAATGCTATTAAAGAGTTAGGGGGAGATTTTTAATGAAAGCTGTATTAATACCAGGGGATGGAATTGGTCCAGAAATCGCTAAGAGTGTCGAAAATATTACCCAGGCAATGAAACTTGATATTGAATGGGTCACATATCGTGCTGGGGCAGAATACGCTGCCAAAACAAAAGAAGTTTTTGAACCAGGATTGGTAGATGCCATCAAAGAATACAAATGGGCATTAAAAGGTCCAACAGCAACACCAATTGGAACAGGATTTAGAAGTGTCAATGTCGCATTAAGACAACAATTTGAAACTTATGCCAATGTTAGACCAATCCGTTCATTTAAGGGAATCAATTCTAAATATGAAAATATTGATTTGGTTATGATTAGAGAAAATACTGAAGATTTGTATAAAGGCATTGAATATATGATTAATGATAATATGGCAAATGGTGTGAAATTAATTACACGTGAAGCAAGCGAAAAGATTTGCCGTTATGCCTTTGAATATGCTAAAATAAACAACAGACATAAAGTAACAGCTATTCATAAAGCTAACATTATGAAATATACAGATGGACTCTTTTTAGAAGCTTTTAGAGATGTAGCAAAATGTTATCCAGAAATTGAAGCTCAAGAAGTCATTGTGGATAATATGTGTATGCAACTTGTTTTAAGACCCGAAACATTTGATGTTTTGGTTGCTCCTAATTTATATGGAGATATTGTTTCTGATTTATGTGCTGGATTAATTGGAGGATTAGGTTTTGCACCAAGTGGAAATATTGGTGATGAATATCGTATATATGAAGCCGTTCATGGAAGTGCTCCAGATATAGCGGGAAAGAATATTGCTAATCCAAGTGCTTTATTATTAGCTTTTGCATTAATGTTGGAAGATTTGGGAAAATTAGAAGAAGCAAATCGTTTGAGAAATGCTTTAGCTGCAGTTGTAGAAGAAGGTCATACGATTACACCAGATATTGGTGGAACAGCATCAACCAGTGCATTTACCCAAGCGATTATTGAAAAATTATAGGAGGAAAGTCGCATGCCATCTCATAGTCTGTTTGATCAAGTAACACATGGTTCATTGGGAAATAAGATTTTTGATATTTTAAGGGATCGTATTTTAAATGATGAATATGAACATGGACAAAAATTAAATGAATTAGCTTTAGCTAATGAGTTGAAAATAAGTAGAACACCTATTAGAGAAGCTTTAAAACAATTAGAATTAGAAGGTTTGGTTGAAAGTATTCCTAACAAAGGTGTTTATGTAAAAGGTTTTTCACCAAGAGATATTGATGATATGTTTGAAATTCGTTTGGCTTTAGAAGGGCTTGCTATTCAATTAGCCATTGATCGCATGGATGAAGTTCATCTTGCTAAGATTAAAGATGTTTTTGAATTAATGGAATTTTATACAGGTAAAAATGAACAGGATAAAATTAATGATTTAAATATTCTTTATCATGAAACTATTTATCAGGCAACTCAATCACAATACTTTGAACAATTATTAAAAGATGTTCACTATTATGTTTCAGTAACAAGTCGTCACTCTATTACTCAACCAGAAAGATTAGAAACAGCTTTAAAAGAACACCGAGCAATCTTACATGCAATCATGGCTGGGGATAAGGAACAAGCTAAAGAAACAATTCAAAAACATATTCGAAAAACACAAGTTTTAGTTCGTAAATATTATGCACAAAAGAATAAAAAGTAAAAAATAAACCCAAAAGATGAAATACGCTTTTGGGTTTATTTGAAATAAGCTTTTATTTTCACACGATAACTGATATAAAGTAAGATGGCAGCCCCACTCCAGGCAAATACTTCTGCATAATAAATACCATCTTGTCCAATAAATAAAGGAAGAAATAAAGCAATACCAATTCGCATGATTAATTCAACAATTCCTGATAACATTGGAATAAATGTATTTTCCATGCCTTGTAAAGCACTTCGATAAGTATGTAAGACATAAAGAATAGGGAGACATATAGCCATAATTGATAAGTAACGAAAAGCAATAGAAAGGACAACTTCGATTTGATGAACACTACCAGAAATAAAGAGTAATAAGATGGATTTACCAAAAATTAACATCATAATAGAGATAATTAAAGAAGTCGTAAGGGATAATAAATTGGCTTGAAAAACACCATGTTTCATACGTTCATATTGTTTAGCTCCTAAGTTTTGACTATTGAAAGTTGTAATTGCATAACCAAATGATATAGCAGCAACTTCTAATAATCCATAAAGTTTATTGGTTGCTGTAAAACCAGCAACAAATAAGAAACCAAAACTATTCACAACGGATTGAACAACGATACCTCCAGCAGAAATAATGGCATTTTGAAAAGCTAAAGGTGTGCCAATTTGAATGAGTCCTTTCATTGTTGGATAATCAAAAGAAAAACTTTCTTTATGAATTGTAAAAGGAAGTTCTTTTTTTAAAACATCATAACAATACAAAGCGGCAGCCATTTGCGCAATCAAAGTTGCAATGGCAGCACCAGCAATCCCAAAATGAAAAACACAAACAAATAATAAATCTAAAATAATATTGATAATAGCTGCACTCACCATAGCAATCAATGGTGTACGACTATTTCCTAATGCTCTTAAAATACATGAAAAACAGTTATAGAACATAACAATCAATACTCCAGCTGACATAACTCTTAAATAAGTTATAGAACCTTCTATAATATTATCCGGTGTTTTGAGTAAATGAAGTAATGGAGTAATAATAACTTGAACACCAATTGTTAATATAATTCCTAAAACAAAACAAGCTATTAAAATCATTGCCATAATTTTTTCCATACGTTTAAAATCTTGAGCACCATAAGCATAAGAAATACGAATAGAAAAACCTTGAGTAAAACCCATGACAATGCCTAACATAGCCCAGTTAATCCAGTCTGCAGCTCCTAAACTTGCTAAAGCATCAACCCCTAAAAACTGTCCAACAATCATTGTATCAACAAGGGTATAAAGTTGTTGTAAAATATTTCCTAACATCAATGGCATGGCAAATAAGAAAATCAATTTCATTGGTTTTCCAACAGTCATATTCTTCATGTTTCATTCCTCCCGCTTTTTTGTAAAAATAATCTATCATAATAAGAAAACGAAGTCTATAAAAAAATAAAAACAGTTAAACTGTTTTTAGATTTTGTATTGGATTTGATAATTGTGAATGCGCGTATTATAACGGGCATGAGAGACTTCAACGACTTTTCCATAAATATCATGAGAGATTCTCTTTCTACCTAAAACTGGACCATTTTCTAAATGTAAAGCCTTTAAAATATCAAGGGGTGGAAATTCTACAAAGAAATCATCGTTAAAATCAGCAACCGAATGATTATGTTGATAAAGATACATATATAAAGAAAAATCATTCAGTTTTTGTTGATCAGGAACTTGAATATCACCAGGGAGATAATGTGTAAAATGAATATATGGTTCTCCATCCAAGTAATAACAACGACTAATCTTTAAACATTGTCGTCCATAATATTGGAATAAATCATCTTGAGGATTGAGTGTGATATATTCAAATTCAGTATTTTCTTTAGTCACTTGATAACCTTGTTGATTTAAGATTGATGAAAATGATTGTCCATTAGATAATTTATTAAATATACTATTACTAATCACTGTGGTACCTTTACCACTTTTTTTTGTAACATAACCATCATTCTCTAATAATTCAATAGCTTTTCGAATTGTTATTTTACTGACTTTAAATTGCTGTTCAAGTTCAGTTTCAGTAGGTAAAAATGAACCAATTGGGTAGATTCCATTAATAATAGAATCTTTAATCACTTCCATAATTGAATAATATAAAGGGACTTTTTCGTTCATAAATATATCTTCCTTTCACTTAAGTAAACCTATTATAACATAGAAAAATATAAAAATGGTAAAAATTATAAAAAATATAACATTATAATCTTTACAAATAAACATTATAATGTTATAGTGTATACGTAAACAAAATAGGCGAGGAGAAATAGTATGGAAAAGTTTATGAAAATGATTGAAGAAAAATTGATGCCTGTGGCGCTTAAGATTAGTGGGCAGCGTCATATGCAAGCGGTAAGACAAGGGGTTGTCGCAACTTTACCGTTAACGATTGTAGGGTCTTTCTTTTGTATCCTATTGAATATTCCAATTGATGGTTATTCAGAATTTATTGCCCCATATCTTAACATTATTGATGTTCCATTTCGTTTTACTGTAGGGATCTTAGCATTATATGCAGCTTATGGAATTGGAGCTTCACTTGCTAGATATTACAAACTTGATCAATTAGGTTGTGGTATGTTAGCGACTGTTGCTTTCTTGGTTTCAACAGTTGTTCCAGTAAAAGTGACTGCTGGTATGCCAGAAGTTATTGCAGATGGAAGATATTTATCAATTGGTGCATTAAGTGCAAGTTCTTTGTTTGGAGCTATCGTCGCATCATTGGTTGCTGTAGAAATTTATCGTTTATGTAAAGAAAAGAATATTGTGATTAAAATGCCTGATGGAGTACCACCTGAAGTTGCTAATTCATTTAGTGCTTTAATTCCAGCAGCAGTTGTTATTCTTTTATTCTGGGTTATTCGTTATGTCTTTAATTTTGATATTAGTGCAACATTAAGTAATTTGTTAATGCCATTAAAAGATACTTTATCTGGTAACAGTTTAATTGGTGGATTGATTACAGTTACATTAATTACTTTCTTCTGGGTACTTGGGATTCATGGTCCAGCTATCATGTCACCAGTTATTAGACCAATTTGGGATATGACAATTGCTGAAAATATGGAAATCTTTGCTGCCGGAACAGCAGCTAGCCAATTACCAAATATCTTTACTGAACAATTCTTACAATGGTTTGTATGGATTGGTGGTGCAGGAGCAACACTTGCATTGGTATGTTTATTCTTAAGATCTAAATCTCAATATATTAAGAGTTTAGGTAGATTATGTTTAATTCCTGGTATCTTTAATATTAATGAACCAGTTATCTTTGGTGCACCAATTGTTATGAATCCAATCTTAGCAATTCCATTTATTGTCGCACCAATCATTATGACAATTGTTTCTTATTTATTTACAGTTTCTGGTTTAGTTCCATTAATGATGGCCAAATTGCCATTTACTTTACCAGCACCATTAGCAGCAGTCATGTCAACAGATTGGTCAATTATGGCTGGTGTCTTAGTTATTATTAACTTTATTATTGCATTGGTTATTTATTATCCATTCTTTAAAATGTTTGAAAAACAACAATTAGAAAAAGAAGAAGCATCTTTAGAAAAAGCATAGAAAGGAAAGACATTGTCTTTGGTAAAGTAAAATGATTCAAATCTCAACATTTATTGGTATATTAGCTTGTTTCTTTATTACAACATTATTGAGTGAAAAATATTATCAAAAGCATCAAGTTCAAACCAGATTATTAAAAATGATTCTTTATATTATGTTATATATGTTCATCTTATTAACTGTTGTTGTTTTATTCCCACAATGTTTTATTATTCTTGTTTATGGAAGTGTCATTATGGCAAGTTATTTCAATATTTATAATCGTCATCGTAAGATTCCTGGGGAGGTGGAAGCATGAAAAGGTCATTAGGGATATCTATCTATCCTGAACACAGTACTGTAGAAAAAGATAAAGCTTATTTAAAGTTAGCCAGTGAATATGGTTTTACAAGAGTCTTTACTTGTTTATTGTCAGTTAATAAACCAAAAGAAGATATTGTTCGTGAATTTAAAGAGATAATTGAATATGCGACTGATTTAGGATATGAAGTTATTTTGGATGTTGCTCCAGCAGTCTTTGATCAACTAGGAATTTCATATGATGATTTAAGTTTCTTTCATGATATGGGAGCCACTGGGATTCGTTTAGATGTTGGGTTTGATGGAGCCAAAGAAGCTATGTTAACATTTAATCCTTATGAATTAGCGATTGAAATCAATATGTCAAATAATGTTGCTTACTTAGATAACATTTTGACATATCAGCCTAATGCTCCATTTTTATATGGATGTCATAACTTCTATCCTCAAAAAGGAACAGGTTTAGATTATGATTTCTTTGTCAAGTGTTCATCACGTTTTAAAAAACATGGTATTAGAACAGCTGCTTTTATAAATTCTCATAGTGCAACCCTTGGTCCTTGGTCAATCAATGATGGATTATGTACATTAGAAATGCATAGAGATTTACCCATTGATGTACAAGCCAAACATTTATTTGCAACAAATTTAATTGATGATGTGATTATTGGAAATGCTTATGCATCACGTGAAGAATTAGAAGCTTTATCAAAAGTCAATCGTTATCAATTAGAGTTAAGTGTTGAAGTTTTAACAGATTCATCAACGATTGAAAAAGATATTATGTTCAATGAACAACATTTTAGACGTGGTGATATGACTAAACAAGCAGTGCGTTCAACTGAAGTGAGAAAGAAACATACTCAAAGTGATATACCACTTCATGATCATATGCAGACTTTTCAATGTGGAGATGTTGTGATCGGGAATAATAATTTTGGGAAATATAAAGGAGAACTTCAAATTATCTTAGAAGAATGTTATGATGAACGTAAGAATAAAGTGGGAAAAGTTGTTGATGAAGAATTATTTTTACTTGATTTTGTAGATGCATGGACAAAATTTAAATTGAAAGAGAAATGATGAATGTGAAAAATTATGTAATCAAACAAGCAAAATTAGTCAATGGAAAGAGAATTGATATTTTAGTTGAGAATGGAATCATTAAAGAAGTGGCTCCACATATTGAATCAAACTATGAAATCCTTGATTTTCAAGATGATTATGTGAGTGCAGGGTGGATTGATATCCATACCCATTGTTTTGACAAATTTGAAATCTATGGGGATAAGCCTGATTTAATTGGCTATCCTCATGGTGTTTGTACGGTAGTAGATGCTGGGACTGCAGGCAGTGATACAATTGATGAATTATATCAACAAGCCCAAAAGGCAAAAACTAGAGTATTCTCTTTATTGAATATTTCTTGTACAGGAATTTGTGCACAAAATGAGTTATCTGATTTATCTCGTTTAGATAAGAATGCGATTATCAAAGCATATCAAAAATATCCTGATTTTATTGTTGGTTTGAAAGCTAGAATGTCTAAGAGTGTATTAGGCGATTCTGGAAATCAACCATTAGTATTTGCGAAAGAAATGCAAAAGCAAGTTCATTTACCATTAATGGTGCATATTGGAACAGCACCAAGTTTATTAGAAGATGTTGTTAATATGTTAGATGCTAAAGATATGATAACGCATATTTTTAATCCTAAAGATAATGGGATTTTGAAGAATCATCAAATTAAAGATTGTGTATATCAAGCTAAGAAAAAAGGTATTCTTCTTGATTTAGGACATGGTAGTGATAGTTTTTCATTTGAAGTTGCATCAAAAGCTTTTGAACAAGGTATTGAAGTCAATACAATTAGTAGTGATATTTATTTTAGAAATAGATTAAATGGTCCTGTTTATAGTCTAGTGACAACTATGAATAAGATGTTATATGTAGGTTATTCATTGGATAAAGTTATAAATTGTGTGACTCATAATGCAGCAAAGGCTTTGAATTTATTAAATTTAGGTGATATAGAGGTTGGAAAAATTGCTGATTTTACAGTTTTTAAAGTTGTTGATCAAGATGTGAAATTAGTTGATTCAATGAAACATGAAGTGATATCACATCAACAAATTATTCCAACACATACAATTGTAAAAAATGAAATCTATACAATTGGGGAGGAAGAGTAATGAATATTTATTCAAAATATCATGTGAGTCGTGTGATTAATGCTTCAGGAAAAATGACTATATTAGGTGGTTCACGTGTTCAAGATAAAGTCATTGAACAATGTGGAATAGGCGCTGGTAACTTCTTTGAAGTCAAAGATTTATTAGATAAAACTGGTGAATATATTGCGAATTTGTTAGATGTTGAAAGCAGCTATATTGTTAATAGTGCTTCTGGAGGAATTGCTCAAGCGATTGGCGCAGCCATCTGCCAAGATAACTATCAAAAGATTATGAATCTTTATGATCCGACAAACAATAAACGTGAAGTTGTGATTTGTAAAGGACATAATGTGAATTATGGAACAGCAGTTGAGGTGACAATGCGTTTAGGTGGAGCTAAAGTTGTTGAAGCAGGTTATGCCAATGAATGTACATTAGATAGTATTAAAGCTTGTATTAATGAAAATACAGTGGCTTTATTATATATTAAGTCACATCATTGTGTCCAAAAAGGAATGCCTGATGTTCAAGAATTCATTGACTTAGCCCATGCCTATGATTTACCGGTTATTGTTGATGCAGCAGCTGAAGGTGATTTAAAGAAATATTATCAAATGGGGGCTGAATGTGTTATTTATAGTGGAACAAAAGCATTATGTGGTCCAACTTCTGGATTGATTGTAGGTAAGAAAAGTTATATTGATCTGATCAAGAAACAATATGCTGGAATTGGAAGAATCATGAAAGTTGGTAAGGAAAACATTATTGGACTTACTTATGCGATTGAAGAATATATGAATCAACCACAATTAACAATTGAACAACAAAAAGATCGACTTAAAGAGTTTAATCATTTGTTAAATCAATTAGATGGTGTACAAGCTAAGTGTGTACAAGATGGTGCTGGTAGACCAATTATAAGAAGTGAAATTACCTTTACTCATCAAGATGCAAAGAAGATTGCACAAAGTTTAAAAACGGGTGAAGTGCATATTTATACACGTGATTATAAAGCAAATCTTGGACAAATAGAAATTGATATAAGAGATGTTGATGATGAGGAATTGATGATTATTTATCATCGTATTCAAGAAATTTTGGAGGCATAGAATGGAAAAGAAACCAAATTATTTAAATGATCGTATTTGTTTAAATGTTTTAACAAATAGTTTAGAAAATGCAAAAGCATTATATGATATAACAGAAGGACATATTTTATTAGGATTATTATCTAAAAACTATCCTGATAATGCATCAGCAATTGAAGATATGTTAAAATATGCTGCTATTACTGATAATTGTATTTCTGTTGGTTTAGGAGCAGGGGATCCTAAACAATCACAAATGGTAAGTGAAATTTCAAAATATATTCAACCACGTCATGTGAATCAAGTTTTTACAGGAGTTGGAACAACTCGTGCATTACTTGGACAAAATGATACAGTGGTTAATGGATTAATTTCACCAACTGGAACAGTTGGAATGGTTAAGATTTCGACAGGTCCATTAAGTAGTGAAGGACAAGATGCGATTGTGCCAGTGGATACAGCAATTATGATGTTAAAAGATATGGGATGTTCATCAGTTAAATTCTTCCCAATGAAGGGTTTGTCAACAAAAGAGGAATATAAAGAAGTTTGTCTTGCTTGTGTTAGACAAGATTTTATGTTAGAACCAACTGGTGGAATTGATTTAGATAACTTTAAAGAAATTTGTGAAATTGCTTTAAATGCAGGAGTAAAAAAAGTTATTCCTCATGTTTATTCATCAATTATTGATAAAGAAACAAAACAAACACGTAAAGAAGATGTTAAAAAATTATATGAAATCATGAAAGAATTAACAAAGTAGGTGAAGATAATGAAGATATTAGCATTTGGAGAAGTTATGATGCGCATGATGCCATCGGACTATAAAACGTTAACTCAAGTCAATGAATTAGAATTTTTGTTTACTGGAACAGGCGTTAATATTTTATCAGGGTTATATCAAATGGGTGAAGATGTTTCACTTTTAACAAGATTACCTGATAATGCAGTAGGCAAAGCGGCCAGTGCTAATATTCGTAAGCTTGGTATCAATGATCACTATATTGTCTATGGAGATAATCATATAGGAATCTATTTTTTAGAAAAAGGGATTGGAAATCGTGCGAGCCAAGTGACTTATTTGAATCGAAAGGATAGTTCTTTTGGACATAGTCAACTATCAGATTATGATTTATCTTGTTTAGATGGTCAAGATGCACTTCATATTTGTGGTATTTCATTAGCAATGAATAATAATGTTAGAGAAGTTGCTTTTAAACTTGCAAAAGAGGCGAAACGTAGAGGCATCAAAGTTATTTTTGATTGTAACTTTAGACCAAGTTTATGGAATGAAAATGAAAGAAAAAATGTGAAAAGTATTTATGAAGATATGTTACAGTTAGCTGATATTGTATTTGCTGGATATAAAGATGCGACACTTTTGTTAGAAATGAATGTTGATCATAACCTCCCTTTGAAACAACAATTAGAATTGCTACTCAAACAAATGTGTCATGATTATCATATTGAAGCTATCTTAGGAACGATTCGTCAAGATGAAACATTATCTGGTTATATGATGTCAAAAGATGTTTTTACCATGAGTCAAGAATATTCATTAACTGTTTATGATCGTGTTGGTGGAGGAGATGGCTTTGCAGCAGGGGCTATTTATGGTTATCTTCATAATATGCCAAGTGCTAAATTGGTTGATTATGCGACTGTTAGTGGTGTTTTAGCGCATACAACATATGGTGATAGTCCTATTGTTAGTCGAGAACAAATTATTGATTTTATGGAAAATGGAAGATCCGATATTAAAAGATAGCAGTGACTATCTTTTTATTTTTTGATTATAAGTCATTTTAAATGGATATGATGATTATATAAGTTAACGTTTTAAAAATATTTTCAATTGATGAAAATAATGTGCAATTTTTTAATCAAGGCTTTATACTGTAGATGTAAAAAACAAGGAGGACGAATTCAATGGAAAAGAAACCTGTAAAAATTGTAACAATTGGTGGAGGAAGTAGTTATACTC
>OBJQ01001366.1_pt1 | contig 12923 bp, 9 predicted proteins | sample 1519921 | NCBI WGS metagenome assembly OBJQ01 (sample SAMN04209244, study PRJEB22552) | human gut metagenome | biome: gut; material: feces | host: Homo sapiens | place: USA: Oklahoma
CCGTTTCCACTTACACTATTCGCCCCAGCATAGCTGGGGGATTAGACTTTTCATTAACTTACTCTGGCATACGGTATCAAAAAACTTCTCCAAGTCCATATCCACTACATATACATAGCCGTCATTTACGTTCTTTTGGCATTGTCTAAGGGCATCATGTGCTCCTCTTTTCGGTCTGAATCCAAAACTATTCTCTGAGAATTGCTCCTCAAAGATTGGTGAGAGTTCCTGTGCTATCGCCTGTTGAATCACTCTGTCAACGACAGTAGGAACTCCCAGCTTTCGAAACTCGCCTTTTGTTTCCTTGGGTATTTCTACCCTGCGAACTGGGTTAGGCTTATATCTTCCTTCCCTTACTTCTTGCATTAAGGCTTCTTGGTTTCTTCTTAGGAAGGGCAGAAGTTCATCCACCTGCATTCCATCAATTCCGCCTTTCCCTTTGTTTCTTTTGACTTGCTTATAGGCATTGTTAAGATTGTCTTTCCGCAAAATCAAATCCAAAAGATTGTTCGTCCAATAGTCTGTGATGACACCGCTCTTTTCAGTAATCTTAGAGTAGTCGAACACTTCTGCATACTCTTTCTGTTCCGCAGATACCATTTGCAGATAGTCCTCTATATGAAGTTGTCTGTTCTTAAATCCACTTTCAGTTACATTCATTGCTTGTGTCTCCTAAAGTTCAGCCCTTCGCCGACGTTTGCAACCGTCGGTTTACTATGGCTTCTGCTGACTTCTCGCCATTCGTTGTTACTCACGGATTTCATACTCTGTTTCCATCCGCTGACGAGACCTCCCTTGGTACCACACGTCACTTTCTCTCCATGTATCTGCCACATTTACTATAGTTAATTCCGAGTAGTTATAGGACTTCAGTTTGTGTCGCAACCTTATCCTTAACTATAGCCTGATGTGATTTCTGTTCGTCAGACCAGAGATTTGCCATCCGACTTCCTTCAGATTCCACCTCACGATGGACACCCTTGTCATTGGCTGTATCCTTCCCACTACTAGGGCGGATTAGGGACTTGCACCCTTTAGTGACGTGCGCCGCAAGGCGCACGACAAAAGAATCTGCTCCGCAGGCGACGGAACAGATTCTTCCTGCATGATGTAACAATAGACGATTGCTATCTATTGTATATATAAGTGTAACGGGTGCCGAATCAGATTATCGAACATCCACGTCTTACTCTTATAAGAACTGAGCTGCAACGATTGCTGCAATCATCAGCGGGATATTGAAGTGTAAGAATGTCGGTACACAAGTATCCCAAATATGGTCATGCTGACCATCTGCGTTCAGACCGGAGGTTGGTCCAAGCGTGGTATCTGATGCAGGTGAACCAGCATCTCCAAGCGCTGCTGCTGCCGACATCAGAACGATTGTTGCTGCCGGTGAGAAACCAATCTCATGACATAACGGAACGTATAATACTGCCAGTACAGGAACTGTACCGAAAGAAGTACCAATACCCATGGTTACCAACAGACCAATTAAAGTAATAATCGTTGCTGCAATCCACTTATTTCCGCCCATTAAGGAAATCGCACTCTTAACAAGTTCATTTACAGCACCTGTATTCTGCAGAACAGTTGCAAAACCACCTGCTACCAACATAACAAATGCAATGAATCCCATTAATTTAATACCGCCCTGGAACTGCTCGTCAATATCTTTCGGTTTTACTGCACGGAAGATAAACATAACCAGAAGTCCCCCAAGAGCTGCCACCGGAAGAGAACCGTAGATAATCTGAAGTGCAACTACAACGACGATAGCGGCCAGTGTTACCCAGTGTTCATATTTCAGTGTCAAATCTTCTGTTTCATGTACACCCTCAAGCTGAATATCTTTGTATTCACGAGGCTTTCTGTATGTAATGAATACGGCGATAGCAAGACCGATAACCATAGCTACTGCAAGAATCCAGTTTACTTTTGTGATATCCCCAACAGTAACTTTCCAGCCAAAATCTTTCGCATTATCGTTGATATTATCTCGGATAATACCCATGAAAATCAAACCAAATCCCATAGGAACTGCGATGTACGGTGCTTTATGACCAAAAGCGATAGTACATGCAACTCCACGTCTGTCCAGTTTCATCTTGTTCATCATAGCCAGTAATGGCGGAACCAGAATCGGGATGTATGCAATGTGAATCGGAATGATATTCTGGGATGCACATGCAATAACCAGTAAGATAGTCAACAGAATCCATTTATTTCCGCCTACTGCTTTTGCAATTTTTTTGGAAAGGATTTCCGTGATACCGGTATAAGCCATAGCAGAAGCAAAAGTACCAAGCAGTACGTAAGCCAATGCTGTTTCTGCATTGCCGCTGAAACCGGCCACTACAGAACTCATAATACTTGCTTCATCACCGCTGCTGACAATGGGCAGTCCGCCGATAAGTCCGGCAACAAATAATGAAATTAACATGGATAAAAGTACATTTACTTTCAACAGGCAGAGTACACAAAGAAGTAACACTGCCACAATAACAGGATTAAGTAAATTTTCCATAAATAAACCTCCCTCTTTTTTACCTTGATGCCGCCGCTAAAGGGGTCCCTCTCCAAACGCCGCGGCACCGCACCCGCAATATAAATTTTGCTTTATCTTGTTTCGATTGCCTGACCGATAGCTTCCTCAACTGCTTTAATCAGAGAACCATTTTCAATGATTTCTTCGCAGTAGTTGATATCACCGTATAATTCGCGGTCATCATCTAAGGTTGCCACCTGTTTACGAACTAAATCGTAAGCAGCCTGTGTACCTTTACCAAGGCCTTTATTTCCTCTCATATCGATACCCTGGCAGGCAACCATCAATTCCATAGCAAGAACACGTCTTACGTTCTTAGCAATCTCTCCAGCTTTTCTTGCTGCAATGGTACCCATGGATACATGGTCTTCCTGACCTGCAGAAGACGGAATACTGTCAACAGATGCAGGATGTGCAAGAACCTTGTTTTCAGATACTAATGCTGCTGCTGAGTACTGAACAATCATGAAACCGGAGCAAACTCCACCGTGCGGTGTAAGGAATGCAGGCAAATCACTGTATGCCGGGTTTACCAGACGCTCAATACGTCTTTCAGAAACGTTTGCCAGTTCAGCTACACCGATACCAAGGAAGTCAAAGCTAAGCGCCATTGGCTGACCGTGGAAGTTACCGCCTGAAATACCTGCACGGTCTTCCTTGAAGATAATCGGGTTATCTGTTACAGAATTGATTTCAATATTTACTCTATCTAATACATAGTTGATGGCGTCTTTGCTTGCGCCGTGAATCTGCGGTGAACATCTTAAGGAATAAGCGTCCTGTACGCGGATTTCGCCCTGGCGTGTAGTATTTTTGCTGCCTTCCAGCAATTTCAGAAGGTTTCTTGCAGTAGCAAGCTGTCCGGAGTGCGGACGTACATCATGTACTCTGTGGTCTAAGGCGTCTACCACACCGTTCTGTGCTTCAAAGCAAAGAGCGTCAGCAATATCCGCTACTTTCAGTAAGTTCAATGCATCATAAAGTGCAAGAGAACCTGCAGAAGTCATAGCCTGTGTACCATTGTTTAAAGCCAGACCTTCTTTTGCAGATAATTCAATTGTAGGAATACCTGCACGTTTCATTGCTTCTGCGCCCGGAAGGAGTTCGCCTTCGTAATAAGCCATACCAAGTCCCAGCATTGGCAGAACCATATGAGACAATGGTGCAAGGTCACCGGAAGCGCCTAAAGAACCTTTTTCCGGAATAAATGCTGTCACGCCTTTGTTCAGCATATCAACCATGGTCTGTACAGTTTCCAGACGGATACCTGAGAATCCTTTTACCAGATTGTTGATACGAAGAAGCATAATGCCCCTTGCAATATCTTCTGAGAACGGATTTCCGGCACCTACCGCATGTGTAATAATCAGGTTTTTCTGAAGTGCTTTACACTGATCCTGTGAAATCACCACATCACTGAACTTACCAAATCCGGTAGTGATTCCGTATACAACCTTTTCTTCCGCAACCAGGTCATCAACTACCTTTCTGGATTCGATGATGTTCTGTTTTGCTTCTTCTGCTAATTCGATTTTCGCATGACCACGACAAATAGCAGCAATCTGCTCCAGTGTCAGGTCTTTTCCCGTGATTACAATATTACTCATATCGCACCCTCTTTTCCTATATATATTATATGTGGAATTATACAGATTTAGGTGTCAAAAAAGCGTCAATAAATGTCATTTTGCATAATGTATTTTTAGACGTTTTGTAGAACGCTTGTATTTATCCACATCCCCAAAGCATGTTGCTTCGATACAAGTGTACAACTTTACTATATTAACACAATAAAATCACCCGGTAATGTAAGACTGAATCTCTTCCAAAAGCCGCATGGTTGTGGGATTTTTGATTTTATCTGACAACTCTTTGCTGTCCCGGTAATAGTCTCTGGCTTCTTCTTTTCTGTTCTCTCTCCACAGAAGCATAGCCATGTAAGCCTCTGCTCTCTCCAGTCCCCAGTAATATCCATGGCGTTTCAGACAGGAAACGGCTTTTTCCAGATATTCTTCTGCCAGCTTATCCTGCTGCTGCAAATAAAAAATCTGTCCCAAACCGGAATAAAACTGCCCCAGACCGTTGGTGATTACTTTTCCGGTTCCCATTTCCACTGCCTTTGTATAGCAGACAACGGCTGCCTCCAAATCCTCCTGCTTTCTCTTAATATCTCCCAGATATCCGTGGCAGGCAGCAATGCTCATGCGGAAATGCTCTTTTTCCTCTGCGCAGGTGCGGAAAAGTTCCATAGCCTCATTCAGCGTTTTCTCCGCCTCTTCGTATGCGCCTTTATGCAGCAGATACCACCCTTTCAGCCTGGTAAAAACGCCTTTTTCCTCTGCAGGCTGTTCTTCTTTTTCCAAAAGCTCCAGTCCTCTGTTTACAAATTCCTCCACTCGAGCCAAATCCTCCACCTGAATACCATAGAAAATCATCTGCTTGAAATTATTCAGCAGCATTTTCTTTTCTCCCAGGTTCTCTGCCAGTTCCATACTCTTTACAATACAGGAAATTCCTGTATTGTACTCTCCCACTGCGATTTTGTAACGCCCTTTGACGTAATACATTTCCATTTTCATTTCCTGTGCCTGATGAGAATTGTCCTCCAGACGAATGACCTCTTCTGCCAGAGCCAGCATTTCCCCTGCCCCTGCCGTAACGCCAAATTCATCATCGCCATATTCAATCTCCCAATGAAGTACAGGAAAATTCTCATTCACAATGGTATAGTATTCTTTCAGGTATTTTATCTTATACTCATATGTTTTCACCTGGTTATGGCATCTCTCATAGTGGTGAATAATCATTGGAAGACACTCGAAATTTTTTTTCGTCTCCGCCTGGCTTTCATAATATTCCGCCAGTATCTGGTGGTACATCCGCCGCTTGCCTACACTTTGCCGCTCATACAGATATTCTCTGAAAATCCGGTGGACAAACTTATAATAAATATTCCAGCCCACCAGTATTTCCTTAATGAGCCGCCTCTCCTGAAGCCGTTCCAGGACCTGAATCAAAGTCAGCCGGTCTAAGCCCGGAAGCAGAAGTTCCAATTCCTCGATACTGATTTTCTCCGGAAAAAGGGACAGACACTCCAAAACCTCTGTCTCCATCGGGGGAAGTTCCGCCAGCCGGGCCTTAATGACATTGGTGGCCTTAGGGGAAATTTCCAGGGTATAGCCCTTTTCTTTAATGAGATTCATGAGTTCCATAAGGAAAAAGGCATTTCCGTCTGTCATCCGGTAAATATTTTCCCTTTTTTCCTCTTCTTTGTCCAGCTGGGGCAAATACCTGTGCAGCAATTCATCGGTTTCCTTTTTTGTAAACGAATTTAAGGCAATAACCTGCAGGCAATCCTTTTTCATGAGTTTTTCCAGGGATTCCATAACCTTTGTATCGCTGTCCTGACTATAGGTGCACATCAGCAGAATCCTGTCCGTGCCCATGGTGAGAAGTACACGATTCAAAAGCTGAAAACTCATCTGATCCATATACTGAATATCGTCAAAAAACAGCACTACTTTATGACGCTGCACAATTCGCCGAAACATTTCCAACACCGACTGTTCCATAATCTGATAGGTGAGTCGTCCCATTTTTTCATTTCCTTCAGAGAGAATTCCCTTCAGCACTTTTTTCAGTTTTCCTCTTTCATCATCCGTAATGTCCCGTTCCAGAAGCCCGCTTTCCATGCACTGCTCGATTTCCCAGAAAATATCATTCCAAGGACGGAGGAAAAATTCGCTTTCGTCTTTATAGCAGGCCGCATACAAAGACACCATCTGATACCCTTTTACCATCTGCCTGGTCTTTTCCAAAAGGGCGGATTTTCCCACGCCTTCTTCTCCTCCTATGGCAACACACTGGGGATGCGGCCATTTCCCTGAACCGGTAAGGCACTCGCTGATACGATAAATTTCCTCTGTCCTTCCCGTAAACGGCAAATTCCAGCTGCCATTGTCCACAGCAATATTTCCCTTCACATTGAAAATACGGTGAAACAGTTCTGTAACCTCCGGTGAAGGCTCTACTCCCAGTTCTTCCTCCAGCACTTTTTCCAAATCATAATACAGCTTAATGGCCATATTATAATTGCCCCCGGACGCATAAATATCCATAACCTCCTGATAAAGCTTTTCATTATAAGGGTCATGCTTTAACAGGATGTTGCTGTATTTCTGTATCTGAGACATATCCTTCACCGCATCGGCCTCATAAAGTCTCTGACGGACAGACTTAATAAAAGACTGGTTGTACTGCTCCTGCATGGCATCCACCCATTCCTCAAATTCATAACTGTTTTTAATATGAAAATGAGACAGGAAACCTTCTTCCTCATGTTCCAGAAGATTCTCCTCTGTAATGCTGTCCCAGTCAATCTCGGGCATACATTCCGGATTCAGGGAAATGCTGGTGTGTCCCGCAGTCACCAGTATTTCCTTTCCCAACAGTTTTTTAATCTGATAGACAGCTTCCCGCAGATTTTTCCGTCCCACATTTTCATTGTCCGCTCCCCAGAGCACATAAATAATTTCTTCTCTTGTGGCAGTCTTTTTCACGCACAGATAATAGAAAAATCCTTCTGCTTTCTTGTAAGGAAAATTCACTCTTTCCCCATTTGCTTCTACATATGGTCTGCCCAAAAGATGTACTTTGATTCTATCCAAATTCTATCCCTCACATTCTATATACCCCTAAGTATACTAATCTCCATGTCCAATGTCAACATACGCAAAGCGCAAAAAATTCGTCTAAAACTTTCTTGAAATTTCTCAGAAAATCCGTTGAAAAATTTTCTCTTAAAGTATATGATTACAGTATCACATACGCATTAGGGGGACATAACATGAACCGCAAACCAACCATACTTTACTATGACAACGGGCAGGAGGACAAGCGCAGACTGCTGGAAAAATCCATAAACCGTATGGGCTTTTCCCTGATGCCTGTCACGCCGGCCCATTTTCAGCAGACCGTAGGATATCTGGCAAAAGTCAAGGGATTTCCTATGAAGAAGATTTCTCCCCTGGAAGTACTTCCCGGCATCTCTCAGGAAGTCATGGTCTTATGTTATTTTTCCGAGGAAAATCTGGATACCCTGTTGGCTGCCATGAAAAACGGCAAAATTCCCCAGGTAGCACTGAAAGCCATCCTGACTGCCCAAAACAGTTTCTGGACGTTTATCCAGCTTTTTCAGGAATTAATTGAGGAACACCAGAGACTTCATCAGGAAGAATAAACGGGTTTCTTCTATAATAATAGGGAATTGGAGAACGAAAGTAAATATGGACTGCCGGGGTCTTATGGACCCCGGTTCTTTTTCTCCCCTCTGTGTCATAAACTGTAGATAACCAATCTTCTGAAGGTGGATTTCCTTTTGTCTAAAAAACTACTCAATACCGCTGTGATACTTTCCTTTGCGGGCCTGCTTTTTCTGTGCGCTTCTGCCCTCCTTCCGGACATTGTCTCCGTAAGCAGCACTGTCGGGGGCAGGGAACTTCCGATTTACTGTGTGGAAACCGAAAAACCACAGATTTCTATCAGCTTTGACGCGGCTTGGGGCAACGAAGACACCCAAACACTTCTGGATATTCTGGCCAAACATAACGTAAAAGCCACGTTTTTCATGACTGGGGGCTGGGTAGAAAGCTATCCTGATGATGTAAAAAAAATATACGAAGCCGGGCATGATTTGGGCAATCACAGCGAAAATCACAAATACATGACGAAATTAAGTGATGAAGAAAAGACCCGGGAACTGATGACCGTACATAATAAGGTAAAAGAACTGACTGGCTACGATATGTTCCTCTTCCGTCCTCCCTACGGAGATTACAACAACGAAGTGGTCAGCAATGCCCGTAAAAATAACTATTACCCCATCCAGTGGAATATTGACTCCCTGGACTGGAAAGATTACGGTGCTGACGACATTGTCAAACGGGTTACAGAAAGCAAGAATCTCGGCAACGGCAGTATCATTCTCTGCCACAACGGCGCCAAATACACCAAAGACGCCCTGGATGCCGTTCTTACCACTCTTCAGGATAAAGGCTATGAATTTGTCCCCATTTCCCAGTTGATTTACAGGGAAAACTACCACATGAACCACGAAGGCCGGCAAATCCCGGATAAGAATTAAATTTTTCAAAAAATGATAGAAAATGCAAAAAAAGAAACGAATATATAGTATAAGACAAAATACAGAAGGGAATGATGACAGCCATGAAAGTCACGGAAGAAAATTTTATTCCGCTGCTTTGCCGGAAACATGAAAAAGCACTGGAATATTGCATGCTGCATTACGGCGGTCTGGTAAAAGCTGTGGTGCACCGTTATCTGGGGAGTCTGCCTCAGTACGAAGAAGAATGTCAAAACGATGTCTTCTTTGCTGTATGGAACCATATTGACGCTTATGACCCGGAAAGAAATCCATTTGCCAACTGGATTGCAGGGGTTGCAAGATTAAAAGCGCTGGACTGCAAAAGAAAATATGCCTCTCGTATGCTGGAAACAAGCTGGGAGGCTATGGAAGAAACAGGACAGCCCGTGATACAGGCAGAGTTTTCTGCAGAACTTCAGGCCGTAGAGGAAGAATTTTCAGAGGAAACCCAACAGATACTTGCCTGCTTAAAACCCAAAGACCGGGAACTTTTCCTCCGACTCTACATAGAAGAGGAAAATATGGAGGAAGTCAGCCAGTCCACCGGTCTTGCTAAACCTGTGATTTACAACCGCCTTTCCAGAGGAAAGAAGCGGATTCGCAGCCTGTTTTCTGCAAACAGAGAAAGGAGCCCTCGCTTATGAATGAACAGATTTATACCCTCTTAAACGAAATCGATAATCAACCGGATTCCTATGAAATTCCTCAGGTATCTGATTTGGAAATGAAAAAATGGAAAAAACAATTTTCTTCCCGCCGTGTTTCCCGCCGCAGCCGTAAAAAATATGTGGCTGCTGCTGCGATTGTGTGTATTCTTGGAGGTTCTCTGCTTTTTCCTCCTGCACAGTTTATAGCATACGCCGGTATGAAGACTGTCACCTACAACCTTTCCCAGCTTCTGGGAATTCAGAAGGATTTGTCCCCTTACCGTACCATGGTAGGAAAATCCATAAGCAAAGACGGATATACGGTTACTCTCAATGATGTGGTATTAGATGAAAACATCCTTTACATCTCGGATACCTTTACTCTGCCCCAAAAGAATGAAAACTTTCTGGAACAGGGCGGTACACTTGCAGATGTTAATGTCTTTATTAATGGCAAAATGGTCTCCTGGGGCGCCAGCGGCGGAACGGAGCAGGCAGATGACTATAACCTGGTTTCTTCCAGGAGAATGTCTCTTGATTCTATTGATGCCTCTCAAAATCTGGATATTGAACTGCACTATTCCATGGGCGGCAAAAGTATTGGCAGCTTTTCCTTCACCGCTACAGGAAAAGACCTGATGGCTTCCACTTATACAGTTTCCCTGGATACCACCATAACTCTGCCGGATAAAACCGCCATCCGCTTCTACAAATATTCTTCCAATGCCATGGGACAGCGGATTTACTTTAAAACCTCTACACCGGATACGGTTCCCGCCTATCATATTCTCCTAAAAGGAGAGGATAACCTTGGCAATCCGGTAGAATTTTCCATACGCACCATCCATACAGGTATAGGCTGCATGGAGGTGGACACTCTGGAGAACGGCTATGTCAGTGACGATGCACAGACTCTGACACTCACTCCGTATATTGCAAAAATGCCCCAGGAGAGCGGACAAATGAGCAATGACTACCAGCCTGCAGGGGACAGCTTTACTGTTACTGTAAAATAGCGGTTTTGATTTCTCAGATATAGAAAGGCAGCGGCATGAAACAGCACTTCGAAATGCTTCCGATTTGCTCTTCATGTCACTGCCATCTTTTTAACAGTTCATATCTGCTGTTTGCCTTTGGTATTTTTCCCTCCATACTTCAAATTCTTCTACTGGAAGAGGTGCTGAATACACATATCCCTGAATGAAATCGCAGTCCATGTCTCGAAGTACCTCTACCTGTTCCATCTGCTCGATTCCCTCTGCTACCACATCCATCCCCAAACTGTGGGCAAGACGAATAATGTTTTCCACAATTTTCCGTGATTTCTCATTTTCATTAACAAAAAATTCCCTGTCCAGCTTCAAAATATCCACCTGAAAATCCTTCAGCAGAGAAAGCGACGAATAGGCAAATCCAAAATCATCCAGCGATACCGTAAATCCACAGGCACGAAAATGGTCTAATATATTCTTCACAAAAGAAAGCTGATTATCTTCCAGAAATACCGTTTCCGTAAGTTCCAACTCTATGACCCCGTCGGGGATACCGTAGCGTTCTTTTACCTCCTGATAGCTTTTCCACACATCGCTTCCCGCACGCTTCAAATGATATCGAGAAAGATTGACAGAAATCCCCGTCACAGTCCTGCCTTCCCGAATCCAGCGGCTCATCAGACCGCATACTTCTTCAAACATATATAAATCAAGCTTACATATTTTTCCATTTCTTTCAAACAGCGGAATAAAATCTGCCGGACTGATAATCCCCGCCTCCGGATGAATCCATCGAACCAGAGCCTCTGCCTTACAGGGCTGGCTGTGGGACGGTGATACTTTCGGCTGAAGATAAACCTGAAAATCGTGGTTTTTCAGCGATTCTTCAAACATATTGTTCAGCCATTTCTCCCTGTCAAATTTTCCGGATATGCTGCCGCTGAAAAAGCTGCAGACGTTTTGCTCTGTTCCCATTTTGCTGGCATAGACAGCTTTATTCATCACAGAACTGACTTCTTGAGAATTTTCCAACATGCATACCCCTACGGTGAAATCAATCCGATATCCGCTAAATTTCTGATTTACCATGCTGTTTATCTTTTCAATCTCTGTCTGGATTCTCCTGGAAATAATTTCTTCTTCCGATTCCTGTAAAAACAAGAAAAAGTGATCCATACCGCTTCTGCAAATCAATTCCTGCTCTCTCAAAATTCCCGCAAAGTTCTGATACACAAACTGCAGCGTTTTGTTTCCGTCCTCTTCACTCCAACTTTCATTGATATAGCGGAAATCCACAACATTCAGATACACAATACAGAAAATTCCCCCTTTGCTGTCTGCCACTTTCTCCGCCTGCTCCAAAAATCCTCCTCTGTTATATCCTCCCGTCAGATTATCTATCAAAAACAGCTTTTCTTTCTTTTTATTTTCTTTCAGCAGACAAAATATCAATATCAGAAATAAAATCAGCACTAGAAAGAACAGCGCAATATAACCATCCATATAAACGCCAATTTGGGATAATAAAACATTAGAAGGAATAATCGCCGCCTGTTCCCAGTCTGTGCCTTCCACCTCACATACACTCACAAACACCGTCCCAGTATCCGGCAGTTCTTTCTGATATACACAGTTCCCCTGTACTTCCGCCTTTTTCAGCAGCTTTTTTACATCCTTATCGGTTATGGAAATAGAAGAATCACCTTCCATAATCATACGTTCCCGATTGTCCATATCCAACAGAATACTGATGCCATACCCCAGATAATCCGTCTGGTTTACCAAAGACTGTATATCCTTATAACTTTGTATTCCCAGCAGCAGCCTGACCGGTTCTCCTTCTTTTCTGACAGGTGCAGAAAAAAGAATGCTTTTATCTTTTACATAAGAAACTACCGACTCCTTCCAGGCTTCCTGGTGTTCTTCTATCCAGTCTTTCACATACGCATAATCCTCTACTGTTGGAAAAAGTGTTCCATCCTCAGACACCAGAATCAGCTTATCCAGTTCCAGCGACTCTTTCTTTCTCTCCAGCAGCCCTTCTGTCAGCAGAAATTCCGGCATTCGACTTAAGCTATCTGCAAAATCACTGATAAATTCTTCTCCTGATTTCAAGCGATAAGATATATGGGCGGCCAGCTGTTGATTATTGTCTGACACATACTCTTCCGCTATTTTGTCCAGCATTTTTCCAAACAGCACTGTATTGCACAATCCACCGCCAAAAACTACAAACACCACTGCCAGAATCCACCATGCCAAAGTCTTTCCCCGTTTTTTTTCTTTTTCCACTTCTTTGCCCCCGCTCTTTCTCCACTGTAAAAAGGGTGCCACTCAGTCATCACTCTGATGCTTGCTGCGACACCCTTGCTGTTTACTGCGGATAACAGGACTTGAACCTGCACGTCGTAGACACCAGAACCTAAATCTGGCGCGTCTGCCAATTCCGCCATATCCGCATATTCCATATTTATCTTTTGAAGAAAAAAAGTCCAAACCCAGCTTGGATTTGAACTTCCAGTGAAGCATCGGGGATTCGAACCCCGGACAACTTGATTAAAAGTCAAGTGCTC
>OBJQ01001389.1_pt1 | contig 12758 bp, 19 predicted proteins | sample 1519921 | NCBI WGS metagenome assembly OBJQ01 (sample SAMN04209244, study PRJEB22552) | human gut metagenome | biome: gut; material: feces | host: Homo sapiens | place: USA: Oklahoma
AATCATTACCTGGATAAGCGTATCAAAACCTACGAGAAAGATGAAACTACACTGGGCTACACAAAATGCAGCTCCCATTTGACAAATCTTAAGAAGCAGCCTGGATATGAGTGGCTAAACGATGTGGATTCTACAGCCCTCCAAAGTTCCCTAAAGAATCTGGATACCGCATTTAAAAACTTCTTTGCACAACCAAAAGTAGGGTTCCCTAAGTTTAAATCAAAGAAGACGCACCGGCATTCCTATACAACAAAGTATACGAATGGAAATATCAAGTATTCTGGGAAATACATAAAGCTACCAAAGCTCGGCAATGTGAAAACAAGGAACAAACTTATCTCAGAGGGACGAATTGTGAGTGCTACCATCTCCCAGGAGCCAAGTGGGAAGTATTCCGTATCGATCTGCTGCGTGGATGTTCCGGAAAAGAAATGTGTCAAGACAGGCCACGCGGTCGGGATTGACTTAGGAATAAAGGAATTCCTTATCACATCTGAGGGAGAGATAGTTAAAAACCCAAAGTACCTTTCAAAAGAGGAGCGTAAGCTTATCCGGTTGCAGCGGCAGCTGTCCCGAAAATCAAAGGGCAGTGCCAATTGCAGGAAGGCACGGATCCAGCTTGCAAGGCAGCATGAAAAGATAGCTAATCAGAGGAAAGACTTCCTACAGAAACTCTCCACCCGGCTCATCCGTGAGAACGATATCATCTGTATCGAGGACTTGCAGGTAAGGAATATGGTGAAGAACCACAACCTGGCAAAGAGCATAACGGACGTATCATGGTCAGAGTTTGTGAGGATGTTTAAGTACAAGGCTGACTGGTATGGAAAAGAAATTATCAAAGTAGATAAGTTCTATCCATCCAGCCAAATATGCTCCACGTGTGGAAAGCTGACAGGCAAGAAAACTCTGGATGTCCGGGAATGGAATTGTCCATATTGTGGGAGTCATCATGACCGTGATATTAACGCTGCGGTCAACATCCTGAAGGAAGGACTGCGTATCCGGACAGCTTGAGACATAACGATAAGGCGGCAGGGACTGCCGTATGTGCCTGTGGAGAACAAGTAAGACCAGTCTATAGGATGGCATGGCTCTATGAAGCAGGAATCTCACACTTCTAAGTGAAGTGAAAATGGTGAGAGGTTCAAGTAAAAGACAACATACTAAGAATATATGAAGCAGGAAGGAGAAAATGAATATGTTAAGAATATTCAAAGTGGGAGGAGAACGATGGGATAAGATAGTTAATAAATGATGATTGGAAAGAAGCATTTATTCAACAGGTCCAGAAAAAACAAGAGGAAATTGATGAAAATAATAAGATAATGAAAACTGAAGCTGCTGAAGAACATGAAAAATGGGAAAGGGATATGTACGAAAAACTCAAAATGAAGTTTGAAGGAGATGGAAAATAATATGACAAAACAAGTTTTATGTATACGTGATTATATTGAAAATGGAAAGTTGATATGGACAGAAGGAGAGTACTATGAGTTGCTAGAAACCTATGAGGATAAAAATATAGATGACTGCATGTATCAGATTAAAACAAATACGGGAGAAGGAAATATTTTTGGAGAAGATTTTCGTCTTCATTTTATGCCTGTTAATGATAATGTCGAAATTACACTGGATATGTTAAAACAGATGTCTTCGCTACTAGATGCTATAAAAATAAGGTGCATAGCTATACTGAAATGGAAAGAAAAACACGACCCTGATGGAGTATTATGTAAAATACCGTATATTGGGAATGACATATCAGATGATACACTCTGCTTTGAAATAGATTGTATTAGTTTCCAAATCCATGAAACATGGGCATATGGAGGGTCTGATTATCATAACTATACAATTCCGTTCACAGAAATCATTTCAGACGATTGGCACGCTGATTTTCTTAACCAGGTAGAACAAAAGAAAATCCAGAAAAAAACAGAAGAAACTGAATTCAAAAAGTTACTAGAGGCCCAGCAGAAAGCGAAAGAATTTGCAGAGTATGAACGGTTGAAAAAGAAATTTGAGAGTGGTGAGGAAAACTAATATGGATAAAATTGAAGTACATACGACACAAACATTAGTGGTAAACAACCATAAGAAATTTAAGTTATTTGATAGAATCAAATTTTCAAAATGGAATGAGGAAAAATCAGATTATAATCAATATACCGGGCAAATTATCGGTATTCATCCTGGTCGCCGGAATGAGGAGGGATATATTATTCTTTCGGATATAACAAAAAACGGTAATGATTCAACAGATGAAAAAGTATTCTTTTTTTCTGAGATTAAAGATTGTGACTACAAAAAGCAAACAATGAGCCGAATTTGGGATATCTTAAATGCAAATGACTCTGTTGTTATCTTTGATATTGATGGAGTACTGGCAGCCTATGAATATGGAATATATAATCACAATGCCTGCAGGGAATGTGAATGGAATGACTTTGTTCTTCACAATGATATGTATAGAAAAGCAAGACCACTAAAGGTCCTCCAGGATTATATCAAAAGAAAAGGAACAGACCGTGTATATGTGTGCTCACTGGCATATGAAAATGAAAAGGGACCGAAACGTAAGTTTGTAGAAGAAAACTATGGAATTGATGAATCACACATTTATTTTGTTGAGAAAAAGTCTGATAAATTGGAAATCATGAATAAAATTAAATATACTCTATATCCAGATTTAGAGGATAAGAAACTGATGATGGTAGATGATACCATTGAAGTGCTAAGCAATATCCAGGATAACTCGGGATATTCTACGGCACACATTAGTACATTTATGGATTAAAGCGTCCAAAAAAGAATCCACAAGGCTTCTTTTTTTATTTATATTTCATTTCGACTCTTTCCCTACATTATATTGATATCAAATGAAGAGGAGAGTAAATGAAAAATGGGAATGTATGACACAATTTGTGGAGACCAGGTCAAATGCTTTTATAAACAGTTTGAGCATGATGGCGAATTATGGACCAGTGGAGGAAGCCTGAATTATTATAACATAGGAGATGAGGTACCCTACAAGACAGATTACTATGACTATACCAGGAATTTTAACATTATCAATATATGGGATGAATTAGACACAGAGGATAACAACATATTAACTGGGATAAGGGATGGTAAGGTCATTTTCTCTAAGAAATTAACAGAAGGAGTAGAATCTGATTGGACAAATATGCAAAAATGCATATCTTACTATGGAGAAGAATTGAAAATTAGTGCGCAGGATGAAGCATTAGATTATGCAAAAGCAGTAAGGGAGTACGAAAGACAGAAATTTGATTACATAAAAAATAAAATGCCATATCGTAAAAAAGTAAGTGACTTACTCTATGGTATTGCATTGGTGGACCAAACGGAAAAAGATAGGCGGAATGCAGAAATGAATCTCTTGATAGAAGAAAAATCAAAAGAGACGAGGTTATTTATGGAATTCAATCATGAATTGATAAAGAATCTTTTATCTAAATATATTACAGACACCGATGGGAACATAGATACTTGATTACGTAATCAAAATAATCATTCATTAACATACAAGAAAAGTGGCTGTAGAGTCGAGGAAGTCGAAGTATGGGATGTATAATAGGTATTTGTGAAAGGATGTTTACTAAATGAAAGAGAAATCAGAAGATTTCTCTTTTTACTTATAAAAGAATGAAACATACTATTTTTAACAATGTGAATTCGAGATGGAATATACAAGGAAGGGATATAAATGAATCAAAGAATCAGGAAAAAACAGTTAAAGAAATTAAATGCATATATTGACCCAAAAGAGACATGGGACCTGGATATATCATTTGCAAAATATATGGTTCCACGGTTAAAAACTTTTAAGAAAAACACCATAGGCCATCCAAGCAGCCTGGAATCAATGGATGAGTGGTATGAAATACTGGATAAAATGATAGATACATTCACATATATTGCAGATGGCGGTATTTTTGAGACTCATTTCATCATGGGAAACGATGAAATGAATCAAAAAATAGAGGAAGGGTTAGACCTGTTTAGAAAGTACTATTTTAACTTGTGGATATAGGAGTGTAAAAAATGATGAATAGAAATTTAGATGGAGTTTATTTTAGAATAAATAGAGACGGAAAATGGCAGAATATCTGTTTCTCCGATTTGACAGAGGAAGAAATGACAGAAGTTATGAGTGGGCGAACAGAAGAGTGGTTAAAAAGCTTATGTATCATATTAGGAAAAAGGATTCATGAAATCGGAGAAGAATTGGATATCTTTATTGATTAAAATTACCGATTAAAAAGAGAGAATAATAGGATTCTCTCTTTTTTAAATTTTGTGCGACTTGATTATTTGTATAATGAAAATAGATACATAATATAAGTATTAAAGATAATGCGGAGAAAGGAACTTTAGGTTAGAGATTATGTATATAGAAAATATTGTAATTGGGAATCCGATTGTAGAACCGTCCTCCATTTTTGGAAAGGATGAAGAAGATTGGATACTGTTTGAACAGGAAAAGACATATTTTACATCTGAACGATTCTTGCCACGAATTCTCGTTGATTTAGGAATTGCTCCATCAATAAGTGAGGTGAGAAGAAATCGCAAAGATTTAGTAAGAACATTGGAACAATTGGATTATCTGGAAATCAAATATGGGAAAAGAAGGTTGTTCATTTTAGTTGGAAAGGAGTAAAATGGATATGAGAAATGAAGATATTATATATTTTGAATTAAATAACTGGTTTCGAGGAAAAGATTATCCAGACGATCAACCATTCATTAACTGGATGGGAAATGATTTGCAGTTGGCTTTTAATAATGATGACTGGGTAAAAGAAAATAAACTATGTGTAGTCTGTTCATTTATCGATATGTCCGTAAACTTTTGCATAACAGCGACAAGAGATTGGCTCGAAAACAATTGTCCTAAACTATTGACTGATTATACAAAGTTTTTAAGATATCCTGATGAGTCAGGTGAGGTTTATGGACAATTTGATGATGAGTTCTTAGAATACGAAGAAAAAACTTTGGAGTAAGATATGTTTATGATTAAAATTTAAGGAGAAAATATATGCACCATATAAATAAGTTAGAATTAGTGAAGTTTTTAAACGAGAAAATTAAGAATACAAAGTGTCCATTATGTGAAAAGGATAATTGGACAATATCGGAACATTTATATGGTCTGGTCAATCTTGATATGGGTAATGGTGCGATTTGTAATTCAATTATACCAATTGTATGTAGGGAATGTGGTAACACGATTCTATTACAAGCAGACAAAACAGGTGCACTCATCGACGATAAGGAGGAATCGAATGACAGCGAATGAATTGTATAACTTAAAACCTAAAAATGTAACAAAGGAGATATATAATCTATACAAACATATTGACATATTGGATTCATTTTGTAATTATGAAGCAAATGAGCGTGTGGAGGTCAAAGAAATCATATCATATTGTTTTGATGGAAGGCGTATATGGAATTTAAGCACCGTATGGTTTGATGGCAACCCTGTTATGGTAATCCAGGAAGCTGGTCGTGAAGGAGATGACCATATTGCTGATTATGTAACGGATAAAAGACGATATTGGGAAATGATACAGTATTTACGATTCTTAGAGATGGAAGAAATCAACTACAATTTTTTAAAGCCCAATGAAGATGAACCAAGTTTAACTTCATTTTATGGCCATGAGCTAAGTGATTTTTATGATCCTGACTTTAAACCTAAATACAACGTCGGTGATATTATTGAAGTGGAAGTCCCTGAAAATTCTTTATCCTGGTGGAATAGTGAGTATATAAAAGTAAAAGCAGAAATCCTAAATGTTTACGATAATCCCTATGATACATACCGCTTAAGGGAAATCGAAAGAAAAATCCACTACGGGAATTTTAGAGATGAAGACGACAAGACATATATAAAATGGATAAAGGAAATAAAGGAGAATGATTCAGTCAAATACGATTCTATATATTTCCGCGTAAACAAAGATTTGGAATACATCCAGCATTAACAACTTAAGAAGTCTGTAATACAGATATTTAAAGGGCATATGCCCTTTTTTGTTTCGTGTAACTTCTTGACATAATAATTTCATAAATTAGAAGATTGGAGATTTTATTATGGGTACAGGAAAGAAAATTGAAGGTTATTGGGATTGCCCGCAATGTGGAACCAAGAAAATAAAAGGAAGATACAGATATTGTAATTCATGCGGAAAGCCACGAGGAAAAGAAACAAAATTTTATATGATAGAAACAGATAATTACGTAGAGGATCCGGAAGCTTTTAGTAACGAACCTGATTGGTACTGTAGCTATTGCCAGTCACTTAATCCATCCGTTAGTAGTTGCTGTGAATCATGTGGATCTTCTCAAGAAGATAGTGATAAGAACTATTTTGACTTACTGGAGGAAGAAAGATTAAAACAGCTTAAACGGGAAGAAGAAAAAAATAACTATATTAAAGATGATAATATAGTAGGACCTGGTTCGTCTGACAAATTAGGGTATGACCTGAATGAAGACCATGAATATAACAACAAGCCTATTCGAAGCCACAATGAAGAAAAAAAATTACCAATTGATTTTGGGTGGTTAGTAAAAGCAGCAGCTGCATTCTCTTCTTTTTTTATTGTCATTGCACTTTTATTCAGTTTCATAATGCCAAAAGAAGCATCGTTAAAGGTAACAGATAAATCCTGGGAAAGAAGCATCGAGGTACAGGAATATAAAACCATACGGGAAAGTGATTGGAGTGTTCCAACAGGAGGTCGGGTTGCTTATACACAAGATGAAGTACACCATAAGGACAAAGTCATTGATCACTACAAGACAGTAACCGTAAAGGAATCAGAACGCTATATTTCTGGTTATGATGAAGTTGTTACAGGATATCGTGATCTAGGAAATGGATCTTTTGATGAAATAACAGAAAATCAGCCAGTGTATGATATTAGGTACTGGACAGAAGAGAAGCAGGAACCAGTCTATGAATATATACCTGTATATCGAACAAAGTATTACTATGATATAGAACGCTGGGTACATAAGTGTTATGAGAAGACTTCTGGATCAAACGATGATCCATACTGGGCTGAATTGAATTTGGTGCATAGTGTAGAGAAGGAAGGGAACCGAACTGAGATATATAAAATTGTTACAGAAGACCAGAAAGGAAAAGCAAAAACATATACCATTTCTTTTGAAACATGGTCCCAAATTGAGAAAGGAGATGTACTAAAAGTGAAAGTATCAGCTGGTATGATTTCTGAAATCATATCGATTAATTAAAAAAAGGAGATTCTATCTCCTTTTTTTGTTCAGAGACACACATACTATCTATATAAATGATAAATATGGAGGATAAATAATGGAAAACAAGAAAACGATTCATTATGATGTAACTATCACTACAGATGTAGAAACGAAATGTTCAGAAATCGATCCGATTGGAACGTGTACAGTAACTGATTGCATGACCTGTAAAAATGCAAGGGTACAAATTGTAAGAGAAGATGGAGTGGTGATGCGTGATGATAACGAAACGGGAAAGAATGCAGGATATGAAGAAAACTTGTCATACATAAAATACAAATACAAAGAGAATCCGGCCGAATTTATGGAATCGGTTCTGGACATCAAGTTATCAAAGTGGCAGAAACGAATTTTGAAAGCAGCCAAAAAATACGATGCACTTTAATATCAATAGGGAAAAAGCTTACCTGCAGGTAAGCTTTTTTTAATGATCCAGTTTGTTTTTTTCAATTAGTCCATTGCTCCAATGTTTATCTGTCTGCACATGATGTTCACGTACATACTTTGCAACGTTCACAAAAAAACAGTCATAGGTAAAGGCAGCAGAGTTTCGCACAACAATTCCTTCACTGCCTCGACGAACCACATCTTCAGCAATTTGTTTGATTATATCTGTCTTATAAATACCTCTGTAAAGAACCGGGACTGTAATTAGATTTCGTTCCTTACAAAATAGTTCTGTATCATCCCATGATAGGCAATTATTTTCATCGTTCCATATGGAGAACACCATAAAATAGGACGGCAGATACATATAGGCAATGGAATGTCTTGCATATAAATATTCGCCACAGATCCGATATCCTTCTGGAATGGTGTATTGGAATCCTTTCATATACCCAAGAAGCCAGGAATGGTAATCCCGGTGACTGGAATCAAGACTTCTTGCATGATAAAAATCTTTATAAATGGTTATGTTTTCACCATCCATCTTTTCTGTGACAACAACATCCATAGTCTGAAACTGGTTATCGGATGTAAGAACCTTATCATCACTTGTGTATCCTTTTGAGTATGGAAGATGATATGTTCTTGGATATTTTACTCTTTCCATATATAGCTCCGTCCTTTCCTTACACAGTTATTATTAGTATGGTAAATATTTTCTAACAAAATAATATCCATTTTCTATATTTCTTACATATTTACAGTAAGAACTTTAAAACATATCCGGCCAGGAGGGATTGCCGGAAGAAAATGGAGGAAAAACGCATGGAATTTAAGGAATATGAGACAGGAGTACAATGTGACTTTTTTGGTGATGAACTGGAACGGTTTGTATTTACAAAACCTAAAGCCTTTACTCTAAAATCAAAGAGATATGAGGCAGAGACCTGGGTTGATTTTCTGGATACATTATGTTCTGTTCTGATGAAAAAAGACAATGAGATGTTCAAAGGTTTTTTGGAGGATGAAAAACATAGAAGAAACCGTATTCCGTACTTATCAAAAGAACAACAGGATATCCACTTCCTAAAGTATCTTGAGAAATCTGGACTATTCTTAAATCAGAAGATAGATGCGCCAAGAAGTGTAAAGCTGGCAAGGAAATTATTGCAGAAATATAAGATGAATGAAAATGATTTTTCGTTACTGTTGAAAAATAATCCTTATGATATATAAATCATGAAACGATAGCCATAAATCTTACTTTAAGAACTACATACTAAAAGTATCTTAAGATAGAAATGAGGTAAGAATATGGCCAAGATAACAAAACATGCAAAGAAACGTGCAAAAGAACGTTGTGGCTTTAATCATAAAACCATTAACCGGATGGCAGATAAGATATTAGAACATGGAATCAGGCACTGTGAATGTACAGGTCAGTTAAAGCGGTGGGTAGATGGATTGTATCTGGAAAACAAAACTGCAAATAATATACGGTTATATGGAGACAAGGCTTATTTATTTCATGGAATAAGTTTGATTACCATCATACAGATTCCTAATAATCTTATGGATCAAGCCAGAAAAATCCAAAAAAGAAAGAATACAGATAAAAAAGAACCCTGAGGGTTCTTTTTTTATGGCGTGGACTATAAATCCAAGCTTTATCATATATCCTTTATCACAGGAAAATCCTTTGCATATTATCTTTGAATAAAGAAAAACATGGAGGACAATTATATGAGAACATTGGCTTTATTAAGAGGTATTCCCGCCAGTGGAAAATCTACATGGGTAAAAGAAAATAAATTGGAAGCATATACTTTGAGCTCTGACCATATCAGAACATTATACCAGGCTCCAAGTCTAAATGTAGAAGGAGAATCCATACTTCATGACTATGAGAGTACAAAAGTATGGAAAACTTTGTACGAAATGTTAGAGACAAGAATGAGTCATGGAGAGTTTGTTATTGTTGATGCAACAAATACAACAAAAAAAGAAATTATGAAATATAAGACATTGGCTAAGAAATATCGATACCGGATTTATTGTGTTGATTTCAATGATATCACTATTGAGACAGCAAAGGAGAGGAATGCATCAAGGGAGCCGTTTAAGAGAGTCCCGGAAAATGTTATTGACCGTATGTATACAAGGCTACAGGAAAACATCGAACTTCCATCTGGTATTAAGATGATTAAACCAGAAGACATGGTGCGTCCCGCCAAGCGGCTCCACAAAAGCAAATATGCTGACTGTTCCATTTCGGATGTATTCGGAATCCGTTTTGCGGTCGCTCCCGGGAATCATCGGCAGAGGCTCTCTGGCCTCGCCCAGAAGCTGGTAAGGCTTTTCATCCATGCAGACAACCGGACGCTTTTGGTCATAAGGAAGCTCATATACATCAAGGATATCCTCCATACAGGCTATGAATTCCGGGTCTTCTTTTGCCGGGATGCACCAGTAGTTGTTTTTGTGAGGTCGAAGTTTGTTTTTTTTAATGCGTTCCGGATTGCCTCCCTGCTCACAGGTGTTTCCAGAATGACTTTGGCTTCCTCCTCAAGCAGGCGGATCGTCCAGCGGAAATGGCCTTCCGGGACCGGCCCGCAGGCAAGCTCGATAAGCCGGGCTTCCACACGCCCGTCAACCTTGCGCCTTGCATTATCTGAGTTTATGCTTCTTTTAAATTCAGTGACAGCATTAACACCGCCGTTTATGTATTTTGTAACAGTATTTGTGACTGTTGCCAGACAGACGCCGTTGGATTTAGCACTTTGCTCATGGGTGAGAACTTTTCCATGCGACTCGTCCAGGTCAAGGATTATCTGGCATCTGCAGCGTATTGTTTTTGAAGTTGCTTTCTTACGGATTATGGATTTAAGCTTCTTGTATTCATTCTCCGTAAGCTTGATTACATATTTTCTGGGTCTTGCCATAGGAATCACCGCCGTTTTTTCTTAGTATATATCAAAACGGCTGTATTTACCAGTATGATTTGACTATATATCAATATGTCGTTACACTACGAGGAATTAAAGACCGAATTTTAGCGGGACATGCAGTTAATTATGATTCATTAACAAAAGAACAATGTGACTTTTGTGATTTTGTTAAAACTTTAAAAGATAAGGAGAATTTGAATCCTAATATTTGTCATTTACGAAAGATATTTTATGAGAGTAAGAAATAATGATGATTCTTACAATTAAGAAATGGAGGTAAAAAGGGTGAAGCTGTTTGATGAAGATATCAGGACCATTGAAGAAACCATCCATGGTTTACGATGTCTAGAAGTATGGGACAAGGTTGAAATACATAAAATCTCAAAAATCATTACAAAACTTCCAGATGACGAGAAAGTAAGAAAATATTTCATACAGCATAATTCTACTCTAGATGAAGGCGAAAAGAGTAAACTTATCCAGATACTGGATGACCGAGTTAACAAGGACTCGATACATAACCAGGCATATTGTCTGGATTATATATATGCCTTCTATATCCTGCAACATGAACCGCTTTTTAGGGAGCTGATTCAGGAATTAAAAGTACTTTTTATGACAAAACAAAGTTATGGACAGATAAAAAGCAGGATAGAGGAAAGTATGGATTACGTCTGTTCAACTGTAACATTCTTAGAAATGCTTTATGGAGCAGAATCCATGCAGGATGGATATATTTATGAAATTCTAAAAAGAAACTAAAGATTGGGTTTTCCCAATCTTTTTTGTTTTTAAGATGACATTTAAAAAAAATAGGCTATTATCTTTATAAACACTTGGAGGGCCCGCGAAATGAGCAAAAAAAAGCATATGAAGTATGTATCAAAAAGAAGAGTGAATCGAAATGTAATAATGGAATTTGACTATAACCAGTGTGATAGGTGCTGCAGACATAGCAAAGATATTGATCTAAATCCAAAAGATATATATTATATATCAGAATTACTTAATATGACGATGGATGAATTTCTTGATAAATACTGTTTTGTATGTATCAATCATATATCTAAAATTGCGATTGCTAAATTAAAGTTGTTGGAAGAAACATTGCGATGTCCCTTCATGGCGAATGATAAATGTATCATATATCAGAATAAACCAACAATCTGCTTATTATCGCAAATGAGCAACCATGGATTTAAGAAAAAGCGGAATCATGTGAATATAAGTGACAAACCATATAAGGTAATCCATGATAGGAAGGATGTAACACTAGATATTGGATTACAGCCTGATGATTGTTTTACGAACCGATGGCTGGATATCATGAATAAGTTAGAAATTTCTTTAAAAGTGGTCAATAACAGTCAAATGCAGGATGATTTAAGCAACATGGCTTTTTTGATATTGTATACAAATTATGTGCAGATTCCATTTGAAAATCAATTTGCTGAAAATGTCAAGATTTTAAATGATTTGATAAATGATATACATAAGGTTGATATTGATTCTGGTTATTTGTATAATGAATAATACATTATGTTTGTAGTCATATTCTTAAAGAATCAGGAGAAAGATAAATGAGAGTAACGAATCCAGAGGATATCAAAAAATTAAAGGATGATCCATATACATATGAAGATTTAATCATAATGCCAGATGGAGAGATTATTAATGCAAATTATGGACATGTGAATGCTCTTGAACGCATATTAGGTGTACCAAGAGACTTACTATATGTGATGATTGACGAAAGGGACAACCAGCAATTCTGGTTATTAGAGAAAACAGGCTGTATGTCAGTATCGAAACGTGCGGCATTTGGAATGAACAGGACTAAGGCTCAAAAAGATGTATACGAAGAATTAGTCCGGAATCGTATTGTAAGCAGTAATTATTATGATATAGCAGAGGAAAGAAAAATTGCAGAACAATTTTATGGAGGGAACAATGAACATTAACAAATTAAAAGGATTATTTGTAGATAGTAGTGATTTTCCTTTAACGGATTGCTGCATTGAATCAAAAAAAGAAGATTATATTTTAGACAATAGACGAAGAATCCTCGTGACTTGAGTCATGAGATGAATTCGTTAT
>OBJQ01001393.1_pt1 | contig 12710 bp, 9 predicted proteins | sample 1519921 | NCBI WGS metagenome assembly OBJQ01 (sample SAMN04209244, study PRJEB22552) | human gut metagenome | biome: gut; material: feces | host: Homo sapiens | place: USA: Oklahoma
TTATAACATCGATCTCACTCCGTACAAAGACCCTGATGAATTTATAAAGGAACTGGGAAGCGAAGAACTGAAAAACCGCATACAGAAAGCCAGGAGCAGTTTCATGTTCCAGATATCGGTGGCAGCGGGAAAGTACAATCAGGATGATCCGGAGGAAAAAACTAAGTTCCAGCATGAGGCGGCAAAACTTTTGTCTGGTATAAGGGAACCTCTGGAGAGGAACAACTACTGCGAAGCCGTGTCCAGGGAATATTTTATGGGTGTGAAGGAACTGAAAGATCTGGAGGAGTATTACGGCACCAGCGGATATGTACAGGAGAAACCAAAGGAACAGGAGCGGAGACCGGCGGAAGTAAAAAAAGAAGAAAAAAGGCAGGAGCCTCAGAAGCTGCTGCTCACCTGGCTGGTCAACGAGCCGGTACTTTTTCAGAAGCTTGCCGGGATCATCGGACCGGATGATTTTATTGAGCCGATCTATCACGGCGCTGCTATGCTGCTCTTTGAAGAATACGAGAGGGACGGCAAAGTGATGCCGGCTAAGATACTGAATCAGTATACGGATATGGAAGACCAGAAGAAAATTGCGGAGCTGTTCAACACGACGCTGAAATTAAAGCCTCTGCCCGAGGACAATGACAAGGCGCTGACCGACATTGTCCGGAAGGTAAAGGAAGACAGCATTGAACACAAGATGAATGAATCCAACGACATTATGAAATGGCAGGAGCTGATCCAGGAAAAAGGCAGACTGGCAAAGCTGCATATTTCGATTTAGGTTGGTTAAAATAGGTATGAGAGGAAGGAAATCAATGGACGAAACAATGTTACAATTCAGCGAGAAGCTGGCAGGTTTAGTAGAACTGGGGAAGAAAAATAAAAATTTTCTGGAGTATGCCCAGATTGAGACATATTTTAAAGATTTTAAGCTGACATCGGATATGATGGAGGCAATTTTTGATTACCTGGAACAAAACGGAGTCGATGTGCTCACGATCCCCGAGGGAGAGGACGACGAAGATCTGGAGATCAAGGAAGAGATCGAGGAAGAAGCGGACCTGACGATCCCGGACGGAGTCAGCATCGAGGACCCGGTGCGCATGTATTTAAAGGAAATCGGAAAGGTACCTCTGCTGAGCGCGGATGAGGAGATCCGTCTGGCCCAGAGGATGGAGGAAGGTGATGAGGAAGCCAAGAAAAAGCTTGCGGAAGCCAACCTGCGTCTCGTAGTCAGCATTGCGAAGCGCTATGTGGGACGTGGGATGCTGTTTTTGGATCTGATCCAGGAGGGAAATCTGGGTCTTATCAAGGCAGTAGAAAAATTCGATTACAGGAAGGGATATAAGTTCAGTACGTATGCCACATGGTGGATCCGCCAGGCTATCACCAGAGCCATTGCCGACCAGGCAAGAACGATCCGTATCCCTGTCCATATGGTGGAGACCATCAACAAGCTGATCCGTGTGTCCAGGCAGCTCCTTCAGGAACTCGGCAGAGAGCCGCTTCCGGAAGAGATCGCCGAGGAGATGGATATTCCAGTGGACCGTGTGAGGGAGATTTTAAAGATTTCCCAGGAACCGGTATCTTTAGAGACACCGATCGGAGAGGAAGAAGACAGCCACCTCGGAGACTTTATTCAGGATGACAATGTTCCGGTGCCGGCGGATGCGGCGGCATTTACACTGCTGAAAGAACAGCTGAGCGAAGTGCTCGGAACTTTGACGGAGAGAGAGCAGAAGGTGTTAAGACTGCGCTTCGGACTGGATGACAGCCGTGCAAGGACGCTGGAAGAGGTAGGAAAAGAGTTCAACGTCACCAGGGAAAGAATCCGCCAGATCGAGGCCAAGGCTCTGAGAAAGCTGAGACATCCGAGCCGCAGCAGAAAATTAAAAGACTATTTAGACTGATCGGGTGAAATATGGAATTGTCATCAAGGTTAAAAATAATTGCTTCTTTTGTGTCCGAAGGGATGTGTGTCGCCGATATAGGGACAGATCATGGATACATACCCATTTATCTGACCTCCGAAGGGATGACGGACAAAGCATATGCCATGGATGTCAATCGGGGACCGCTTGAAAGGGCCTCGGAGAACATAAGGAAAGAAGGACTGAACGGAAAGATCCGGTGCATCCTATCGGACGGTATGGAGAAACTCCCGATGGATGCAGACAGTGCAGTGATTGCCGGAATGGGCGGAGACCTGATGGAACAGATCTTAATGAGGGGAGAGGACAGGCTTTTCAGGCTTTCAGAACTGGTTCTTTCCCCCCAGTCCCACTGGGAGAAAGTCAGGAGATTCCTGCACAGCCATGGGTTTGCCATCGAAAAAGAAGCATTGATAAAGGAAGACGGGAAATATTATATTGTCATAAAAGCTGTCAGGGGCCGGCAATCTTACGGCGAGTCCTGGCAGTATTCTTACGGCACTTATCTTACAGGATTAAAAGATCCCCTGATGAAGGAGTACCTGACGAAAGAGCTGAATGACAAACAGAAGATCCTTGACTCTTTTGAGGGAAAGGATTCAGAACATCTAAGGCGCAGGGCAGGAGAACTGTCCTGTATTCTCAGAGAGATAAAGGAGGCACTGAAAAACTATGAAATGCAGTGAACTGATGAAGATATTGGAAGATTATGTGCCGGCGCGTTATGCCATGGAGTGGGATAACGTGGGACTTCTTACAGGGAGAAGAGACAGAGAGATCCATAAAATCATGGTCGCATTGGACGCGGATAAAGGGGTGGTGGAAGAAGCAGTCAGACAAAAGGTGGACTTTCTGCTGACTCACCACCCTGTTATTTTTTCTCCCCAAAAGAGCATTACCGATGAGCCGGGCACACCGGAAAAACTTCTGAAGCTGATAGAAAACGGTGTGAATTGTTTTGCCATGCACACGAATTTCGATGTGGTGCATATGGGGAGGATCGTCTGTGAGGCGATGGGACTCAAGAGTCTGGCTCCGGTAGAAATGACATGTACAGAAGACGGTATTTTGAAGGGCATCGGAACAGTATCAGAACTTGAGCGCCCCATGTCAGCAGGGGATTTTGCGGAAGTGGTAAAAAATACGTTCGGTATAGAACATGTTCTGCTGTTTGGAAATAAAAGAAAAATAATCCAAAAGATTGCGGCTGTTCCAGGGTCCGGAAGACATATGGAACAGCAGGCGGCCGGAACAGGAGCAGATTTGTTTTTAACCGGGGATATCGGACATCATGAAGGGCTGGATGCCATGGAACTGGGCCTTACAGTCATCGACGCAGGCCATCACGGTCTGGAAAAGATTTTTGTAGATTTTATGGGACAATTTCTCGAAAAAAATGTACCGGTGTGTGAGATCATCCTGAGTCATACAAAATGTCCGTTTGACGTAAAATAGAGCAGAGAGGAGTTGATGGCTGAATATGCTGAATGTAACAGTAGAAGGAACAAAGATCAGTGTAAAAGAGGGCACGGCTCTGGAGGAACTTGCGAAAAGATTTCAGAGACCGGGCGCCCCAGTTATTTTGCTTGCTTATACGGGAGAGAAGCTTAGAGAGCTTCACCATACGATTGATGAAGACTGTGATATCCGGTTTGTGACGAATGAGGAGCAGACCGGATATATGACTTATAAGAGGACGGTAAATTTCGTATTTTTAAAGGCCTGTGAGGAAGTGCTGGGAGAAGGGTGCACAAACCGCATCACAATGAATTACTCCATCGGCAACAGTACCTTCTGTGAATTTTCTCTCGATGATCTAAAAGTGGACGACGATCTGGCGAGAAAAATCCAGAATAAAATGCGGGAATTGGTGAGACAGGATTTAAAGATCAAAAAAATTTCCTACAATACGTTTGAGGCAAGAAAAAGATTTGCACAGCAGGGGATGAAAGAGAAAGTGAGGCTCTTCCGGTTCCGCAGGGTTTCCAGAACCAATGTATATTCTCTGGACGGATATGAGAATTATTTTTATGGGTATATGGCACCCAGTACGGGATATATCCAGGATTTTTATGTAGATGCGTATCAGGGAGGAATTGTTCTTCAGATCCCGAGACGGGATCATCTCCATTCCGTTTCAAGATTTACGCCTCAGCCAAAGCTGTTTCATGTGATGCAGAGGTCCAGATCCTGGAGCAAGCTTATGAGAGTGGACACGGTCGGGGCTCTCAACGAAGAGATCACCAACGGCGATATCAATAACCTGATTCTCGTGCAGGAGGCCCTTCAGGAGAAGCTTCTGGCTGATATTGCTTCAAAGATCGTGGACGACGGGAAAAAGGTTGTCCTGATCGCAGGTCCGTCTTCTTCCGGGAAGACGACATTCTCCCACCGCCTTGCCATTCAGCTTCAGATCGACGGGCTCACTCCGCACCCAATCTCTCTGGATGATTATTTCTTAGACAGAGAGCTGTCTCCCAGGGACGAGGAGGGCAACTATAATTTCGAGACGATCGCATCTCTTGATCTGGAATTGTTCAACGAAGATATCAACTGTCTTTTGGCCGGGAAGCAGGTACAGCTCCCAACCTATAATTTCGTTTCAGGAAAACGGGAGTACAAAGGGAATTATAAAAAGATCGGACCGGATGATGTGCTGGTCATCGAGGGAATCCATGGCTTGAACGGGATGCTGTCCAGTGAGATTTCGGAAGAAGATAAATATAAGATTTATGTCAGCGCGCTGAGTCAGATCAATATAGACGAACACAACCGGATACCCAGCTCCGACGGCCGTCTGTTGAGAAGGATCGTGAGGGATGCAAGGCACAGGGGAACGGATGCAAAGACGACCATCGGACGGTGGGAATCTGTGCGCAGGGGTGAGGAACTGAATATTTTCCCTTACCAGGAGGAAGCGGACATCATGTTTAACTCTGCCCAGATTTACGAGCTGGCTGTGTTGAAACAGTATGCGGAGCCGCTTTTATTTCAGATCAGCCCGGGATGTCCGGAATATCAGGAATCCAAGCGCCTGCTGAAGTTTTTGGATTATTTCCTGAGTGTGAAAAGTGAGGATATACCGAAGACGTCTCTTTTGAGAGAGTTCATTGGGGGAAGCTGCTTTGAGACTTGACGGTTCCGTTTTTTTATCTAACTAATCGGGATGAAACTCTATCTTAATTTATGAGAGAGATTTTTATGGAGAATTAGGATAGCGGGGAATCAAGATTAGGGGGATAATGAATAATGTATAACTGGAAACGCAGATTGATGAGTCTGGCACTTGCTGCCGCCGTGTCGTGTACGGCTTTGACTTCCTTTGATGTTCATGCTGATGAGATTAACACAGAAGATCTGGAGTTTGATCTCATTGGAAAAACGGCAGTGCGCAGCGGGAGAAGAATTATAGAATATGAGGATGCAGCTTTGCTGCAGCCGCAGACGGATAAGAGCAGAAAACGGGCGGCACAGCTGCCGGACTCATATACGGCAGAGCATACCAGAGTAAAAACCCAGGAGAATACCGGTATTTGCTGGACTTTTGGTGCCATGGCTTCCCTTGAATCTGTGATGATGACAGCAGGAACCGCTTCTTCATCGATTAATTTATCGGAGAGACAACTTGCTTATTTTACCTTTCATGGACAGAATAAAGACCGGGACAAGAGCAAATACGCGGGAAACGACAGTTTTTTGAATCGGTCCGGAGAAAGCGACTACACGATTGGAGGAAGCCGCTGGTTCTCAGTGCCGACACTGGCCAGATGGTATGGGGCGGTGGATGAATCAGTCCTCCCGTTCAGTCAGATATGGGCTTCTGATCCGTCAGAAAAGTATCAGACGGAATCTTATATCCATCTTAAAAATGCACTGTATCTGCCGGAGATTAATCTGGAAAACGGCAATGATGAAACCGTACATAGTGCTGCAGGGGTGCAGGCAGTGAAGCGGGCTGTATATGAAAAAGGCGCTGTCAGTGCCGGATATTACACGGGCAATTCACATTCGGGATATTATCGTTTTGGCAGCAAAACCGGATCTTCAAGAACTACAACATCTTATTATTATGACGGGGATAAATACGCAGATCATGAGATTACCATTGTCGGCTGGGACGACAATTACAGCAAAGATAATTTCAGTGTTACGCCTCCCGGAAACGGTGCGTTCCTTGTGAAAAACAGCTGGGACGTTGACTGGGGTGACAGCGGATATTTCTATATTTCGTATTATGACAAATCCCTTTCTGAACCTACGGTTTTTGAAGCTGAGAATGTGAACTATAACGGAAGTAAGACCGCGCATACTTATCAGAATATTTATCAATATGACGGGGCAGGATTTGGAGACGCTTTGTTTACGGCAGGCACCAGTCCCGTGGTTGGAGTCAATAAATTTACGGCCAGAGACAATGAAAAGCTAACCGCATGCGGAGTTTATGTTCCAGCAGCAAACTGCAGCGTCAAAGTTCAGGTTTATCAGGACCAGAGTAATAAGTCGTTGGTTTCCAAAGAATATACGGCACAGAATGCCGGATTTTACACGATTCCTTTCGGTTCCTCCTCGTTTGATATGGAGAAAGGCAAAGTATACCGTGCGGAGCTTCAGATTTCTTTCAAAAAAGAAGGAAGGACCGAATATTTTTATCCGTTTGAACTGCAGGAGGATCAGTCAGATGAATTTCAAATGGATTGTACGGCGGGACAAACCCAGCTAAAATATAATTTTGGCGGTTCGGGCAGAGATGTAACATCATTGCAGCCGTTAAATGGGGTATATCAAACGGGCAACGCATTGGTTAAATTATTTTCCAACGATAAGGTGAAGGCCGGAAACAGCGGGACAACTGCTTCAAAACCGGCAGATACACCGGCCGTTTCTGTTCCGCAGACGCCGCCTGCAACGGCTGCACCAAAACCGACGGCAACTACGGCAAAACCGGCTGTGACTTATATCAAACCATCAGTTTCAAAGAGTTCACTCAGTATTTATAAAGGAAACAGTTCATCTATTACTGTAAAGAACAAAGTGAGAGGTGCAAAGGTCACGTTTTCCAGTTCTAAAAAGTCTGTGGCAGCAGTGAATTCTTCCGGCAGAGTTACCGGTAAAAAAGCAGGGACTGCGGTTATCACGGCAAAGGTTACGCAGCAGGGTAAAAATTACAGCTTAAAATGTAAGGTTAGGGTGAGTAAGAAGCGTTTGGCTTTTTCTAAGAAAAAAGCAAGGATAAAGAAAAAGAAATCTTATACCTTTAAAGTGAAAAAATACGGTGTCTCCGGAAAAGTGAGATGGAAAGTCAGCAATAAAAAGCTGGCATCGATCGGAAAGACAAGCGGTAAATTCAAGGCCAAAAAGAAAAAAGGCAAAGTGAAAGTCACCGCTTACTGTGGAAAATACAAGGTATCCTACATGGTTAAGATTTATTAAATTGTTTGACGGGACACATGAGAACATGGTATAATTCCACTCGGAATTTAGTTAACCGAATGATCGCGCCAAAGTCTTTTGGTGAGGAAAGTCCGGGCTTCGCAGGGCAGGATGCCGGATAACGTCCGGTAGGGGTGACCCTCAGGCCAGTGCAACAGAAATAAACCGCCGGTATTAGCCGGTAAGGGTGGAAAGGCGGGGTAAGAGCCCACCGCTTGGCTGGTAACAGGCAAGGCACATGTAAACCCCATCCGAAGCAAGGCAGGAGAAAAGCTATGGGCTTGCCCGGTCCGCTTTTCGGTGTGCCGCTGGAGCTTGCTGGCAACAGCAAGTCGAGATAGATGATCATTTAAGACAGAACCCGGCTTATAGATTAGCTAAATTCCATTTTAATTGAAAAAAATTTGCAGACAAGACATCAGAGATTAAAATCTGGTGTCTTTTGTTGTCTAACCTATTCTTTTTAAAAGAGGTCTTATAAAGTCAAAAACCATTTGTCTGCGAAAAGTGCACTTGTCAGGCAGGAAAGGAAGGGAAAGAATGAAGAAACAATGGAAAAGGTGTATGGCTGCTGCCGCGCTTACACTGGCGCTGGGCATCAGTTCCGGGCCGGAAATGCTTAGAGCATTGGATACAGAAAAGGAAATACCTGGAAAATCCGGGGGGGGTATTTCTGGATTAACTGAAGAAAACCCGGAGAAACAGGCAGAATCTAAGGGTGGCAGCAAAGTCCAAAACAAGACTTTAGAACCCAATGAGAATGAACTAAAAGGGAGGCAGCCGAAGACAAAGAAAAAGGCAGCGAAAACGTCCGGAGACACTGCGGAGAACGGACAGACTATTTTGGATGTCAGTGAAGGAGATGTCCGGATCACGAAGACTGGAGCTTCGGTCGGAGGAACTGCAAAGGACGACGGAACTCTAAATCCCAAGGGATACTGGATCACAGGGACTACGACAAAGTACAACGTGATTGTGGAAAAAGGTGTCAGGACAGAGATTACCCTGAGCGATGTCAGTATTACCTGTGATAAAACAAAGATGGACTGCATCAATGTCTCCCACGCCTATGTGACGATGACACTCAGAAGAAATAATACACTGCTTTGTAAATCAGGAAACGAGAAGGACGGATATAAAGGAGATGAAGGTAACGCCATTACAAAAGACGGAGTGGACGGGGAACTGATCCTCCAGTGTGAGAAGGCGGATGAAAAAGGACATCGCTGTGACAGCAGCTGCGGAAGCCTTACAGCATCAGGACAAGATGACCAATATCATGCAGGAGCCATTGGAAACAGCCTTCGAGGAACACAAAAAGACGGCGAGTGCGGTCTGGCGAATCTCATCATCAAGGGCGGGAATATTGTGGCAAAAGGAGGATATCACAGTCCCGGTATCGGAGGAGCCTGTCTGACAAGTTATAAATTTACACATGATTCTGTGTACGGCGACAACAGTGCTATATCATTTGCCAATCAGAAAGTAAGCAACCTTTCTATAACAGGAGGAAATATTAAAGCTGAGGGCAATTATGGCTGCGCCGGGCTCGGAGGAGGCGTATGGGTCAATATAGACGGCCTTTCGATCACCGGAGGAAGAGTCGAAGCGATCGGAGGAAGCTATGGTCCCGGCATCGGAGCAGTCTGTACATCCTCCCTTGATAATATTGTGATCAGCGGAGGGGATACTTTAGTCATCGCAAAAGGAGATGAGAGCAGTAATGCTCCGGGTATTGGATCAACTGATTATCCGGGCTTTACAATTCCTACGAAATTCGGCCGGTTCGTGTCATCTCCTCAGGAAGGTTATCAGGGCTATGTCCAGGACAGAGATTCTATGGACAGTTATACCTTCATGGAAGGGACACCGTTTAAATCTGACACACAGATCCATGTAGGGAAATTTTATACAGTGGCCTATTTTGGGCCGTTCCGTGATGAAAATACCGTGGAGTCAAAGACAAATGAACAGATCGGAGCCAATCATATTATCAGCAAAACTGGAGGAAACGGATTTACAAAGGAACAGCTAAAACAGCTCACGAAGGTGGCGGCAAAAGACAAAACAGGAAATGACCTGGAGGATGATCAGATCAGTTTCTTTGATGAAAAACAGATACAAGATTTAAATGAGGCGAAAAGGGCGGGAAAGATTGGGGATTACCCTCTGACGTTTGAGACCTCAAACGGCACAAAAGTGACGGCTAATGTCTGTCTGAGAGACGACGGCACAGATGCCGCGGGGATGGACCCGGAGGATCCGGACCCGACGATCGGAGCCAATAACTTTGAGAAGGATACCGGAGGAGATGCGTTTACCGAGGAGGAACTCAAGATCTATGGAGAACTGAAAGGCAAAGATAAAGATGGAACGACCATTTCACTGGATGGTTTTTCTATAGACAAAAAATAGTTTGAAAAGATTAACCAGGCAAAGACAGCCGGGATATCTGGTGTGTTTGAACTGACCTTTACATCAAAAGCCGGGGCAAAAGTCACGGTCACGGTTTCTTTGATGAAATATGATGAAACTGGGACAGATACAGATCCGGAATAGCGGTGAAACGATCAAAGGAATGAATATTATCAGCAGGACCGGAGGAGACGGCTTTACCGAAAAACAACTGAAAGAACTGTCTGCCGTCAAAGCATTTGACAAAGATGGAAAATCAGTGGAAAGAGACAGCATCACCTTTTCAGAGCCGGATCAAATCAAGAGGATCAATGAGGCAAAGACGGCGGGTGAGACCGGAAACTTTCCGCTGACTATAAAGGCACCCGGTGGAACAGAGGTGACGGTCCAAGTATATTTAAGAGATCAGGGAACGGACAGTGCCAAATTAGATCCGGACCATGGAGAAGCATTTTTGGCTGCAAATAACGGGACCCATCCAACAGGAGGAGAGGCGTTTACAAAAGAAGAGCTTCTGGAACTCTGCAGGGCAAAAGCGAAAGACCAGAGCAAGAATACCGTGGAACCATCCATCGATCCGAAACAATGGGAAGTACTGAACGAAGCTAAGACGGCGGGCAGGACCGGAGAATTTTCTCTGACCTTTTTTATAGAGGACGGGACAAAAGTTCAGGTAAAGATCACGCTGACCGGAGACCACAAAGTGAAGTTTGACTCCAACGGAGGCTATGATACTCCGGTGACTCAGACGGTCAGAGGAGGAAATCAGGTGATCGAGCCGAAAGATCCAAAGAGAGACGGCTATGAATTTATGGGCTGGTATTATACCGATGAGAATGGAAAAGAAGCCAAGTGGAATTTTTCAGATCCGGTGCATCAGAATATGACTTTAAGAGCGAAATGGAAGAAAGCTGAAATTGAGAAGGCAGACAAGGATACTTCAGGGAAAGAAAACAAAAAAGGTACATCAGAAAAAAATAAGAATTGGAAATATAAAGAGATCCGGAAAAACGAACAGACAGCGAAGACAGGAGAAGAATTTAAAACTGTATGGGTGGTGCTGGGCCTTTTGGGAGGAACAGGTATTTTATGTTGTCTTAGAAAGAAGAGAAAAATTAGTTAAACTATCGCAGGTGCCACCTTTGATATCTAAGCAGCCTGCTCCAGCAGATAAAATGTCATAGTATCATTCCCTTTATTTATGTTTTATAATGTAGATAAGGGGAATTTTTTATTACCCAGGAAATACCCTGTCACGGCAGTGATAGAAAATGTTTTCTGAGAGATAAAACATACTCCATGTATTGTGTACAGATGCGTGTTGTCTTTTAACGAATGTATATGCAGGAGGAAATGAGTATGCTGAATCTAAGAACAATGAATGCGGAAGATCTCCCTGTCTTTAAAAAATGGCTTAGGATGCCGCATGTTGCAAAGTGGTACCATGAGCCATTGGATTGGATCGAAGAAGTCGAAAAGCAGGACAGTGCTTTCTGCTGGATTCATCATTTTATCGTTGAGTATGAAAATAAACCAATCGGCTTCTGTCAATACTATGCATGTAAAGACAGTGATGAACTATGGGGAGGATACACGGAAATGGGCGGATCTTACAGTGTCGATTATATGATTGGTGAGTTGGACTGCATCCACAGAGGATTTGGGAAAGAAATTGTAAAACAGCTGATAGAGAAGATCAGATGCCATGGTGATGCTGAGAGGATTGTTGTACAGCCTGAACAGGAGAATGCAGCGTCCTGTGGTTTGCTGCTGTCCTGTGGATTTGTTTTAAATACGGAAAATGATATTTATGTCATGACGATATAAAATTTATGATGTAAAGAAATGCAGATGTCTCTGAAATTGGACTTAAATTTTACAAAAGTGTGAATAATGTTTCAAAAATGTCATACACTATATTAAAGGAGTGTATATGACATTGAAGAAAAAATGGAAAGTAGCAGCCATATCTTGTGCGATTGGCTTATGCAGCGTAGGGCAGCAGGTCTTTGCAAGTGATACTTTATTTCAGCCGCCGCAGGGCGAAAATGGCGTTGATCAGCTTATCCAGAGGAAACTGTTGGAAGAACAGAAGCAGTTTAAAGAGAGAAAAGCACTGATTAAAAAGTTAAATATAGAACGTCAGATTGAAAAAGTACAGGATGTCAAAGGCCTCAAAGGAAAAATATCTACAAGAGAGAAAGCAATTCTTACTAGGATTGTGGAAGCAGAAGCTACTGACAAAGACATGAAGAGTAAAATCTTAGTCGCAAATGTGATATTAAACAGGGTCCGTTCCAAGGAATTTCCAAACACCATCGAACAGGTCGTGTTCCAGAGGACCAATGGCAGTGTGCAGTTTTCTCCGACAGCAGACGGACGGTATAATTCTGTGACGATCAAAGCGTCTACACGGGAAAGTGTGGAGCGGGCGTTGGAGGGAGAAGACTACTCAGAGGGCGCTTTATATTTTGTGGAAAAGACAATGGCGAATCCAAGAAATGTGTCCTGGTTTGACAGGGCGCTGACGAAACTGTTCACTTATCAGGGACATTCTTTTTATAAATAAGAGTGAAAATTCGGGGTTGACACGTAAAAAGAAAAGTATTATTATTCTATCATATAGTGATAAACCGATGAGAAAGAGTAGTAGTCAGGAGCAGAAGGATTTTAAGAGAGCTGCAGATGGTGGGATTGCAGCATGAATTCCCTGATGAATGGACTTTCGAGGGCAGTTCTGAACCACAGTAGGAGTTGCCGGGCACCCGACCCGTTACACAACAGGGCATATATGATGGTATATGAAAAGAGTGGGCATTTTTTATGATGCCAATTTGAGTGGTACCGCGGATATCCGCCTCAAGCGTTAGCTTGGGGCGTTTTTTATTCCATAGGAAAGTTCTATGACCTTCCCTATGAAATAAAAAACTCCGGACCACA
>OBJQ01001395.1_pt1 | contig 12701 bp, 7 predicted proteins | sample 1519921 | NCBI WGS metagenome assembly OBJQ01 (sample SAMN04209244, study PRJEB22552) | human gut metagenome | biome: gut; material: feces | host: Homo sapiens | place: USA: Oklahoma
GAGGACAAGTCCATAGCACTGCTTTTTTATGTAATTCCGTGTTTTCATTGATGAATGTGTCTTTTTTGTTCATTATGTTGTAATTATTGGTTGACCTAATTTTTTTTCAATACAAAAATTAGGTTCAGTCAACAATATTATTTTTATTTGTGGCGTATATAGTATAAAAATAAACCAATTTTCTAATACTAACATTAAATTATAATGGAAAACATTACTGTTAATGTATTTGATGATGTGCTTTATTTAGCATGGGAATTTGTATATCTAATATTTTTCACTCGTTTTGTGTGCGTACACGGAAATTATAAGAATGCGTGTGCTATTTTAATAAGTATCTATTATTCTCATAAAAATTGTAATTGTTTCCTTTTAGAATAGAATATAAATAATAATAGTGATTTATATTATTTCACATTCACGGAAAAAATGGACTTTAAATTTTTGTTTAACTTAATATTTTATTATGAAATTTACAAATGAATTAAGAGGAGTGAAAAGCAGACTTCTTTTGTTTTCAGTGCTGTTACTGATACCGGTGATGATGTTTGCTCAGAGCATTACCGTAAAAGGTACTGTACTTGATTCGGCAGGTGAAGCCGTTATTGGAGCTTCCGTTGTGGAGAAGGGAAATCCTTCCAACGGAACCATAACTGATTTTGACGGAAAGTTTACTTTGGCCGTGTCTAAAGGAAAAAGAATTGTTATTTCTTTTGTAGGTTACGAAACGCAAGAAGTGGATGCGGTTACCGGAAAAGAACTGACAATTACGCTGCAAGATGATTCACAAGCGCTTGAAGAGGTAGTAGTGCTGGGTTACAGTAGCAGGGCTCGTAAAGATCTGACTGGCTCAGTAGGTTCCGTGTCTGGTGTGAAGATTGCTGCTGTACCAGTTACTTCAGCCGCTGTGGCTTTGCAGGGAAAAATAGCTGGTGTGCAAGTAACTACGGTCGATGGTGCTCCAGGGGCAGATATTAACATTCGTGTTCGTGGAGGTACGTCTGTGACCCAGAGCAATGATCCTCTTTACATTGTCGATGGTTTTCAGGTGGATAACATCAATGATATTCCTCCTACAGACATTGCTTCTATTGATGTATTGAAAGATGCTTCTATCACGGCAATCTATGGAGCTAAGGGCGGTAATGGTGTAGTGGTTGTTACTACTAAATCGGCCAAAGCTGGAAAAATACAGGTAAGTTTCAATGCCCATTTGTCTACTAGTCATTTGTCTAAAAAATTAGATTTAATGAATTCAGCAGAGTTTGCACGTTATCAATATGAATGGTCGGCGTGTAATGGTAGCCGTTCTAGCAATGCCAAATTTTTCCGTGCTAATTTTGGCAATCCGCAAGATTTGGATATGTATTATTCTTTGCCTACTCATGACTGGCAGGATGAGGTAATGGGAGAGAATCCTATCAATTATTCTACTAATGTAACTATTGGTGGAGGTACAGATAAGATGCGCTTCACTGCTTCTCTTACTCAAAGCGAAGATAAAGGTATTATTATGGGGTCGGGTGTGCGCCGTACCAATTTGAATATCAAGACAGCTATTGATATAACTAAAAATTTGACATTGCATATCAATCCTAAATTTACGTTTCGCCGTGATCAAGGAGCTGGAGGTGATAATATTGGTACAGGCGGTATTATTGATGTACTCCGTTATAGACCCACTAACGGATTACGTGAATTCGGATATATAGATCCTTCTTATGCTGACCCTGATGAAGAAGCATTGTTTACTTATACTAATCCGAAAAGTGATATTGCCATTAATCAACAGAATAAGTATGCTTATAACTATACTAATGCTATTTCATTGGAATGGAAGCCTGTTAAAGGATTGGTGCTTCGTACAGAAGCCACTCTTAGTTTAAACTGGAAAGATCAATATCGTTTTTGGGGTGCCTTGACAGGTGAAGGTACAAAAAATAATTCGTTGCCTGTAGCAAGTATTCAGAAAGATCAGTCTTTTAAATATATTTGGACTAATACGGCATCTTATGGCTTTTCTATTAAAGATAAGCATAATTTTTCCATGTTATTGGGGCAAGAAATTTATCATAGCCAAAATAAGAAGAACTTCCAAAAGAATCGTTATTTCCCACGTGCATTTGAGGCTGGACAGGCTTGGGATAATATGGGATTCGGTACACCGCAGGAGTCAACTTCATCACTTTCGACTCCAGATCGCACTGCTTCTTTCTTTGGGCAGGCAAGTTATAACTATAACCACAAATACTTACTCTCTGTAACTATGCGTGCTGATGGTTCCACTAAATTTGCTCCAGGTAATCAATGGGGATATTTCCCTTCAGTATCAGGTGCTTGGGTGCTTTCAGAAGAAAAGTTTATGGAAGATATAAAATGGATTGATCAGTTAAAACTTCGTGCAGCTATAGGGTTGGCAGGAAATAATCGTATCAGTGATGATATGTGGCGTTATTTATATACTGTTAATTCTACCGGCGGACCTGGATTTGGAGAAGCAACTCAGTTTGGAGAGCAATGGTATGGTAATCAAGGGGGTACTACTTTTGCCAATAAAAATATTAAATGGGAAACTACATTAACTCGTAATCTTGCTGCTGATATCACGCTTTTTAATGGTCGTCTCACTGTTACTCCGGAGATTTATTGGAATACGACGAAAGATTTACTTTATAAATCGGACATTCCTTCAGCAACTGGTTATGTAAGTCAGATGCAAAATATTGGACAAGTAACTAATAAAGGGGTTGAATTAACTATATCAGGAGATATTCTCAGTGGCAGGGATTATGTGCTTTCCGCAAATCTTTCTTTAGGTATGAATAAAATGAAAGTTGATAAATTAAATGGTACAGACAATGTGATTTGGGATCAGAATAACCGTTGGAAATCAAGTTACAATGATTATTGTTTGAAGGTGGGTGACCAAGTAGGACTTATTTATGGTTTTGTATATGATGGTTTATATTCAATGGATGAATTCTATTTTGATCCCACTAATAACTTGCAAGCAGTACCTTGGGGATCAACGGCCGCTGAAAACGGAACTTCGAAAGATGCACCTATTATGGATGCAGACGGTGTGGAACATCCAAAAACAATAATCAATCAGATTTCAGGAGATTCTAATTCAGGCATAGCTACTCTGCCGGGCAAAGTCAAGTTCAAGGATTTGAATGGTGACGGATATATCACAGAAGATGACCGTACTGTTATAGGTAATACCAATCCAAAAGTGCAGGGAGGTTTTGGATTGAGCGGACAATGGAAGGGTTTTGATTTTGCCATGAACTTCAACTTTATGCTTGATTTTGATGTGAATAATGCGACAGCTTACCAGCTTTCCTCATCCGAAAGCAATAAGAATAAGTTCTACAATGTGCTTTCCACATTTGCTAACAAAGGTTGGCGTTATACCCGTGATGGTGATGGCGAATGCTTGTACAAATGTTACTATATTGATGGTTCGTTGGATATGTACCGTGAATTAAACGAAGGTAGGACACTTTGGAATCCGACGGATGTGACAAAAAAAATAACTCATTCCTATTTTATCGAGGATGGATCGTTTCTGCGTTGTCAGGATTTGACTGTTGGCTATACGTTACCTGGAAATCTGACTTCTAAATGGGGGATTTCGAAAGCTCGTTTTTATGTATCAGCCTCTAATTTGTTTATTATTACTGGGTATTCGGGTTATGATCCTGAAGTGGATATTCAGACAGGATTAACTTGTGGTATGGACTATAACCGTTACCCACGTAGCCGCAGTTTTGTACTAGGTACTAATATTACATTCTAAATTTGAAAGCACATGAAATTTAAAAATACTTTAATAATAGGATTAGCAACTTTGACTCTAATATCATGCAATGATTTCCTTGACGTGGATTCTCCATCAAGTTACAATGAGGACTTTGTGTTCAGCCAAGAAACAGAAATTAGCCGTGCGTTGAACGGTGTTTATGCTTCTATCTTGGTAGGTGATCTTTATGGCAGTGCCTATCAGAAAACTTTTAATTTGAACAGTGATGTTGATATGCAGATGTATACAGGTAATGTAGCAACCCATAATAGCTATGCACGTTTTGATTGTGACGATCAAGGTGGCGAAATTGATAAATATTGGAGAGCTTCTTATAAAGCTATTGAAGATGCTAACCGTTTTATCCGGGGTGTAGAAACTGGTCCGCTTTATAATGAAGAGAATACCGCTGTTATGCAGATGTTGGGCGAAGCCAAGTGTCTTCGTGCTATGGTTTATCATGATCTGGTAGTGATGTTCGGGGATGTTCCTTTCACTTTCCTGCCAGCCTCACAATTAGGTGATAATTATGTGATTCCTGTAATGAATCGCGAAGAAATCCAAAATAAACTTATTGAAGATTTGCAGGATATTGCTCCTAAGATGTCTTCTACTACAACAACAACAGTAGAACGTGCGTCTAAGGAGTTTGCTTGGGCATTAATTGCACGTATTGCATTGACTGCCGGAGGTTATTCACTTCATCCGGATAAAAATAATGCAAATAGTTATGGTGTGATGAAACGTCCGGAAGATTATCAGAAGTATTATCAAATCGTAAAAGAATATACTAGCCTGGTTATTGCTTCGGGGACACACTCTGTAGGCACTTCTTATCAAGATATTTTTACCAAGGAAAGCAATTTTGAAATTATTGCTAAAGGTGATCCTATTTTTGAGATTCCTTTTGCTAAGGAGTCTACAGGTAATACAGGGTATTCTCAAGGACCTACATCAACCGTTAATGAAGGAAAGACATTGGGTAAGAATGTATGGGGAGAATCTAAAGGTGATATACGTTTGAGTGCTTTTTACCGTTATTCATTCGATGAGAATGATAAGCGTCGAGATTTTATTAATGGACTTTGGTATTATGGTAACAGTGCTAATAATGCTACTCAGGATTCTTGTATGATTCGTGCGGATTATACTGTCCATAATAATAAATGGTCTAAATTGTGGGCGAATGCGGGACAGTTTACCAATTTGAGTGCCAGTAATACAGGTATTAACTTCCCTTATATGCGTTATACGGATGTTTTGTTGATGAATGCCGAAGCTGTTAATGAGTTGGAAGGACCTACTGCCACTGCTCAGGAGTCACTTCGTCAAGTCCATGCACGGGCATTCGATGACCAAAGTGTTGTTTCTGCCTATATTGCTCAGGTGGCTTCTTCTAAAGAAACTTTTTTGAAAGCCGTGCTTGATGAACGTAAATGGGAGTTTGCGGGTGAGAATATGCGCTGGAGAGATCTTGTCCGTAATAATCTTTATGGACAGGAAATTGTTTATAGTTTTTTGCGCTATCTTTCTGTAGGAATGTCTAATGCCGGTTCTTCTACTGGCTTCGAAGATGATATAGCTGAACATGATGGTAGTGCTTATTTGGATGATCTTCCCGAATCTATGTATTACCATGTTCTTCCACAAACGGTTGAATGGCGTGTGGATGTAAATCAAGTTTATGGCTATCCTTATCCCAATAAGATATTGGATATGCTCTATATTTATAATCCTTACAAATCAGCTAATCAACCAGCGACAGCTTTGGTAGCTGTTGATGGAGCAACTTGGAAGATGGCGGAATTTTATCAGTGGAGTAATGATTCGGAGCCTACTAACCAATGTAAATATTCATTCTATGGATATATTCGTCATACAGAACAAGGAATGATTGTGTTGGTCAAAGATGGAACAGAATCACCACTGGATGGTAATTCTGTTCCTGAGGTGAATGATTTACCTCCTGTACGTTATATTTTACCTTATCCTAATGCGGCTATCCAACGCTCAGCAGGTGTATACAAGAACTATTATGGCTATAAATAATTTATAAAAGGACAGAATGATGAAAAAAATATTTTTATATGCATTAATGTTATTTTCAGGTTTCTCATGTATTTCGTGTTCTGATGATGAGAAAGGAATGGCAAATATAGATAGAGAATGGATGACTATGTTCATTTGTGATAATAATAGAGGAAAAGGGGATGACTATGCTTATAATTGTAAAGCAGAGGGACCGAATGGCAATGATATTCATCTTTATTGGTATGGAGTGAATAACTGTGCGGGCTACCAGATTCGTCAGGCACTACAGCCAAATGTTTCGGGTGGTGCAGATGCTTGGGGTACATCTGCCGAAAACGGTCTTTTGTTACTAGATACCATTGTAGGACCGGAGGTCCTTGATTTAGTTATTAAAGATCAACAGTATTCCACTGATTATCGTTTTGCTATTCGCGTGTTATCAACAAAAGATGATAATGTGACTGATTTTTCACATGCATCCAAATGGTATGGACATGGTGATGGCAGACAGTGGGCAGAATGGATGGGCATTACCACTTCTGATCGATATGCAACTCCATTCTGTGTCTATGTAGATGCTTCTAAGACTACACAGACTACTATGCGTGTGATGTTGAATCGTGCTTTCAAAACTGTAACAGAAGGGGTATCAGACGATGATAAGGCTATTTATCGTGAAAAATTTCAGCTTGATGCTAACGATAATTTTGTTTATCAGTGGTTGGAAGTAGATCCGTCTCCTAATAATCCTGAATCAACAGTGAATGAAAAATGGAGAAAATATAAATTAACCGATGAGGATTTTGAAAAGGGATATGTAGATATTGACGGACTTCAGAAAAACTCTGTTTATGTGATTAATGTTCGCAACGAGAATGTGAAGGTAAAATGGGATGCATATTACAATACTTGTTCTGCCCGCTCAGACGGAGAACCGGGAGAGCCTATTTTAGTAACTCATGACTTAAGTGCTCCAAGTCGTGACCGGTTTGATTCAGATGAAGCTTATCAAAATGCTTTGATACAGCACGAGGCTGCTCTGAAATACAATGCAATGCGTATTGATTTCCTTTTAACAGACTTCATTTCCGATGTAAATTTAGCCGAAGGACAGACTTATTATTTGGAAGGTGGAAAGACTTATTGTATGTTTGATAATTTAACTACCTGCAAAGGTTTTGTTCTTCGTACTCGTCCTGAGGATGTAGCAGCAGGTAAACGTGCTAAAGTATTGTTAGGTGGTATGCATATGACAGGTACTAATGTTAATTCTATGAATTTGATGTTCGGGCGCCAGCCACAAGCTGGAGAAGGAGGAGAAATTTATATGAAGATGCTCGAATTTTATGATATTGATTTCGATTGTCCAATGGCTCTTACTTATGGTGATAATGTTGCCGGTTTGGGTTCGGCTACAGGTAATTATTTCATTAATATGTTTTCTAATGGTATGGCTGTACATTTGGAAAGTTTTGTGGTGAAAAATTGTACTTTCAAGCGTCTGGTACGTGGGTTCATTCGTGAGCAGGGGCCTAATTACAAAATTTGGGATCATGTCTTGATAGAGGATAACCAGTTCTTTGACTGTGGCTATTATAGTAATGGTGCCGGAGGTTATCCATGGATTGCCGGTTCCGGGAATAATGCGAATTCTAATTTATATAAGGACTTTGTGGTTCGTGGAAACACTTTCTATGATTGTCCGTTCCCTTCATTTTTCAGTGAAACCAAGCAGAGTGCATGGAAGGGAGGGGCATGGAATATAACGTTTGAAAACAATACTTTGGTTAACTGGAACACTCGTGCAGCAGGAAATATTTTCAATATGCGTAATATTCCAGATGGAAGTACTTATACGGTGAAAAATAACCTGATTGTTTTGACCAAGCAGGACGGTGATGTCCGAAAGATGACTATGGCAGGAGCTGATATCCGTAAGACAATGACTATGGCAGACGGTACAGCCGGACATGTGACATTGAATTTTGACAATAATTATTCTACAAATACTTTTTTATCCAACGGACAAATTTTTAGCAATAATCCATGGACTGCGACTAAAAATAATTTTGGCACCTTGGTCAACAATGGTTCTGCTACTTTAAATGGAACATTGGAAGTTCTTGTAGATGATATTTCTCCATTAGAACTGATGGTAAGTCCAAATCCACCACATAAGGCTACTGCTGATAACGATCAATATATGCATCGTGCAGATGCACTTGATGGTACGGCTGGAGAGCATGGTGTAAACTTGTATTACAATCAGACAGGTAAAGTTATGGAGTCAAAAATTTATCAGTTGAACATTGGTGCGGCTAAATGGCGTAATGGTTCTGTTAGATAGTAGAATGGGGTTTGATAAGTTTTATAGTTATTATAATGTGAATGTCTTCTGAGAATCTTTGGATTTTGAAAGACAAATATTTGATAGAAAAGCCGATCTGTGATAGATAGGCTTTTTTATGTATAGGTAAAGGGGCAGAGTATCAAAAATTGTATAGGTTTGATGATGTCTGTGCAAAATCTGCCTGAAAAAGACCAAATATTCTCTGTATTCAGATTGGAAAACGCATAATTTTGTTTGCTGGTTTTTATCAAAACATATAGGAATAATGAAAAATACATTCAAAAAAGTGTTTATTGGCTTTATGGCTTTTGCCATGGCAACCGGCTCCTTTGCGCAGCAAAGAGCTCATAAAAAGGATAATGAGTCGTATCCTAAGGAATGGAAACAAATAGCACGTATGGAGCAGGATTCTTTCTTTCTGACAGATGAAGCTCGGCGGATTGCTGAAAATGTATTGGCTTTTCAACGCTGTACGGGCGGTTGGCCGAAGAATATAGATATGGCCCGCCGCATGAATGATAAAGAGCTGGCTAAAGTGATAAAGGATAAATCACGTCGTGATGATTCTACGATAGATAATAATGCCACAACTGCCCAGATGATTTTTTTAGCCCGTCTTTATAGGCAGACTAAGGATATACGTTATCGGGATGCTTTCCTTCAGGGAGTGGAATATTTGCTGAGTGGTCAATACGAAAACGGAGGATGGCCGCAATTTTGGCCCGGTCCGCGTGGTTATCAGATACATATTACTTTCAATGACGATGCCATAGTCAATACATTGAATATGATACGTGATATGATGAATCACAAAGCGCCTTATGAGGATGATTTGATAGACAAGGCTTTGTGTGTACGTTTGGGAAAAGCCTTTAATAAAGGAATAGAGTGTATACTGGCTACACAAATTATAAAGGATGGAGAACCTTCAGTGTGGTGTCAGCAGAATGATAGGGAAACATTGAAGCCTGCACCGGCACGTGCGTATGAGTTGCCGTCTTATTGTTCGGCGGAGAGTGCCGGAATTGTGCGTCTGCTCATGGAATTACCTGCACCCGACGCACGCGTGAAGCGGGCGGTTCACGGAGCCATGAAATGGTTTGACAGGTATAAACTTACCGGTTTGAAATGCGAGCGTATCGTGCTGGCAAATGGTGAGCGGGATACTCGTCTTGTGGAAGATCCTCAAGCCAGGCCTATTTGGGCACGTTATTATGATTTGAAATATTGTGAACCGTATGTATGTGACCGTGACGGGTTGCCGCGTCGCCACTTGGAAGAAATAGGAACAGAACGTCGTAACGGATATAGTTGGTACAATAGCAGGCCGGCTGAGCTTTTTGCCATATACAATGCATGGGCGGACAAATATGATCCGAAGCATAAAGTGGCAATCAGTCTGGCAACCAAAGGAGCGAATGAAAACGGGCTTATTGAAATGTATCGTCGTCCCGTGGCAGAGCGTACGGCTTTTGATGTGGTGGTAAAGCCGGGAGAGAGTATTCAGGCAGCTATTGAAAAGGCTCCGGAAATTCCGACAGTACCTTTTAAAATCTTATTGTTGAACGGAACGTATCATCAAAAAGTGATTATTGACAGGCCTAATATTGTTTTGGTGGGGGAAAACCGTGACAGTACGCGGATTGTCTTGGCTGAAACAGCCCAGACACGTGCCATCACGGAATATCATGGACGTCCGGTAGGCAATGGTGTCATTGTGTTGCAGGAAGGTGCGGATGATTGTGTTATTAGCGGACTGACTGTTTACAACAATTACGGAACTGCCGTTGAAAATACGACCATCCATCAGATGGCGATTTTTGGACGTGCCACTCGTACCATCATCATCAACAGTAATGTATGGGCCGATGGAAACGATGCCCTTTCCTTGTGGGCGCCCGGAAGCAATGGTATGTATTATCATGCCGATCTCTATCTTCGTTGTCCGGGTGTGGATTTTCTTTGTCCTCGCGGATGGTGCTATGCCACACGCTGCCATTTTTATGGTGATAGCCGTGCCATGATTTGGCATGACGGACGAGGTGACAAGAACAAGAAACTGGTTATTACCAATTCTTCATTTGATGCTAAGACACCGACACTTTTAGGACGCTATCATCATGATTCCCAGTTTTATCTCATCAAATGTAAAATGTCGAAGAATGTGCTTGACGGGAATATTCATTATGCTTATTCGGATAAAGTGCTTGATCCCTGTCCGTGGGGGCTACGTACCTATTATTATGGTTGTACCCGTGAAGGAGGGCATAGTGGCTGGTTAAACGATAATTTAAAGGAGGCGGAGAATGCTCCGGAGTTTTATGGCGTTACCGCCAAGTGGACATTCAATGGCAAATGGGACCCCGAACAACGTATCAGAGATCTTTGGAATGTGTTGGCCTACTAATTTAACAGTTTGTAATATGAAAATGACCACTATTTTATGCTGTATTGTTTTTTTGTTTGTGTCAATGTTATCTGCTGTTGCCCGACAGCAGGAGAAGCCCCGGGTTATTGTCACTACGGATGGTGAGATTGACGATCAAAGTTCTATGATTCGTTTTCTTATGTATTCTTCTGATTATGATGTCGCAGGCATTGTTCAAGTCAATGGGGTACAGAAAGACGGACATAGTAAAGATAAATGGATCGAATCACAAATTGCCAAATATGCGGAATGTCTGCCTAATTTGAGGAAACATAATCCCGATTATCCCGATGCTGAATATCTGCTAAGTGTCTTGGCGGTTGGTAATGAGAACAGAGAGGACTTGCATAAATTGCCTCCTTTACTGTCTGATAGCGAGGGGGCACAGCTCATCATAAGGACATTGCTTGATTCTGATCCGAGGCCTGTTCATATTTTAGCATGGGGTGGAGCCAACACCCAGGCCAATGCCTTATGGCAGATCAAGCAGAAATATTCTGCTGCAGAATGGGCAAAAGCGGTATCAAAAGCCAGATTATATTGTATTTGGTATCAGGACGGCGGTGGAAAATGGATAGAACAGAATCTTCCTGAAATCATTATTTATGAATCGGGCGCGCCGGATCATGATGGAGGATGGAGATATGTATGGGATTACATGAGTGTGGATTATTATTTTAAGAACAGACTTAGTAAAAATTCAAAAGAGTTGCAACAGATCATGGATAAACCTTGGTTGGTTGACCATATTAAGAATGGGCACGGACCACTTTGTGCCGCCTATCCTCAGGAATATACCAGTGAGGGGGATACTCCTTCTTTTATGCCTCTTATACGTAATGGACTTGAACAGCATACAGACTATACATTAGGAGGATGGGGAGGACGCCCGGAGTATAAAAATGGCAATCACATGCAAGATGGGAATGATTTGAAAAACGGTGTGCCGGATTCGCATTATACTTTCCAGCGTTGGTTGCCTGCTATACAAAATGACTGGGCGGCTCGTGCCGACTGGTGCGTGGCTGATGAATATTCAAAGGCAAATCATCAACCTGTTGCCCGGATATTGGGAGAAAGTGTACGCACAGTCCGGCCGGGAGAAAAAATAATACTGGATGCCTCTTCTTCATTTGACCCTGATAAAAATTCATTGTCTTACCAATGGTGGCAATATCGGGAAGCAGGCAGTGTGCAAACAAAGGTGGCTATAAAGCACGCCGATGAGAAGAGGGCGGAGATAATTGTACCGGATAATCCGGGCAAACAGTTACATTTGATACTTGAACTTACAGATAATGGAATTCCCAATCTAAAATCTTATAAGAGAATCATTCTGAATATTAATCCGCTTGAGGAAAAATAATTATTACGGATAGATGATTCCGTCATTGTTCCTGCTGTTTTTAGTTCATGTTTATACGAATGGGACAAAAATAATCTCGTTAGCAGAATTGATTTAATTTTCGTAGTGCAATAATGGTCAACAAGAAAAAGTAATTCTGCTAACGGGAGTTATAAAAATAATCAGTTCTATTTGAAGTAAAAAAATATTTTTTACTTTTTTTCTTCAGCGGCATGTGGATAGTCAATCGTATAATGCAGTCCGCGACTCTCTTTCCGTTCCATTGCCTGACGGGTGATCAAATACCCGATGTTAATCATGTTACGCAGTTCGCAAAGCTCGCGTGAAGCCTTACAGCGTTTGAAAAGACGCTCGGTTTCTTCATATAAAATATCCAATCGGTTCCAAGCACGGATTAATCGCGTATTACTGCGTACAATACCTACATAAGCTTCCATAATTTGGTTCACCTCTTTCATGCTTTGGGTTATCAGTACCCGTTCTTCATTGTTCATGGTTCCTTCATCGTTCCATTCGGGGATATCCTCATTAAAGTCATATCGGTCGAGTACATTTAGTGCATGTTTGGCTGCCGCGTCCGCATAGACCACAGCTTCTATCAGTGAATTGGAAGCCAGACGGTTACCTCCGTGCAGACCGGTACATGAACATTCACCGATGGCATACGAATGTTCGTGGGTTGACCGTGCAGCTGGATAAAGGACTGAAAACCGGTATAACG
>OBJQ01001397.1_pt1 | contig 12678 bp, 12 predicted proteins | sample 1519921 | NCBI WGS metagenome assembly OBJQ01 (sample SAMN04209244, study PRJEB22552) | human gut metagenome | biome: gut; material: feces | host: Homo sapiens | place: USA: Oklahoma
GCTTCGTTATCGGCTTCAACGGCACCCTGATTGCCCTTGGTGTGGCCGGTGTTCTACCGCCCGCCACCTCTGCCACGCTACACAATCTCTCCACCCTGGGCGTCAGCCTGCGGAGCATGGGCCGGCTGGCACTTCCGAAAATGTAGAGTGCAGAACTCTTTTGAAGGAATAAATACATAATGAGACTCGTAGGGGGAAAGGAAATTCCTCCTGCGAGCCTCATTTTTCTATCTTTTCTGGTGGTATAAATTCTAATAGATCGCCGATCTCACAATTCAACACCGTACAAAGCCTTGCGAGGACATCTATATCTAAACGAGTAATTTGGTTTTTACAATAATTATTGATCTGCGTCCGCTGCATCTCAGCTCGATGGCTCAGCATGTTCTTGCTAAGACCAGATGCCTTCAACAGCTCGTCCAGCTTAATCCGAATCGTTCCATATTCCACTTGCCAACCCTCCGACCACAAGAAATATGTTGACAAGTTTAGTGTACCCTTGGTAGAATAGAAAAATAAGATATAAAAAGTCTTGTCAGACTAATTGCACATATATAATGCATAGTTTTGGCTTGTGCTTTTTAGCCAGTATGAATATATAATAATACAAAAAGCGGATAATCTTCAAATTTCAGCAAAACTGCCTAAAACCTAAGCGATTTCTAAGAAACCCCTAAAAATTCCCTATTATAATACCCCCATCGAAACGGTGAGGGGAAACGCACTTTTTGTCTGTTATCCCCGCAAGGGGAGAATATGGCAGGAAATCGTATAGGAAGCAATGAACACCCGCCGGGGGTCAGGGAAAAAAGAACAACATTACATACCGCAATCCTCCAAGGGGTTGCGGTTCTTTTTTATTCGACACCATTTGTCCTTACTCACTATATACCGCTAAAGCTCGGCAAATATTTCTCTTCGTATGCACTCACCGCACGGTGGGTGCATTTTTTGTTTGTCGAAAAATGGCGGCCTCTGCTCAGCGTCCGGTATGTCCGGTCGCTCCATTGCCGCGACCCACCGCTCCGAAATTTGGTTCGCATCCAAATTTCAGAAGACGGAGTAAATCACCATGTACTTTAATAGAGAGGACTATGGTTCAAGGATCAGGAGCTTGCGAAAAAAGCGTGGGCTCACACAGGAGCAGTTGGCAGAGAAGATGAATGTCAGCACTCCATACATCGCAAAAATCGAAACCGGAAAGCAAACTGGCCCAGTCGAGCTGGCCGTAGAGTTTGCAGCATTCTTTGATGTTTCTCTGGATTATCTCCTGGTGGGAAAAGGAGATTTTGCAGAGGAACAGAAGCGCGGACTGCGGATGGCCATCTCTCTGCTGTCCGAATTGGAGGCATCTCTCTAAAAACTTTCCATTTTGGGTTGGTAAACTTTCCATTCTGTTTCTGTTGGAAGTATACGCACGGAGTTACAATCTTCGTGAGATCAAAACATCTCAGCGAACCTTGAAAAACACCGCCCCAGGCGGTCATATCCGGCAACTTGAATACCTTAGCTGATCGGGAGAGCGTCAGACCGAGTGCGCGAAGACCACCTGTGCGGAGCAGATCCGCACCAAAGGACGGCCAAATAAGGTGCAGAGCGATACCCACTCAGGCCAAGGCAGCCTTGGCAAGCTGTCCCCGCCATGACCCTGTCAGCCTACAATGATACTTCTGCTTACGCAGCTCGGAGAGATCCTCGGAGGGGTGAGAGTCCCATGATGTGCGCCAGCGCAGTTCAAGTTGCCGCCCTGCCTGGGGAAGTAGTGTCGAATACAGGCGACTAAGCAGCATCAAGAAACAAAGGGCCGCTCCAGACTCGGAGCCTACACTCGCTCACCTGACCTTTGAGAGCGGCCCTCTGTTTTTCTTTTGATAGTAGAAATATGGGATCTGATCACAGTACATCCTCTTCTTCTCAACCTCCGTTTCTCTGAGTTCTTCATCTTTCCCCCTCTACACTCCTCTTCCTTTTCTCCTCAAACTCCCTGATCGGGTCCCATATTTCTGTTATCAAAAACAAATCCACGAAAGCGAGGAAACGAGATGACAAATATCGATTTGTGCGGCATTGCCCAACTGCTCCGCACGCTGATAGAGCAGAAGAAAACCACAGAAAGAGAGGCCCGCAAAATTTTGGCCAGAATTGCCGCACAGACCGGTGCGGACATTATCCTTTCTTTCTGAAATCGCACTCTTTTCAATAGCTATTTCAAAGGTGTTGTGGTATTGTTTGTGTTGCAAAAAAGGAGGTGAACTGACATGGCGGAAAAGCTGATGACCGACGGCAGCATGGCGCTTCGGGAAAAGCAATACCGGGTCATCACCATCGAGGCAACCGAAAAGCCCCAAAACGCCAAATTGCGGGTTGCGGCATACGCCCGTGTCAGCTCTGCCTCTGATGACCAGCTCAACTCCTTCGCCGCCCAGAACCGTCACTACAGTGACCTGATCTCCAGCAAGGAAAACTGGAGAATGGTTGACATATACGCAGATGAGGGTATCACTGGGACATCGGCTGAAAAGCGTGAGGACTTCCAGCGACTCTTGGCAGATTGCCGCAGAGGGCTGATCGACAGGGTTCTGGTGAAATCCATCTCCCGCTTTGCCCGCAATACCAAGGAATGCCTGGAAACCATCAGAGAGCTGAAATCGCTCGGTGTCGGCGTCTACTTCGAGAAAGAGAACATTGACACTGCGACGATGTCCGGCGAAATGATGACTGCGCTCTTCGCATCCTTCGCCCAGGCCGAGAGCGAATCCATTTCCGGCAATATGCGATGGAGCTATCAGAAGCGAATGCAAAGCGGAACATTCCTTCCATCATCCGTACCTTACGGTTACATCGTTCATAATCGGCAAATAGAAGTTGATGAACAAGAAGCACAAATCGTCCGCAAAATTTTCCGAGAGTATCTTGCGGGACAGAATATGGCTACAATTGCAGATTCACTTAATCTCGCAGGTATCCCTAAACGCAAAGGAAATTCAGCTATCAAATGGCACAAAACTTCTATTCGATACATTCTAACCAACGAGCGATATATCGGAGATTCCCTGTGGCAAAAAACATATATGACGGATGCATTTCCACCAATAATGGTACGCAACCATGGAGAAAAAGAAATGTATTATGCGGAATCCACGCATCCAGCTATTATTTCCAAGGAGGAATTCGATTCAGTACAAGTGCTTCTCCATCGTCGCGCCAAACGAGAAATCTCCAAGAGCCATGATTCGCCATTTGATCAAAAAATATTTTGTGGGCAATGCGGAACTTCATTTCGGAAAAAAGTCAGCCACGAAAAAATGTTCTGGAGCTGTAGAAAGCATAGCCAGAATACACAAAGTTGCCCTGTAACACAGGTGCTGGATTCCGAAATTCGAGAGACATTCGTGAGATTTTATTTCAAACTAAAGCAAAACAATGAGGATATTCTCTCGCAAATGCTTTTATCCCTCCAGGCCATCCGCAACCGCCGGATGCTCTGGAGCCTGGATGTCATTGAACTCAACAAGCAAATATCAGATCTTACCAGTCAGAATCAAATGTTGGCCACACTGAAACAACAGGGCCTCATTGATCCTGACATTTTTATATCCCAGAACAATGAGTTGACCGAGCAGCTCCGCGCTGTAAAGCTGAAAAAGGAGCGTCTTCTGACCGTCGATGGCGACAACACCATCGCCCAAACAAGAGAGCTGATGGAAATCTTGGATGATGGCCCGGACTTCCTTGACAGCTTTGACGCAGAGCTGTTCGGTGAGCTCGTTGAAACAATCATCGTGGAAAGCAATGAGCGAATCCGCTTCCGCCTGAAAAACGGGCTGGAGCTGTCCGAAACCATAGAAAGGACGGTGCGCTGATGGGCAATCGGAAGCAGCCGTTTGGCTACAGGGTGGTTATGGGCGAAATTGCCCTCCATCCGCAGGAATCAAAGCTGGTAGAGTACATCTTCCAACAATACCTTGCGGGTGCTACCTACAACACCTTGGTAGAGGAGCTTCGAGAACAGTCAATTCCCTATGACGAGGGAAAGCTATGGAACAAAAACATGGTTGCCCGAATTCTGGAAGACAGCCGTTATACGGGAGAGCGCGGCTATCCGCCGGTCATTGATCGTGAAGCCCTGGAGAAAGCACTGGAAAAGCGAAGCGCAAAGCAGACGGCAGCTCCCAAAACGGACACGCAGAAGCTCCTCCGCCGCTTCAGCGGGCGGCCATCGACAGTCCGCATGGAGCAACAGGTGCTGGATCTGCTCAACAGCCTGATCATATCGCCGGAACAACTCCGACTTCCAGCAACAGCGCCGCCTGATCGATCCACTGAGCTAAATCTGCAGCGTGAGCTGGACAGGGTGATGGAATGCCAGCCAATCGACGAGGATGCCGCAAAGGTGTTGATCCTATCCATCGCTGCGGCTCAGTACGGCGCCGTCGACTCCCGCGAATACGAAACGGTTCGTCTGCGCAGAGTGTTTTCCGGGCGTCAGCCCATGACTGCGTTGGATGCAGAACTGCTTCAAAGTTCCGTATCCGCCATCCATTGTCATAACGATGGAACCCTGAATATCCAGCTAAAAAACGGTCAAGTGATCAGGAAGGAGTGAAACAGCATGAGAGAAAGCCCGCCCAAAGTCATTACCATACCCGCAAAGCCGGAGGTCGCAAGCCGGCAGGCGATCCAGCGCCAGCTTCGCGTGGCCGCCTACTGCCGGGTATCCACCGATGACGAGGAACAGCTCACCAGCTATGAGGCCCAGCAGAACTACTACACCGACAAGATCATGACCAACCGGGAGTGGACCATGGCCGGGATCTTCGCTGATGAGGGCATCACAGGGACATCGGCTCGGAAGCGGCCCGAATTCCTGAAAATGATCCGGCTGTGCAAGCAGAAGAAGATCGACATCGTCCTGACCAAATCCATCTCCCGCTTCGCCAGAAATACGGTGGACTGCCTGAATTACATCCGGGTCCTACGGGAATTGGGCATTGCGGTCATCTTCGAAAAAGAGAACATCAACACGCTGGAAGCCGACAGCGAGATCCTCATCACCATGCTTGGAGCCTTCGCTCAGGCGGAAAGCGAGAGCATCAGCGCCAATGTCCGCTGGGGCAAGCGGCAGGCCATGCGCGAGGGAAAGACAATCATACAGTATAACCGGCTGTACGCCTATGAAAAAGGCGAGAACGGCAAACCGAAAATCATCCAGGAGCAAGCCGAAGTGGTTCGCTCGATCTATGACCAGTATTTGAGCGGAGCCAGCCTTCGGATGATCAAAGACAGGCTGGAAGCGGAGCAGATCCCCAATGTGACCGGCGGCTCCCAATGGACAATTACGGAAATCCGAAGCATCCTGACCAATGAGAAGTATTGCGGAGATGTCCTCCTCCAGAAGACCTACATCAGCGACTGCATCAGCCGCAAGGTCATCCGCAACACGGGGCAGCTCCCCATGTATCTGGTCCAGAATCATCATGAGGGCATTGTGGAACGCAAAACCTTCGATGCGGTACAGGCAGAGATGGCCCGGCGCAGCGCCGGGAAAAGCCCTTCCAAAAAGAATGCCCCCACAGGGATGACATCCTATGCCAGCAAATACGCCTTGTCGGAGCGCCTTGTCTGCGGCGAATGCGGCACCCTGTACCGCCGCTGCACCTGGTCCAAGCAAGGCAGGAAACGTGTCGTGTGGCGCTGTGTCAGCCGGTTGGACTACGGCACCAAGTACTGCCACAACTCACCAACGCTGGACGAGGAACCGCTCCAGAAGGCAATCCTCGCCGCAATCAACTCCGTCATGAGCCAAAAGAGTACGCTGATCCGGCAGATCACCTCTGCCATGGAGATGGAGCTGGCTCCGGTTCCCGGCGAGAGCATGAGTCTTGCCGATATTGAAAGGCGGCTGGGCGAGCTGAACGATCAGACCCGTGAGCTGGTAGCAGAATCCGCCCGAGCGGAGGATGCCACCGCCTGCACCGCCCAGCTGAGAGCTATCATGAATGAGGCTGCCGTACTAAAAGAAAAGCGAGCCCTGATTGAAGAACAGCGTCAGAGCAACGCTCAGGCTGTACGGCGCATTGAAGATGCGGCTGCCGCGATGGCTCAGGCGTCCACCCACATCAGCGAATGGGATGAAGCTCTCATCCGGCAGCTGGTGGATACGGTCAAGGTCAACTCAGCGGAGAAAATCACGGTCTTCCTCCGCGGCGGCATCCAGGTGGAGCAGGATATGATATAATAGGCAAAAGAAGGTGAACCGAAATGATCTACGCAACCGGCGATACCCATGGCAACTTTCAGCGGTTCGCACCCGAACACTTCCCCGAGCAGGCCAGAATGACCAAGGAAGATTATATGATCATCTGCGGAGATTTCGGCGGCGTATGGGACGGGGGTAAGAAGGATGAGCGCAATCTGGACTGGCTGGAGGAGCTGCCCTTTACCACCCTGTTCATCAGCGGCAACCATGAAAACTTCGACCTGCTGAGAAAATACCCGACAGAGGAATGGAACGGCGGAAAGATTCAGCGAATCCGGCCTCATGTGATCCACCTGATGCGCGGGCAGGTCTTTGACCTGCAAGGATACTCCTTCTTTACCATGGGCGGTGCCAGAAGCCATGATATCGAGGACGGTATTCTGAACCCCAAAGCACCCGATTACGAAGAACAATACTGGGCCCTTCGCAGAATGGGCGCCCGATTCCGGGTCAACCACCACTCCTGGTGGAAACAAGAGCTTCCCGATAAATCCGAGTATGAGGAAGCTCGGCACAGCTTGGAAAGCATTCACTATGAGATGGACTATGTGATCACACACTGCGCCCCAAACAGCATCGTGGACATACTGGGAAACGGCGGATATGTTCACGACCACCTGACCGGCTTCCTGGAGGAAGTCAAAGAACGAGCCAAGTTCCACTACTGGCTGTTCGGACATTACCACGACAACAAAATCATCGACGACCGCTTCGTCCTGCTCTGGGAGCAGATGGTACAAGTGGTGTAACAGGCCAAAGAGAAACGCAGGAGGGACCTCCTGTGCTTCTCTTTGGCCTGTTTCAAAATAAGGCAGGTTCTGCCGGAAAGGAGAAGTTATGAACATCCGCAAAAACATCGATTATTCCGCCATGTTTGCAGCCCTGGACGCCGCGCTGAACGCTGAGCTGCCCCAGATGAAACTCTGCTGCGAACTGGGCCGCATCGTCTGCTCCAGGCCGGAGAAAGGCGCGGCTGTGGCCGCAGCCGAACACCTGCACAGCCGTTTCCCCGATGCTTCCGGCTTCTCCCCGCGCAACCTTCGCCGGATGCGGGAGTTCTATCGGATGTATGAGGACACCCCCGAGTTGCTGGCCCTGGCCATGGAGATCAGTTGGACCCAGAATGTAGTCATTTTGGAAGCAGACATGGAGCCGGATGAGCGGCGCTGGTATCTTCGTGCCGCTGGCCGTTTTGGCTGGTCAAAGGCAGAGCTTCAGAGAAAAATCGATTCTGACGCCCATCTGGAAATCCAACTCGACGAATCTGAGGTTCCGTGCTATACTGAGTGCGATAGTAATGAGTTGGAGTGTACGGAGCATGATCAGGATACTTTTTCTCTGCCACGGCAATATTTGCAGAAGCCCGATGGCCGAGTTTATCATGAAGGATCTGGTGAAGAAAGCCAGTCTGGAGCAGAGCATTCAAATCGAGTCGGCAGCTACCAGCACCGAGGAGATTGGCAATCCGGTGTATCCGCCAGCCCGCCGCAAGCTGTCCGAGCATGGCATCGACTGTTCCGGCAAACGAGCCCGGCAGCTTCTGAACAGCGATTACGAGAAGTACGACCTTCTGATTGGCATGGATCGAGCCAATCTGCGGAGTATGTACCGGATCTGCGGCGGCGATTTTGCCGACAAGATGCACCTGCTGATGGACTTTACCAACCGTCCCGGAGAGGTGGCCGATCCGTGGTACACCGACGATTTCGACACGACCTGGCGGGATGTGGAGGAAGGCTGCCGGGGGCTGTTGCACCATATCCAGTTGCAATCAGCAATTCATGGAGGTGATTTCTGAATGAATAATAAATTGATTGTCCATGGGACAGAAATTTCGGTCACCACCATTGACGACAAGGATTATATCTCCCTGACTGATATGCTCAGGGCGAAAGACGGAGACTTTTTCATCTCCGACTGGCTGCGAAACCGAAACACAGTTGAATTTCTCGGGATATGGGAACAGATCCACAACCCGGATTTTAATTATGGCGAATTCGCCGCAATTAGAAGTCAGGCTGGTTTAAACAGCTACAAACTCAGCGTCAAAGAGTGGGTTGAAAAGACCCATGCAATTGGACTGCGGGCAAAGGCCGGAAGATATGGCGGTACATATGCCTACAAAGACATTGCCTTTGAGTTCGGCATGTGGATCAGCCCTGAGTTCAAAATCTATCTGATCAAAGAATTTGAACGACTCAAGGCCGAGGAAATGAAACAGCTTGGCTGGGACATCAAGCGAAATCTGGCCAAGATCAATTACCGCATCCATACAGATGCTATCAAGGAGAACCTGATTCCGCCGGAGCTTTCCGCAAAGCAGATTTCCATGGTGTATGCCAGTGAAGCCGATGTGTTGAACATGGCCCTGTTCGGTATGACTGCAAAGCAGTGGCGGGACAGCCATCCCGATCTGAAAGGGAATATCCGTGACTACGCCAATGTCTCTCAGCTGGTCTGCCTGTCTAATCTGGAGAACCTGAATGCGGTGTTCATCAATGAGGGGATGTCTCAGGCCGAACGGCTGACAAAACTCAATGCCATCGCTATAAGCCAGATGGAGATCCTGACTCAAGATCACCGAATCGAAGCTCTGGAGGCTCATAGCGAAGACCTATCTCCTATGGAGTAAAAATATAATCGGCAGGACGCTTGCGAGTGGGCGAAGGCCGTGGCATCTATAGTGTTGCGATGTTCCACGTCGGAGCAAGCTTTATATCGCTTGCTCCGACTTTTTTTCAAAAGTCAGAGCGCGCTCATGCCGCTGCTCCTCCTTTCCAAATCACAACCGCTTACGCTGGGTTGCGATTTGGTTTCGGGTGCAAACCTGAAAACTGCGGCATCTATACTGTTGCAATATTCCATAATGAATGAGCCCCGCTTTTCGAACTATTTTATCGAAAAGCGGGGCTCATCGCATGTGGAAAGCCTTGTGACAAGGGGCTTTCCGCTTTTTATAGCTCCTGATTTATGTCCAAAATTTTTCAAATATAAAAACAATATTTTTATATCGGTCAGAGATTTAGACAGCACTTTCCGATAAAACAGGCTTGTAAGCATCTTCAAATGCCTGTGGTGTCTTATAATTCAGCGTTTGGTAAGGTCGCACTTCATTGCAAAAGCGAATATACTCTTCTACGCTTCTGCGGAAATTCAGAGGTATAGTTCTTCCGATAGGCTTCCTCTTTCTTGAATGTCGAGAAAAAGGTCTCGGCCACAGCGTTGTCCCGCGGTCTGGCCGTAGCAGAAAAGGATTGCTTTACTCCATACCTTTGGAAAAGCCCTATCAGTGCTTTTGAAATGTATTGTTTCCCACGGTCACTGTGGAAAGTCAGGTTTTTAGGTTGTCCACGCTCCTGAAATGCTGCCTTAAATGTGGCTGTGACCAGGTTTATGCTCATGTTTCGGGATATCCGCCACCCGACGATTTTGCGTAAGTATAAATCCAAGATGATGCAGAGATAGACCCAGTAGCTTTTGACTTTAAGTATGTAATATCGCTGACCCATATCTGATTTGGATGACCTGCTGAAAACTCCCGCTTCAGCAGGTTTTGCTTTTCATATTGTTGTTTGCGCTTGAACTGATTTTTAGCATCTACTCGGACGCTGCTGAGGCCCATTTTCTGCATGATGGCTAAAATGCGCTTCTTACTGACATAGATACCACTGTCCGCCAAGACAATGCGTATTTTTTCTGCACCGAAGCGTTGTTCACTGTCATCGAATACTTGCTTCGATCTGCTCTGTAAAAGATGTGGTTGTAGAAGGTTCCTCTTGCAACCCCCAGCGCATCGCAAAGTTCATGAACGCTGTACGGATTATCCGTCCGTTTATTATAGTTCCTCCAGGGTGTCAAGCTTTTTCTGTAATGGTACATTGGAGAGATAGCCGGATTGATGAATGATTTCCATATAATGCTCTAACCTTTTCAGCCGCCGGGCCATTGCATCAAATTCCGCAAGCGTGTAGGTGCGATTGGGCATTTCGATAGAGCAGTATTCTTTGCGCCATTGATATAGAGTGCTTTAAGAAATATGAAGTTCCTGGCTTAATGCTTTAATAGATACGCCTTTCTCGTAACGACGGATTATTTTGACCTTGAGTTCGGCAGGATAGGTGGTTGTCATAGTATCAGTTCCTCTTAGATGATACTATTATTGTATATTGTATACTCTTATTGTTTGGGTAATAATCATATGGTATTATTATTTGGAAAATCAGTATTTTCGACATAACAATGCTTCGGTAAATCTTCCGCAAAATGGCATCGATTTTGAACGCGAAAAATGCAATTGAGGAGCCTTAATGCATTACTTAGCGAATATAAAAAATCTATTATCAAAATCCTATTCAATTCAATACTCTGTTCATGAAATGAGGTGCTATTATGTATACCAACTTGACATTTGATCAATTTGCTGACTATGCAAAAGAAAACAACTCTGCAATCCTTCAGCCTTTAATTCTTCAAATCCGTGATTTTTATAGAAAGATTAATTCTACACTGGAACGCAGTACCAATAGATATAAAAATGCCGTGGTATCAATTCTGGATCAATTTCCAGTAAAAATATTAACAGGAGTTGATGGTAAAGACCTATTTTATGTTGATAATAAACCCGTTTCCCAAGTTGACATCTTAGTTTCTGCTTTAAGGGATTACATTGCAAAATTCGAATCAATAGAATATTTGGATTTTCTTAGCGAAGAAAAAAGAAATGTGGTTTTTGTTGGACCAAATGGTTGCGGAAAAACTACATTATTAAGAAAACTCCAACAAGACACAAAAGGAGCAAGTATTCAATATTTTCCAGCAGATCGAGTTCTACTTGTAAGCGAAAATTTTAATCCTAAGCGCTCCTATGATGCTTTCAAAAAAGATTTTGATGAAAGCTATAAGCGATCAACTAATATTGACTATGCTTGGCAAGGAAATGAAATTATAGCGCAATTTGATTATTTCATTAATCTTCTTGAACGCGAGCGAAATGAAGAAAACGAAAAAAGAGTATATAATGGTGTAACTGAAAAAATTATCAGAAAGTGGCATGATCTCGTAAAAGACAGAGAGCTGTTTTTTGAGCATGGTCTTTGTGTTAGACCATTAAGTGGTGAAAAGTACCCTCTGAAGTACATGAGCAGTGGAGAAAAATCAATTCTTTATTTCCTTATAGGGATATTATTACAAGAGGAAAAAGACTTTTACTTTATTGATGAGCCTGAAAACAATCTAAATCCATCCATTGTTTCAAAATTATGGAACTTTATTGAGCGAGAGCGCCCGAATTCTGTGTTTGTTTATCTAACACATGATAGTGACTTCGTCGCCTCAAGAGTAAATTCCAAAATATATTGGATTGAAAAGTATGATGGGCAAAAATGGGAATGGCAGCAATTAAAAGAGAACAAAGATTTACCTCAACAATTAATGATTGAGTTAGTCGGAAGCAGAGAACCGATTATATTTTGTGAATCTGAAAATGAATATAAATATGATTCGAAAGTGTTTAAGCTCATGTTCCCGGAATTTAAAGTTGTTTCCTCTGGTGGGTGTGATCAAGTAATAGCATCTATTAAGGCATACAATACAATAGGGTTGCCACAAAAAGTATATGGTATTGTTGACTGCGATTATAAAATGGATGATTATTTATATTCATTGACTGCTGACGGGATATACCATTTACCGTTCTTCGAAATTGAGAACTTCTTGTTATCTGAAGAATTGTTGCAAATAATGATTGAAACTTATTGCCTCGAAGAAAATAGTGTAACAGTGGTAAGCAATGTGAAGCAAAAGATTTATGACTTATTTGTTGAGCAGAGAGACTCTTGGATAGCCAAACATGTCGCTTTTGACTTGCGTGATAAATTTGATTATCGCGGTAAAATAAAGTCTTTAAAAGACATAGAGCAACTTAAAGCTTTATACAATGCCGAAAGGAAAAGTGATGATGAGATTGATGAAATAGCAAAAAAATATATAACACTTCATTCAGAATTAGTTGCTGGAAAAGACTACAGCACAATCCTTAGGCACTTAGATGCAAAAGGCCTAATTGCACAATGTAGATCTTTATTTAAATTCGGTAAAACCGTTCACTATGAGCAGCAGGTTTTTACACTTTTAAATTCTGATAAAGGTGACTTACTTTTAAAAAAAATCAGATATCAGTATTTATCGGAAATTAAAGCATAGTTTTTATGGATTGGAAATTGACACTCAAATTAGAAAAACAAATTACGGCTGAGGCTTCGCATATCTTATAGTGTTGCGATGTTTCAAAGGAAACAAAACCTGCGTGTAACAAACGTTATACGCAGGTTTTGTTTTTTCGATTTATATCTATATCGACTATATCGGTAGTGTCAAGGATTTTTCGCAAATTAGTTTGCAGTCGCTGGAGTAAATGAAGT
>OBJQ01001404.1_pt1 | contig 12652 bp, 20 predicted proteins | sample 1519921 | NCBI WGS metagenome assembly OBJQ01 (sample SAMN04209244, study PRJEB22552) | human gut metagenome | biome: gut; material: feces | host: Homo sapiens | place: USA: Oklahoma
GGATTACGACAGGACACGGTTTGGATTGGACCCATCTCTTTGTAATAAAATTTTCAAAAGAAATCTTCTTTTATCACAGCTAAGAGCGGTACAGAAGATTAATGTATCGTACGGAGATGATATGGCTGTAATATATCCGCTGATGTTAGAAGCTGAAAGTCTTATGATTACAGATTGCGGATTATATTATCATCGGCAAAGAAGCAGATGTGAAGTTGCACCATATTATGAAGATGATTTATTTTTTGATAAAATACTAATACTTTATCATTATCTGAAAGCCAGCATGGGCGATGTTCCCTTATTTGTTAAGCAATTAGACTATATGTTGGTTAGTGAGATTAGAGGCAGGCTCAGAAAATATGGAAATTATCCAAAGAGGATGTATTTATTCCCGTTTAATCAAGTTAAAGCTAATCAAAGTATTATTCTGTACGGTGCAGGGGCAGTTGGACAAGCATATTATAAACAAATCAAGGAATTGACTTATGCCAATATTGTGGCATGGGTAGATAAAAATTGCAGACAATATGAAGATTTAGAAGTTGAATGTAGGTTACCAAGATATTTGACAAATACGAGATGACAACGGAGAACATGGGAAATGGCGGGAAATGACGGTATATCAAGGGTTTAAGCGGTTTTTTGAGTGATTTACCAATTGACAAATAAAATAGGAATAATTTGAGAAAAGGACCTTATCCGTGAAAAATGTGGATTAGGTCCTATTTTTAGTGTGTGTTAAAAAGTAACGTTAAAAGAGCGGTTGCTGTAGTTTAGAAACAACGTAAAATCAAGGGGTTAACGCGTTATGAGTAGCTGAAAATATCCTCATAATCATAGTGAAAAGGGCTGATGAGCAAAGTGACAAAATGGAACAATAGAAAAAGTGTGTCACATTGCCGTAAAATCAAGGGTTTAAGGCATTTTTCGCTTTAGTATGAGACAGAAAAGCAAAGTGACAAAAAATGTGTTACAAGTAACCCTAAAAGGCTAAAAAATTAAGCCATTTTTTCAATGGTCTCCTCGTCTTCTGATGTCATCAATGTGGTAGATTTTACCATCTCTTTTGATGCCCTTTTTACGGGCCTGTCTTTCTCCAGTTTGATTTGGAGAATGGCAAGCATCTCATTTTTGTCTTCTTCGTTTAATGTTCTAAAACCTGTGAGTAAATCATGCTCTCTATTATCAGAGAGATATATAAACTCTGAATTTAGAGTTTCACCTTTTAGAATCCAATCCGTTGAACAGTTCAAAATTTTTGACAAGCTTATCAATGCAGTAGCGGATGGCAAGCTTTTTCCTGTTTCAATACCGCTTAAATTGCCTGTAGAAATATGAGCTTCCTTACGTATTTGGGTAGGTGTAATATTTAATTCTTTTCTACGCGCTTTAATTCGATCACCAATCATATTATTCATTGAATCCTCCTATCACTGTAATCACATAATAACACTAAAATAAGAGTTGCGCGCTTGACAAACTCTGATATTAGAGTTACTATTATTACAGGGTTACAAATAACCCGTTAGGCAAAAACAGAATACCACGTCATTCTGGTTTTCACAACCGGGAACATTCGTTTGAAATTTCTATCAGTTCTTTCGTATATATCTAACCAGAACATCAAGTCTGGCAGGCAGTCGCCAAAGAGGGAAGGGCCAGCGCTTCCCTCCCGAACACCACGGCAACAGATACCCAACTCGGCAAAGTAAACGTATCTGTGTGCCCCACGTCTTGGCTGGCCAATAAATTATATCATAAAAATGCTTGATCATATAGTTTAATTTTGTTTTAGGAGAGCAACTATGAAAAGAGAATTACCACAAAAATCTAACGGGGATAAAAACCATATCCCGCCATGGAGAAAGTGGATTGTAATCCTTCTGATTATTCAGGCATTTTCGAATATCCAGAATTATCAGGCGCAACGTCTGATGTGGGATTCGATTCATGACACGAACGTGCGTTTGAGTCAGATGCTACAGACACAAAGGGAGCGTCATGAAAAGGTGAATCTAATGCTTGAGCGGATTCTTGAGTCTTTGAAAGCTGATTGATTAGTGTAAGAAGATATTCGTTTGTTTTATTTGCGGCCTCGACTTGTTCCTGATATATAGCAGTATCTTTCTGATGCATGGCAATGTCGTATTCACGTTCCTTTTGTGCCTGGTTTTGGATAGTCCATGCATATAAAATGCTAATAAGGCTGAGAAGGGTTGAAATTAGAGCACAAATAATAGAGATGGCCTCTAAAAATGATATACGGTGTGGATCTTTAATGTCCTTTTTTGATAATGCCATAGAAACATCTGATTCTAATTCAATAAGGATTTCCGGTATATCTATATGGTCACTATGTACTGTTATTGACGGGACAGCGGATAAAAGCAACTCTAAACGGTTAAGTATGACTTGTGCTTCAAGACTGCTGGAAGCTGGTGGGATGTTGGAAATTACAGGCTCTATTGCTTCCCGAACTGTCTTTGAAATAGGAGAAAGTGAATTCCAATCGGAGCGGTGGTGTATGCTGGAAAAATCGGAATAGCTTGTTACTATCTGTTGAAGCCCTTTTATATCCCATTTGTTTATGGATGTGGACACAGGGATTACAGAGTTCCAGGCCCCCATGAGGTCAGTTCCCTTAAATTTAGGGACCAAAGCGTTGCTTGACTGTGAGGTTGGAGTAATGGCACTGATTTGTGAACAAGGTGGCTCCGTGAGTTTTTTGACTGTATCCAAAAACTTAAGATGGGCAGTAACAGAGCCATATGGATTATACATTGTTTTTCCTCCTGACATGAAATAATTGACAATTATAGTATACGGTTTGGAAACGCAAATATCAAGGAAAAATGGAGGTGATAAATCTCATGAAAAATGGCAAAAAACCAACGCTGAGCCAAAAGAAAGAGATGCGGATTCACGGGCTTGTGCCAGAGAACTGGCTGGTGGTGAAGGATACCATAGGGTTCATGGAGGTGGTGAGCCGGATGGAGATCAAGAGGATTGGCACAGGAAAGAAACGGACAAGAAGACTGTACAGGGAGTGATGGCTGTGAAGAAGGGCATTAGTAAGCAGAAGCCAACAGCTTTTGGTAAAAAGGTAAAGATTGAGTTAATCAGGCAGGAAATGACACAGACGGAACTTGCGTCCGCACTGGGCATCAATAAGCAGTACCTTTATAAGATTATTTATGGAATCCGGCCAGGAATTAAGTACATAGATGAAATCAGAAAGATACTGAATCTTGGGGATGTGTCATAGGAGGTGGTTTATGAAGGTCTACATAACGCTTAGTGAGGCTGCCGAGTTGGAAGAAATAAAATATAACACAATGGTTCAAAAAATGGGTAGGAATCCAGAAGCGTTTGACACTAAGACCGAAAGACCAGAAGCCGGTGGCAAGGAACGTGTGCTGGTATCCCTGGATTCATTGTCAAGGGCAGCCCAACGGAAGTATAAGAAGCTGAATGAAATCACAGAGGTCACAGGAGGTGACGTTGTCGTGGAGAATTTAAGGTCAGAGGAGCCTTGGTATCTGGACATGGATGTGAACTGGTACAAGGAGAATTACAAGACATCCTACTACAAAGCGGTGGAGCTGTCACGCATCCTTCAGGATATCATAAACTATTCGGATACGGATAAGACGGAGTACATCATCCGGAAAGCCGGGGAACTGGGCATGAGCCAGCGCACCCTGTACCGTAACATTGATAAATACCTGGAAGCAGCCGGTTGGGCGTTGAAGATGCTGAAAGAGACCGAGGCCAACTATGATTATTATAAGGTCCTGTGCCTGTGCCGGAAGCCCAAGGATTCCAACACGTTCCCGACATTCACCCCGGAAGTGAAACAGAAGATACATAATATCTGGTTTGACAAAGAGTTTGCCCAGAATGAAGGCAAGCGCCAGATGCTCTATGACAAGCTGCTGGAAATCAGGGCTGCCAATGGATGGCCCATCCCGTCCTATCAGAGCGTATGCCGTTACATAGCCCACCTCATGTCGGATGGCCAGACGGAAAGCGCCCACTTCCTGGCAGCAAAGGGGGATAAGGATTGGAAGAACAGACGGATGGTCAAGGCCCTGCGTGACACTAAGTCCCTGCAGGTAATGGAGGTGCTGCTGGGAGATGAGCATACATTTGACTGTTGGGTATCTTATAAGCTGCCAAACGGTAAGGTGACGGCAATCAAGCCGACCCTCGTTGCGTGGATTGATGCCAGGAGCCGGATGGTGCTTGGGGATATCATCTGCAATAAGGCTAATTCCCAGATCCTGAAGCAGTCGTTGATCAAGGTGTTATACAGCACGCCGGGCGGGATGCCAAAATACCTGAACATTGACAATGGAAAGGACTATACATCCAAGGGGATGACAGGGGTCAAGCGGTATCCGACCAAGGAGGAAAAGGAACGGTATCCAGGGTTTGAGGAAGTCGTGAATGGGTTTTACCAGACCATAGGCATCGAGGATTACCATAGGAGCAGGCCATATGAGCCATGGACCAAATCAGAGGTGGAACGGTTATTCCGGACGGTATGTGACAGGTTCTCGCGCTGGTTCAGCAGCTATACCGGTACACTGACAGGGAGCCGGACGAGCGCAAAAATCGATAAGGACGTAAAGAAGCTGCTGAGGGATGGAAAGCTGTTGACAATAGAGGAGTTTTACGAAAAGTGGAACCACTACCTCCACAATGTGTATGCAGTAGAGATGCATCGGGGCCTGAAAGACCAGGGCGAACTTTACCGGAAGCCGCTGGAGCTGTTTGAAAAAGGTGAACGGTACGAGAAGGCACTGCCGCCGAAGTCCTTTGCCCTGCTACAGCTGATGAAATCGGAGCGCGCCCGTGTGTACAACGTGGGGATTCGGAAGTTCGGCCAGGCATACAACCATCCAGAGCTTATCTATTACGTGGATAAGAAGGTCGATATCAAATATGACCCGGAGGATGTGACCAGGCTGCTGGTATTTGATGCGGAGGACGGCCACATGATATGTGAGGCCGAGAGCCAGGAGCTGCTTAAGATAGCACATAAGGTGCCCCAGGAGGCATTGGAAAGGCACATCAGGATCCAAAAGCAGCAGATGAAGGACGTCCGTGCGAAGCTGAAGGAAATGCGTCAGCCGCTGGATGAAACGATTGCCGGGGCCGCGGAGGCCAACACGATTGTCGGGAACATGATGATTGAGGGCACCGGGAAATCGCATAAGGTAATCAAGCTGCCAGAGGAGCGGAGCTACCGGGAGGTGAGACAGTCGGCGCGTCAGTCCGAGTATATCGCCAGGCAGGGCCAGGAAGCCCTGGAGAAGCTGCGTAATATGGGTTAACAGTTAATAACAATCTGAATAGGAAAGGAACGGTTATAAATAATATGAAGAGTCTGGCTGAAAGAGTGTGCTTACGTTTACGTATCATAGGAATGAACAAGGCGGAGCTGGCCTGGCAGTTTGAGAAGGAAGGGATGAAGTGCAGCAGGTCCATGCTGAGCCAGTACCTGAACGGGAAATATCCCAGTGATCCCACGAAGCTGGAACAGCGCCTGGAACGCTGGCTGGATGAAACACAAAGCGATGCGGATGCATTCTGCAGGGCGAATCCGCAGCAGGCTGAGAAAATGAGTAAGCAGATAGAGAAACAGTTTACAGGCGATACAGATATACAGAACCAGGATGCGGACATGGTGGAGCCGGAACCAGGGCCGTCGCGTATGGGACAGAAACCTGAAGTCTTTGAAAGTAATGATTATGTCAACGTGGTCGGCATCTGCAACCTGTGCCAGCAGCAGCGTGGCAGCGCTATTGTAGTAGGCCGATCCGGCTACGGGAAGACCTATAGTCTGAAACAGTATGCCAGGCTCCCGCGAGTGGTCTATATCGAGTGCAACGAGTCCATGAGCTGTCGAGATCTAATCCGGAGGATTGAGAAACAGCTGGGGCTGCCGAAACGTTATGGAACTAATGATGAACGTTTGGAGGAGATTAGTGATTTCTTCAACATCAATCCTGGATATCTGGTGATAGTTGATGAGGCGGACAAGCTCATCAATAAATACACCATCAAGAAGATTGAGCTACTGCGTACCATCATGGATTCGGCGGCGGTTGGAATGGTGCTGGCCGGGGAGCTGTCATTGGAAGCTCATCTGGCAGCCTATGACGAGCGGTTTGCCAACCGGATGGATTTTGCATACCGTCTCCATGGGCTGACCAGGGAAGAGATTGGGAAATATCTGGATGGCTGGACCATAGAGGACGGGGTCATGGACGTGCTCATCAGCAGGGCCAGGAACAGCAAGAACGGCTGCTTCCGCCTGTTTGACCGAACAATGAACAATATTATCCGGATTATGATGGAAAAGAACCAGACAGTAATCTCAGAAAAGATTATCAATGAGGCATCTGCCATGATGCTGCTGTGAGGGAGGCAGACAATGAAAAGGAAGATATTGACCATTACATACACATGCCCAGATGATATGGTGAACCTTAAGGAGTCGGATATCATGGGATACGCGCTGCAAAAGCTGGGGGAGCTGGGGGCATATGACGTTAACATGAAAGCCGGCTCTATAAACCTGGTAGAGCCAATGGCTCCGAAAGCTCCGGAATTAGATATTAAGATTCCAGAGTTCATGCAGCAGAGAGCGAAAGCCAATCTTCCGGAGTTCCTCCGGCGCGTTGGGGAAGGTGCGGTCTATGGGAAGACGGTATAGATACACGATAAAATCCCTCTGGGGCCTGGCAAAGTCCAAGGAAGTAAGCCTGACGGATGAGGAGCTGCATCTGCTGGTCAGCCGTGAGACCGGCAAGGACAGCATCAAGGAGCTGAACGGATCAGAGCTTGCCCATGTCTGCCGGATCCTCCAGAAGCAGAAGGATGACATCAAGCGCCAGAACGGGACACTGACGGACCTACGGGGGAATCCCCAAACCACCAGACAGCGGCGCAAGATTGCCCAGCTCATGGACAGGCTGGGCTGGGAGAACCGGAATGTCCGGGCTCTGGCACACAGGATGTATAAAGTGGATGCGGTGGAGTGGCTGGGATACAGCCAGTGCCAGGGACTGATTGAAGCCATGAAAGCGATGCTGGAACGGGTGGAAGGGCAGCAGGATTGCCCATCGGAGCCAGCAGCAAAGGAATGTGGAGAGGAGATTAGAAAATGAGGATTGGGGAATTAAGGCAGAGATGTGGCATATGTCAGGTTGAAAAGCATTGTGGACAGGTGCTGTCGGATGGCTGCCTGTGCTGCAATGCTGCCTTGGCAGAAACAGAGGAACAGGACTTCATGAAACAGACCAGGGCAGTCAGGGGAAAAATGAAACAGGAATATAGGGAGCATCTGGATAGGAAACGCCGTCCGGGAATGGCAGTGTAAGGAGGACGGGATGATTGTCCATGGTATGGGACGGCTGTTTGGGCTATTTGACCAGAAATATAAGGAATATGTGGATTATCTTGATGAGAAGTCCTGGGCGGATGCAGCGCTTGCACAATCATATCTTCAGGGAGTCATAAGCTGCATGTGGGCGGATTGGGATAAGGATGCCGAGGATGCCCATGAGACATTTAAGAAAATCGTGTCCAGACGGAACCTTATTGATGAATAGGAGGAATCATGAGACTTTTACACAGCATTTTTCATGGCGAATTCAGGCCAGCGGACGGAATAAAGTATTCAAAATCATATAACAGGAGGATGCACGAGAATTTCGTGGCACATCAGATATTCCGCGAGTCATTACAGGAGGAGCAGCGGGACGCATTTGACGGACTTATGGAAATGGATATAGAACTGTCCGGACAGGCCCAGGAGGAGAATTATATAGCCGGGATGAAAAGCGGAATCCATCTGATGCTGGAAGTCCTTTTATAAACGTTGGTCATTGAATCAAGGAGAACATATATGGAAAGAACAATAAAGCTGCACACAGGTGCAAGTACAACAGTTAACGATAAACATAAGGTCATGACATTGGATGAATGGAGGAAGGAGGCAATCCGAAGGTTTGGTGAGGATTACATGGACTGGAAATTCATCTGCCCTATGTGCGGCCATGTGGCATCCATCCGGGATTTCAAGGAAGCCGGAGCTGAAAGCCCGAATTGCGCCTATCAGGAGTGCATTGGAAGATATACCGGAAAAGGATCTCCAAAGGAAGGGGATTCCAGTGGATGCAATTGGGCGGCCTATGGATTTTTTGGAATCCCAAATGGAAAGGGAATCATAGTGATGGATGAGGACGGGATGGGGACTGAGTGCTTTGATTTTGCGGAGATATAGATATGGCAGTACGGCCCGTATATTATGAGCTATATGATTACGATAAGCATGTAGGCCGGTACAGTTCATCTGAACTTATGCTAATGTTGGATATCCATCACCGTCAGCTGATAACCTATTACATCAATTCTGGTCATAGGTACATGGGGCGATACCTGATTGAAAAGGTAGAGGAACCGATACGTGAGAGCTGGGCGGCAGAGTGGGATGTGACAAGGATGGAAATCCTGTGGCTGATAAGGGACAGCAGAATTTGAAGATACCGCATATTATCTTACGATGAGTGGGGAACCTAAAGTATTTATTGAAGAGTTAACTTAACATTTTGGAGGAAAAGATGAATAGAAGAACAAAAAATGAAATTAAAGAGGGTGGAGTAATTGCAATTATGGTTATAGGGCTGATTGTAATTTGTTATAGCCTGAGTTGGATTGTGACATGTGGAATAATCAAATTGATTACCATGTGTTTTGGTTGGACGTTTAAATGGTCCATTGCTACTGGTATCTGGCTGATTATCTGCATAATGCGAAGTATTTTTAAAACAACTGCCAATGAGTAAAATTAGCATTTAAGGTGAAAGGAGCCAGATGACAAAAGCGGATATAAAAATTGAACTTATGATGTTGAAGCAGGTATGCGAAGGATGTAGGCGCAGAGCCTTGCTTGAAACAGAAAACATCCATGATTATGAACATGGACAGGCGACAGCCTATGAAAAAGTGGCTGAACGATTGGAAGAAATCATAGAAAAGATTTAATCCACAAAACTGAAATTTTGCAAGAGAGAGGGAGCGGGGAAATGGGACAGGTTCAGGAAGAATTTTATACAATATCCAAGCACGCGAAGGAGCGCTATGTGGAGCGGTGCCGGGGTAGGGAATCAGGCCTTGAGGTGCAGGCATATGTTGCCGCCCATGAGGAACGGATACAGGATGATGTCAACCAGATGATACAGCATGGCAGGCTGGCATACTCCGGGAAACAGAGAGGGCCGAAAGGGGATACCATCCTGGAGGTGTACATAAAAGGCTTATGGATTATCCTTGCGGACCGGCAGGCCAGAACTGTGATTACATTATATAGGGTGGACCTGGGCTGCGGGGAGGACCTAGATAAGCTGTATATGGACCGGATGCTGGATAACCTGGAATCAGCGCGGGCTAAATATGAGAACACGCTGGAAGAGGTCAAGGCACAGAACGATGAGTACCGGGGCATCATTGAGACCGGGAATACCCAGATACGGGAATACAGGGCGGACATCCGCAAACTGGAGGAAATGTGTGAAGGCTATAACATGGTCATCAGCAATAACCAGGTGCGGGTCAGACAGGCAGCGGATGCCATGGCAGACATTGCCAATACCCTGATTGGGAAAAAGACGTTCTAAGAAGATGCCGATTGGAGGATACGAAAGGAGCAGCATGGAGGAAAGCAGTATTGTACTCACTAAAGAATCAACCGGAAAGGTTAACGTGGTGGCATCCAATGTGGCCATGGATGACCTGGCACTGATGCTGGGGGTATTTGCCGGGCTGGTGGTCACTGAGGCCATCAAGCGGGGGATGTCCGTGGATGACGTGAAGGACGCCATGCTTGACATCTTCCTGGCGGCCACGGCGGGGCTGGATGAAAAGAAGGTGGATGACATCATCAAGGGGGACACATTATGTTAGGAGGTGACAGGGGGATCACGGCCTCGGCCGTACTTGCGATGGAGGGAAGGAAAATCCGTCCTGAGATGCGGGGCAGGATATTACGCATCCTATCCCATTATGAGGCCGGACTGCTGAGGAACATGGATTGCACGGGGTGCGTCTGGCTGGACGGTGGTGGCTGCAGGAACCCAAAGGACTGCCAGAGGGATGAACTGGTGGACAGGTACCAGGCAAAGGAGGGGACCCATGAAGGATGTGAGCTTAGAACAGGTGATTACGCGGATCATGGAGATGATGGGGGATGACTACGAGGTTAAGCAGCTGCAGGACATAAAAATGATCCTGTATATGGTCCTATCCGGCTACTGCATCATGGAAGCAGATACGGAACTGTCCACGGATCGGGACATGAACCAGGAGCTTCTGAAGGCCATGAAGATAGATATGCAACTCCGGGGCTGTACGGATGAAAGCATCCGGACATATCTGCATGAAATAGGCTTCTTTGAGCGTTTCGCTGACAAGTCATTCCTGCAGGTGCAGCCTGCGGACATCCTGCGTTTCCTGGCCAATGGGAAGATTAACCGTGGCTGGAAGGACAGCACATATAATACGAAACTCAGGATTCTCCGGAAGTTTTATGATTTTTTGGTTGAATACGACTACATGGACAAGAACCCATGCCGTAAGATTAAGGAAACCAAGGTGGAGCATGTGATGGGGCAGACGGTGGATTCCGCACAGCGGGAGACACTGCGCGTTGGATGCACGGAGGAGCGGAACCTGGCCATCCTCGACATGCTGTATAGTACCGGGATACGTGTATCGGAGCTGTGCCGCCTGAACCGGTCCGACATTGACCTGGCATCCATGTCGGGGAAGGTATATGGAAAAGGGAGGAAGGAGTTCATCATCTATTTTTCCGGCCAGGCCAAGGTACATCTGGAGAATTATCTGGATGGCCGTACGGATGACAACCCGGCGCTGTTCGTGGGGCTGCACCGTCCACACAGGAGACTGTCGAAGGATGCGGTGGAGTATATGCTCCGGAAGCTTGCACAGGGCATTGAGAAGATGGATGGCGTGAACCTGACCCCCCATGTCCTCCGCAGGAGCATCGGGACGGATATGCTGAACCGCGGTGCCCCCCTGGAGCTGGTTGCTGACAAGCTGAACCACGCAAACCTGGACACGACCTGTAAGTGCTATGCGGCATACAGCCAGGAAAACCTACGGCAGGGAAACAGGAGATATGCGGAAATTTAAGGAGGATTTATGGAATACAAGCGGATAACAAGCAAGGGGGGACTCAACATCCCCGTGAAGCTCAGGCGGATGATGGGAATTGAGCCCAGGGACGCAATGGAGCTGGATGTAAATGAGAGGAACGAACTGGTAATCCGGGCTTACCAGACCCGCTGCATCTTCTGCGGAAACCAGGATGTGATTCTCAGGCAGAATGGCAAAGGGGTCTGTGACGGATGTGCAGGCCACATTGTAGACGGATACGTGAAGCATAGACGGAAGGAGCTTGGATGATGGAACTGAATAAGCTGTCAGATAAGAATCTGATTGACATGACGGTGGCGGCCACGAAGGTGGCGGAGGATGCCAAGTCGGCGCTGGAGAAGTATAAGGCGGAAATCCAGAACCGGGGGCTGGCCATACTGAAAGACCAGAACAACCGGTACTGTAGGATATATGGGACAGATGGGAGCTATGTGGCGGTATCGGAGCCCCAGGAACTGGATATCCTGAACATGGACCGCCTGAAGGCCGCCATCGGTGAGGGAGTCTATAAAGGCCGTGTGACAGAAACCACCAAGACCACCTATACCCTGGATAAGAAGCTGGAGAAGGCCCTGAAGGCGATTGCCACCAACGATTATACATATGAGTACACGCTGGATGAATTCCTGGAACAGATGAGTGTGCCAGTCACGTCCGGCCAGAAGGAAGTGCTTGTAAGGCGTCTGAAGGGCGATTATAAGACGGATAAGAAGACGCTCTTAACTGTGCTGGGGTACATGACCAACGACATGACGGAGGAGGATGCGGAAGCAGCAGCACCGAACATGGATATGGACCTGTATTACATCTCAAAGATTAAAAATGCGGAGCTGATTCAGGCATTCCTTCCAGATGAGGGGGTTGATTGGAGTGTGGATGAAGTAAAGCGGTCAATGATTGTCACATCAAAACTGAAGCTGGAGGTTGCTTATGAGAGGGAGGATAAGTGATGACGGGAAATGAGAAGAGACAGGCTGTAACCAGAAAATATGATGAGATAATAGGCCGTAATCTATACAGCCAGCCGCTACGGGATTATTGCTACCGTAAATATAGTGATGGTAATTATTATAGCGACTGTAGCAGCTCCATCTGTTACGCTTATAGGGAGGCCGGTTATGGATTTGGGATCCTCAATACTGCCGGTATTTATCAGTCCGCCAAGTTAGTGACGGTTGGCGTGGAGATATTGAACGGTCAGGTACAGGATATCAGCCAGCTGCGGATGGGAGACATGCTGGAGTTCGCCGGGACGGATGAAAGCCGTCCTAAGACCATCGGCCATGTGGAGATGATTCATACCCTGGATGGAAGGGATTCCATCATCTGCGGCCACGGGAGTGGACGTCCATCTTATAAGAACATGGTATCCTACTGCGCCCAGCGACAGAATACGGCAGCA
>OBJQ01001424.1_pt1 | contig 12420 bp, 17 predicted proteins | sample 1519921 | NCBI WGS metagenome assembly OBJQ01 (sample SAMN04209244, study PRJEB22552) | human gut metagenome | biome: gut; material: feces | host: Homo sapiens | place: USA: Oklahoma
CTGTATTTTGTCCCGGAACCATAGCAATCAGACAGCTAAACAACAGAAACATCGAGTAAATAATAAAAAGTACTTGATAAAGAAGCATTAATCCTGTAAAGGACAGCACAAAAAAAGAAACACCAAGATTGAAAAAGAACAAAACTACGACTGTTCCAAAACGATTTCCAACTTGAGAAATCGTAAGATTGTTATTCTTCTTCTCTTCTATTTCTTTCTTTACAACTTTTTCACGATCTTCTCCATTGTTTTTATTCGGAGAAGTTGCTTCCAAATCTTTGACTCGGTCTTTTCCAAGTTTCTTTACATTCGTAGAACCATACTGAAGCAACAACCATGGTTGCCGCACCTGAATAGCAAAAAGATTATCCCTAATCAAGTCCACGCTGTCTTTTCCTTTGACATTGCTGTCTGGCATCGTGATTTTTGTGCCTAAAGACAATGCCGCACTGCTGATATCCGTAGAAAAGCTATTTACTTTCTTTACGAGGCTTGGAGCAGACGAAATAAACAATGCAGAAATCACAAAAATTAACACAAAGTTTAAAACTGCCTGCATTGCTTTTGCTGTTTCTCTTTTAATTAGCCCATGATAAATCACATAAACTCCGACAATCAAAATCAAAAGCAACAAGGCTCCTCCATAGAATCCATCGGAAGAAATTCCACCCGATGTAATTCCAGCAAGTGTCTGAATATTTTTTCCTACGGTACCTGCCATTTTTGTAATGAAATCCAACTTAAATGCTTCTGCTACTGCATATCCGGTCAAATTCGATAGGTAAAGACTAATACGCCAAATAAAGTTTGTAATGACATACAAACCATACATGACATTCTTTCCAATTCCATCTGTCCAGTTCCAAGGAAGCCAATCCCAACCCGTATCTACATAGAAATCAAGCTGATAATTATCCAGCCCATACCTTGAATAAGCATGGTTTTTGTCTATTGTGTTATCGACCAGTCCAGCCGCCTGAGCCACATTGCCCAGACAAGCCAAAGCAATAATGACACCAATCAAAACCGCAAGAATGATGCCTACGATCTTTAATATTTTTCTTTTTTTCACAGGCGATCACGCCCCCTTTTCTTCTACTGGCGGTCTGGTATCAAACGCTTTAAACAAATCTGCAAAGACCACATGGAATTGAATGACTCCAACGTGTCCATATAAATCTTGCATAAGAGCCTGACCATTTTCCAAGTTCCGAAGTTTGTCCTGATTTCCTGCATCTTCTGGATCAAGACCAAAAAACCGCAACGTTTTTTTGATTTCTACAAGGTCTGTACTTCGGAAAGCAAACTTGATTCCAATGTTATTTTTCATTTTCTCATCACTAAGATCATCCGTATTCTGTGTCATGAAATACACAGCGGCATTCATGGCACGTCCGGCACGAACAAGTTTATTACTCAGTGCCTTGCCCTGTGTTACCTGCATGAAGCTCCACGCTTCATCCAGTCCCACAATCTTAAACTCTGACCGATCTTCCTGAATAAAATTTAAAGCAAAGGATGCAATGACAATCATTAAAGCAACACTTAATACTTCTGTAATGGTATAAGTATCCGCTTCTTTGTCCGGCTCTGGAAGCATTAAGTCCGCTACCTGCAAGATATTAAACTGCTTATTAAGACTAATGGACTCTTGAACCTCTCCATCGGAAAACAAAAGAACCGCTAAAGCACAATCGGCAAAACTTTCAATGTGTGTCGCAATCAACATTGCTTCTGACGATCCTTGTTTTTTCAGTTCTTCGATTACTTTCAGCAGTCCCGGTTTTGGCTGTTCCGTAACGTTCCGAATTGCTGACATTAAAACCGGAAACTTATCTGCATCTTTGTTGCTGATCCCGGTCAAATAAGTAAGAATATCGACCACAAGTCCTTGTGCATCTTTCCGATCTTTCATAATAATATAGGGGTCCAATAGCCCCCTATTTTTCTCTTCCGATGTTAAATTAACAATATTTAACTGATCTCTGATTTCTGGCAAATCCTCGATCCAATTTCCACGCTCACTTTTTGGATCAAGGATCAAATTTTTAGCACCATAGATACCAGAATAATACATAATCAGGTTTGAAGACATAGATTTCCCACCACCAAGAGAGCCTAAGAACGCCATCGCTAACGCATTTGTAACAGAGCCTTTCACCCCCTGTGCCGCAAGTGCAGGTTGAATATAAACATTTTTCCCAGTATCTACATTGTATCCAATGTAAATCCCATGGTCTTCGCCCAACTGCTGAGTGGCTCCAAATCCAAGACTTGCTAAAAAATCTGATGTGACATACTGGATATAATCATCCTCATACCGTTTACTTGTCGGAATGAATTCACCAAACAGTCCCTTAATGTCTCCAAAAGGACGTACTAGTTTGATTTCCAAATCGTCGTAAAAGTCTCTGACTTCATCACACCGCATTTTCAGCTCGTCTTTAGTATCCGCAGATACACGAATAACGTAACTAACTTTGTACATCGCATCTTTTGTTTTATTTAAACTTGTTTCCAGATCATAGGTATCTTCCAAGGCTTCCACCACATGATCGGAAGTTTGTACGCCATTCTGCTCCGCATGATTGTCTGAATCAATTAGTTCTTTTTTCTTATTCCGCACTTTGGTTAGTGCTTTTTTATTTTCAATCACTTCTATATTCATAGAAGTATCAACTGGAAAATCGAATTGCTGTTGCTGAAAGAAAAAAACTTCCGATCCCGGAAATTCCAATTCTCCAACAATGTTATTAATCGTAAAACAGGAAACATAAGTTTCTTGTTTCTCCCCGGTAATCTTCATGGAACGCTGTTTTTCCTCAATCTGACAACGAGACGGACGAAGAATATCATAACGTTTTACCAAAGTTTTTCCTTTGATTTTTTTCTTTGGTAAATCATAACGATAATCTTCATAAGTGCTATTGACTTGACCATAAATATGGTCTAAAAGATAACCGATATCATTCTTTGTAATACGGCGAAATTTAAACCGCCGGCTAATTTTACTTTCCAATAACTTTTCTGCTTTCTGATACCGTCTGACTTCTTCATCCGGCATCGAAAGAAAATCGCCCATTGCTTTTTGATTAACCTCTTCCAAAAAGCTTTTTAAAGTGTCGATCAAAGTTTTTTTGATATTTTCTAAATTGATTTCTTCTTCATCAGAAAGCAATTTAAAGCCAAAAAAATAGCGGTAGTCTACTTGACTATCGCCGATCATTTCAACTAAGGCATCCGACTGAGCGTCGATTCGCTCAATCGCTACATCACGAAGAGAACCTTTTAAATCCTCCCTTGCTTTGTTTTGTATTGCACGAACACTTGATTCTGTCGCTATTTGAAGCGCATGAATATTTCCTGCCCGTTGCTGTCCGATTAACTGCCAAAACTGATTATGTACTTGTTCTTTCTCATCTGGAGAAAGAAAAGAATAATTGTATGGAATCATTTCATAATAAGCATACACTTCATTCTGCTGGTTCCAAATCAAGTTGTTCTCTATATATTTAATTGGAAACATTGACCACATCACTCCTTACATATGTTATTTCCTTTACAATTTTTTCTTTTTCTAATTTCACCGCTTTGTCCCCATAAGTAATCCTTGGATGCAAATAATAGGTCAGAACCGATATTAAGAACCGATACGGCTTTTTTCCGTCCATTGATCTCTGAGACATAAACCATGCAACAGCAATCGGAAATGCCAGATATTTTATCAATGGATTATGTACAAACAAAAATGGTGGCAGATGTCCAAAAAAAATCATAAAGAATACAGTTCCAATAATCCAAGCAGCTTGACTATAAGTAACTGGTACTGGAAGTCTGATATCTTCCACTCCATATAAAATCTTTTCTAATCTCCATATATTTGAAAAACTTTTTACTTTTTTCAATCTTTATTTTCTCCTTTCATATACTCCTGTTTCTGTAACTAAAAAATCTCTTTCTGCTTCTAACTTTTCCGCATAACGGTCTATATCCACATACTTTTTTAAGTCTTCTGGCAAATCGCCTAATTCATTACCCGAATTTCCCATCATCCTTTCTACAACCTGTAGCATCGAGCTACAATTCGGCCAATATTTCAATTCTTCTACATGATTCAATAAATCAAAGATACTACTGAACCATTTCTTCTGAATTTCTATAACATCTTCTCTTGGAAAAGAATTTTCAAAAGATTCCACTGCGGCACATGCATAATTTAATTCTTCTAAATCATACACTCCTTTTTCCAAGAAAAAAGGAAGTTCTGTATCTATAACTACATAACTCCCTTTTCCTAGAATATATTCTACTGCTGTTACATTCGTGGGCATCACAAACCATGTCCCTGTATCATCTTTGCTTTCTTTATTTTTTAAACAAACTCTCATTCTGCCCCTTTCTTAAAAATTAAATCCTTATTTCAAAGACCCCATGATTTGTTACTACAAAATTTCCCTCTATCTCAAGATTACGTCCATACGCCTTATAATCAATAAATTCTTGTAGTGTTGCAGGAACTTCTCCTAACAACCCTGTTTCTTCAATCAAATAGCGCGCTACTTCTTCCATATTCTCACAATCAGAATATAAATTAATATCGTCTACATGTTCACAAAGTTCTTTCATATTACAAAAATATGATTTCAGTTCAGATAATTCTGCCTGAATATACTCTGGCAACTCTGATACCATTTCACAAAGACGATTGATCTCTTCAATAGATTCATATTCGCCGATTTCAAAGGGAAGTTCATAATCATGAATAGCATATTCTTCATATTCACCATTCAATCCAATCACTTCTTTTACTTCCTCAATGTCTATTGGCGGCGTAAACCAAGCACCAACAAGTTCACCTTCGTTATATTTGCCCAGATTAGCAATATAAACTTTCATTTCTTCCATATTTCATACTCCTTTTTTAAATAAGGTTTTAGAACAATAACTTTTGTACCATTTCGTCACCCCTGCCCCCTATGCCCGTCTCCCAGTCATCTTTACTGCTTTTAAACATCAGTTCGTTATTCATATCAAACAAGTCCGGCATACCTTTATTTTCGGCTTGGACTTCCGCCTCCTTTCTCAATTAAATCTCAGTTTAGTTGTCTAACAAACCGCTTAATATGTGCTTAACCACTTCTACTGTCCATCCATCGCCACACATATTATATATATGGCTATTCGCTACATTCATCTTGTACCAGTCAGGGATTGTTTGTAATTTCCTGTATTCATTTGGAGTTAATTTTCTGCATCGTCCATCGATAAATATTTTTTTCTGCGTATTCCCTCCCCGGCATGATGTAAGGGTTGGTGATTTCAAATCAGGATTATTTACCCTTTTTAATATATCGTGCCCGTTAATATGTAGCGTGGCACACACTTTTTTATCATTCCCATGAAAATCAAATCCTTGTTCGTAGAAAAATTTTTCTTCTACGTCTTTATCAAGAATGTCGGCAATGACAGTTGTGTTCTTTACTGGAAGGGGTTTTATTATAATATTCGTCCAATAATTTCTCACCCGATCCTGCGCAGAAAATAGATTGCTGTTTATCAATATTGGCTGTACTCCTAGTTCTCGGTTTATAATTTCAAGATCCTGTTTTTTTTGCGCTGTCCACGTTCTCTACAAAAAATTTTACGTCCTTATTGTTTTTTTCTCTTATCCATTTTAGAATATTGTTACATGGATAAAATAACCACGATACACCGTTTAATCCGTTGTTGTACTCTTTCCTTCCTGCTGTTGCCTTACTGAGTGATCTGCACGGAAATCCAAACATCACCAAATCAATTTTAGGAAGGGATTGTAAAACATCTTCGGTAATACAGGTTACATCCCCTAACTGAATAGTGTCCGGGAAATTATCCATTGTGACTTTAACAGCATTCTTATCTATCTCACTTGCATAATAGTTTTCTACCTCAATGCCCAGTTCCTTCAAGGCAATCTGCCCGCATGACATTCCATCGCAAAGACTTAATACATTCATTTTTCTACTTAGAGTAAAAACATGTTTTTAACGGTCGACCAAAACCTCTTTTACTCCTTTCGTTTTTAAATTTTTATTAGTTCACTAAATCTTAATTTTATTAGGGTTCCACCAACTTATTTTCTTTTACATTCTTTCGCAGTATCCATCTTCATAAAATTCTTGGGTAATATTCATAACATAAAATTTTACGTTATGTTTTGTTTCCCATAATAAATTGTTTGAACTCCCTTTTTCTTTTAAAATTTCTAATTTACCGTTATGTAGACTATTAGCAACTCTAATAACAAATTCGTCTTTATTTGAATAATAGCTTTTTGATGTTAAAGAAAAAACATGCTTATTAGATATAGAACTTTTGTAATGTTCGCATTTTTCTTGCAAATCGACCATTAATACAATGTTTCCATTTGCGATATATTTAAGAACCTCGGACGGTGTAAGTTCAATTTTTGAAGGATATTCTACCCTGTCAGAATTGCTTACTAGTTGATTTTCTATTAATATGTTAATACCACCACTTCTTACATATTCTTCATATTTAATTCCCATTTTCTTACCTCCATTTAATCTTAATTTTCTTTCTTTGACTCACCTTTCATATTCGATAATTCCATGGTCTGTCACTTCATAATTTCCTGTACGATACAGAAAATTACCATAGTCTACATAGTCTATGTATTTCCGAATGGGATCTGGGACTTCCCCCAGTTCCCCATCCAAAATTAATTTTTTATAGGCCAACTCTTCCATAGTCTTACATTCAGAATAAAAACATTTTTGATCCTGTTCTTTCCTCTCTAAAATCATCGCTCCTCCTATCCCAGAAATTTCTTGAATAAGTTTAATAACAATGTCTTTACTCCGGCAGTGTTAAATACAAGTCCGACAGATATTAAAGCTACAAGTCCAAAGCCTAAAAGCTTTGTAAACTCTCTCTTAAACAAAAGATAGACACCAAAGACTGCCAATCCAGCCAACACCAAAGGCTGTAAATTACTAGTAAGCCAACTCTGTATATGTGTTCCAAAATTCATAGTTTCTTTTCCTTTCTAATTCTTTTAATGTTACATTTTTTCTAGTTACACTCTGTTTTCAATCTGTCTTCATTTTTTTACATGGAAATCACCTCCTCAATAGTGGCGGCTTCCTGTTCTAAAATTTTCTTTTGCTTCTTTGTCAGTTCCGCATGTTCCACCATTTCATTCAAAAGGTCCGTTCTCCGAAGAGAATCCAGACCCAAAACCATCTTCAAGGTCGGTGCAACCTGTCTGGCAAGCCAGTTCATTGTCCGATCTAAAGTGTATGGTTCCGGGGCTGTTGTAAGTTTTAACTTTCCCCGATTCTCTCCTAAAAAGCACGCCCAACGAGCATTGGTTTTCCAATCTCTACGACGTTTTCTATCATCCGAATCAACAAATCGAATGTAAGAGTTTATGATCGAGAAAACCGTTGTTTCTAAGTCATAGCCGTAAAGAAGATCCTCCACCGTAAGTTGTGCCCGATCGTCTTTCAAACGTAATTCAAACCGATTTTTAATCGGTGTCTCATCCATCGGAATTCCATTTTTTATATATTGCTCGTAATCTTTTTCATACAAGCAAATATAAACGTCACTCCTAAGTGATCCGATGTAGAGCGTGTTTCCCATCCCTAATTTATCCTCTTCACGGTTACGGATAAATTCTCCACTGCGATAGGACTTAAACGTTCGAAACTTTGTGATACATTCCCGGCCCTGACACTTCTTTGTCAGTTCTGGAACATCTAAAATTCCAACCACATCATTGATCGCCAAATCAAGCCGTTTCATGACGGCTTTAACCGACATACAAGCTTGGAAAAAATCAAACCACGATCGGCCTTGTGCTTCCAAGAAGCTTTCATACTGCCGACATCCCTTTCCTTTTAACTCTAGCAACACTCCTTTCTCTACATCATCCGATGCCATAATAAAAATATCTCTCATGACATAACTTTCTTGATAATTGTTTGGTGCATGATCTTCATGTACCATAAAATCAATATTCAGTTTCAAAATCTCTTTAATGATCCATTCGACTTCCGTCGTTGGAAATCGAACTTTTACATAATCAAAAAGAAGCGTCAACGACGCTTCTGGATTGAATCTTTCTAAAATCTCCTCCATCATTTTTTTTGTATCATCCGGTGGAACAGCTTTTCCACCTTCAATTTGATTTAGGTACTGTCGACTAATTCCTAGTGCCACGGAAAGTTTGCTTTGCGAAATACCGTAATCAAGACGCTTTTTTCTAAATTCTTGTACCCATGTATCCATTCATACCTCCCAATTTAAAAAGGTGTCAACTAGAGGCATTCTTGTTGACACCCTGAAAAAGTCCTCTAAGCCCTGATGTTTACAGGACTTTTAGACTGTTAACAGTTGCATTCGTACCCCCCTGTTAGTGTACGGGGGTTTTAATTTGCTGGTGCGGCAAGCCGCACCAGCAATAGGCGACACCTACGGCTTCCGCTTCGCACGCCGCCTGTGCCGCCTATGCTACTTATTTGCTTACATACGGACCCTAAGATACCGCAAGATCACATCAACATCTTCCAAAATTTTCTTCTCTTCTTTGGAAAGATCGCTGTCTTGATTGGGAAAAGATAATTCAAAATCACAAACAACTTCCCCTAATCTTAAATAAAACCGATCAGAGAATTCCCCTTTTTTATCCAATACTTCCGCCAGAAGATCATGCACGTTGTCAGAGAAATATTCTTTCAAGCTCTTACTTCCGGCATAAGTCAACAGGCATTGTAAAACTTCGGAATCCATAATCTTATACATATCTTCTGCAAACTGCCCGTAATTAACGCAAAGACCACACATCCTTTCTCCTGTATCCAAATACCCAACTGTGATTTTTAGAAATTTCACATTCTTTTCGATCATTCTTCTATCCTTTCTTTGTGCTGTCCGACTCTTTGTCTTTGTAATTTCCCAATTTCCCCTAAAAAGTCATATTTTTTAGGAACCAACGGAGTATAAAACTCCGAAATAACTCCATTTCCAGCATCTACATACCCACGGCCTTTTGTCCGTTTGAAAAAGAAATCCTTATCCTGTTCACCAAACATCATCGAATAACCCAGTTCACTCATGCGGCCCAACGCCACACGAAAATTAAACTGATCCCGCATCCCGTCTTGAAGGTACTTTGCATCAGGACGCTGACAGGCGAGGATAATAAAATAACCAGACTGCCGACCTAACATCGCAATCTGGTTTAATTTATCCATAACCGGCATACTTGCCTTGTTTCCTAACAAGTTCATGAAAGCCACATATTCATCGAAAATAAGGAAATGTGGTTCCAAACCTAAATAAGCATAATTTTCTCCAGTTTTATAATTCGGCATTTTTTTCATCGCCTCGTTCCTCTCAAGCATTTCTGAACAGAAACGTTCTATACAATCAATCATCTCCTCTTTTTTATGGTGAACGTCTGGCAGAACGGTTTCCAAGTCTGCCAAATCTGCATTTTTAGGATCAAGAATCGTCAACACAGCATTTGTATGAAGCAAAGTCCATATAATACAGAGCAAATAATATGTCTTCCCTCCTCCCGTTGCCCCGGCAATCAACATATGCGGCAATGTATCATATTTCCAGTAGACATTGTCCATAAGTTTTAAACCGCCATTAGAAATTTCCATTTCATTAATATCTATCCGACTTCCAATCGTGTCATACAAAAGTTCATATTCTACATAGGACTCCTTGAGTTCTTTTACGATCAACTCACAATAAAGCCCTGTTTCTAGCTTCTTTTCCAAGTGTAAAAGCTGATCCTGATACTTCCCCATAGTGATTCTCACACTGATCCTGATAATTCCGTTTTCTAATGTATAATACATCTTTGGGAAATAAGTAATCTTTTCTTTGCTTTTACTACCACCCGGAAAATCTTTCAAAAACGAATCCTGAGATTGTACTGTTTCTGATTCATACCATCCGTTTTGAAGCAACATTCTAGCCAACTCCTGACGATGAACTCGTTGTTTCCACTGATCAAAACGAAAATAACGATAAGCCCACGCAATAAGCGCACAGACAAGCCCCGCCACACAAAATGAAAAAACAAGATATGAAACGTTTATCTTCCATCGAATCTGATCTAAGGTATACAAACTAATTCTTGAAACATCGGGTATTTGCCACCAATTCATTATCAAAAAAACGCTAAGGAAAATAGGAAACAACGAAAAAAAGGCAAAAGAAAAGACCAGATTCTTGTCTCTGATCCTAATTTTTTTCCCTTTTGAAAAAATTCTCATACTTTTTAATTAAATCCTTCATATCGTACAAGAACGCCGCCTGTGCCGTCAACATTCTCAAAATCCGGCTGTGTAGAAAACCGAAAAAAATGATCCATTCGATCTTTGCAAAATTCACCTTCTACTGAAACCTCTAGGTTTTCACCCGGATCACAGGTTTCTATCGTTTTGTACAACAACTCCTCTGCCTTAGATTTATATTCCGGTAATACAATACCGGAAAAATCCTCAATATACTGATCTTCATTTAAAATCATAATATGCCCCCTTAATTAATCACATTATTCATTTTTACTCCCTTTTTCCCCCCGACACATCCTTTTTCGGCGGCTGATTCAAATTACTCTGCCCTTTTCCTTTTAAAACAATATCGTCCGCTTTTAAGAACCAATCCACGTCAGCCCCTCTGAACGTAGCATTTGCCACTGTGTCGATAACCGGATTAACCATTTCCACTTCTGCATCGTAATCATATTCTTTAATTGGCACTAACGCCGGAATACTGACTTGAATCATACAGCCTTGCTTCCTGCATTTTAAGTCATATGTTCTTTCTTTCACTTCATCGCTTACAGTTCCATCTTCATTCTGAATTCGCACTTCTCTGCGTAAAGCAGAAAATTTCAGCTGTCCAAATGTTTCTTCTTTATCTACAACAATTCCTTCTGGTAATCTCATTTTTTTTACCCCTTTCTTACGCTTTCACCATATCATCTGCTTTTAACTTATAATTTGTAAATCCACGGCCACCAATACTATAGCCTTCTGCTATGATAGTCGGATTAATAAGCTTAATTTTTTCTTCAAACTCAAAATGCTTCTCTCCGACAGATGCCGGAAGTACGACAGCAACATCATCCGCTTTTTGAACCGTAGAAAATAAATTATAGGTACGTTCAGTAACTACCCTACGATTACCAACCCTACCTTCTACTTTTTTTCCTTCCCCTGCATACATTAAAACTCCAAATGTTTTTCCCATATCAGGTACGACAAATTTCAAATCCATTATTCTTCCTCCATTTCTAATTCTTTCTCATATTTTTCTACTGCTTCTTTCATAATAATTTTATCAAGCACTCTTTTAATCGTTACTTTTTAATATATGTCTATACGCTAATGCCGCCGCATAGCAATCGTAAAGTGGATTGTGAGTACCGCCGGAACAATCCGGTACAACAATTCCATTTTCTTTGTTGTAACTGTCCACACTATCCCAAATTTCCGGGTATGCGGCAATGTCCACGAGTGGATACGGTCCATCGAACGGTCCCATAAAGGCATATTTTTCCGCGTCAATGAATAAACGTGCTTCCACAGGCACCCCCATGTGAACAATCACGTCGGCATCACCTTTGTTCACCATGAAAAATGTAACAAACTCTCGCAACATACACGTGTAATTGGTATTAGTGAGTGGTACACCGCCAAGTTCCGGAAGAACATTGTCTTTTACGAACTTATCAACACACCCTTCAATAGGACACCTCGCCAAGAATCTCTTTTCCTCTTTCCCGGTTTCTTTGTCCATCAGTACCGCTCCGATGGCAAAAGCGTCACCGTAAAGACCGTTTGTTTCTGCATCCAAGCTTAAAATCTTCTTATTTTTATTCATATTTTTTTTCCTTTCTATAAATTCAATTTATTCTCTACTTGGGGAGTTACGCTCCCCAAACCCCTAGTTTACGGCATTTTCCAGCAAGTAGAACCTGCTTCCAAATGTCGTATTATTAGGCGGCTCTCGAATCCTCATATATTATCCCTCCTTTTTTTTCTACAAACCTAAAATAATTCACTAAATATAATTATCTTAGATTTATAGAAATATATAGATTACTTAATAACATCTATGGGGATAGAGAATAAAATGAATGATTTTATTGTTTATGCCATTAAGCAATCTAAAAAAGTATTTTTAAAATAATCTGTAATTGAACCTCCTTTCTCCCTTTTACCTCTGGGAATGAGGCGGTGCTGTTCTCTGTCCTGTTGTTCCTATGCCCACGGTTTATTCCCTACTCTCTTAAAGGCACGTATTAATTTGTAATATCCCTTACAGCCCAATCTACATTGGCGTTATCTCGGTAATACACTAAAAGTCTGAAAACCTTTCTATGTACGA
>OBJQ01001445.1_pt1 | contig 12220 bp, 10 predicted proteins | sample 1519921 | NCBI WGS metagenome assembly OBJQ01 (sample SAMN04209244, study PRJEB22552) | human gut metagenome | biome: gut; material: feces | host: Homo sapiens | place: USA: Oklahoma
TGCAAATATAATGGATATAACAGTGGTACGTGATCTTGAGAAAACGGCCTCATCAAAAAATAATAATAGGTACAAAAGCTAGATGAAAGTGTTCTGTTTTTAAGATTTAGTTTTAGAAATGGAGGGGCTAATTTTCTCTAATAGAAAGAAAAGTGTATAATTAAATGAAAGAATATGCAATATCAGTTTCAAAAACGCATATGCATAACCTAAATACACATCGTTATTACGAATATTATCACTCGTCCCATTTAAAGGAATAAAGTGTTCCTTTAAAAGGAACGAGTCATTGGTCGTAGAGAAGCCCTTGCTTTCTTTAAAAGGAAAGGATTAAAAGCTAATTTATAACCCTGATAGCCTCTAATAGCTATTAGAATCCGGCATTTGGGGTTCTTTCATTTTAGCGTCAGATAAATGATAAATACTTCTTTTTACATAATTAGATGTAATTACACAATCTCTTTGATACAGAAAAAGCATATAACCATCCAATATGAATATTCATCAATCATATTCTCTGCGATTTTGGAGAATATTTGAATCCACCCCTGCATATTTTAAAATATACAGTAATAAAATATGCATTTTTTCATCTGGAGTTTTTCTTTTTCTTAGATTATCGTTTGCTAATGAATATATTATTATAGTCAATAATTATTGGATATAATTTAGACAAGAAACCCATCTTCAACAGTTAAGATGGAAATAAGTTTTAGCTTATATCATATAAGACAAGAACTTAAATAATTAATTAATAGATTGTTATGTCCTATTTTTGATAGAAATCTGGTATCATAAATCAGCAAATTAATATGTTTGGTAGGTATTTAACATATTGATAATCTGCATAATAACTACAACAAAAGATTTATTGCCGAAGGAAAGTAAACATCGTGTATATTATTAGTAATCAAGATATTATAGTTGTATTTAGTTCTGCAAAGACTTTGCAGATTTCGTACATTGGTATGCAGACGCAGGAAGTGGCGATAAAGCCCAATTTGCGAGTGGTTCTCAAATCTGATGCACAGCTAATAGATGAGGTTGTGGTAACCGGATATGGGGTAACTAAAAAAGCGGCATTTACGGGATCTGCCCAAACGGTGGATAACAAGGACTTGATGAAAAAAACAGATGCAAACTTTATGAAGTCTTTGGAAGGATCAGTAGCTGGTTTACAGGTAAATAGCTTGACTGGACAACCTGGTGCATACGCTTCTACTACTATTCGTGGAGTTGGTTCAATGAACTCTGGAACCGAACCTTTATACGTAATTGATGGTATTGCCATTTACACAGACAAAATGGGGGCTTATAACAAAGCCGGAACAGGGGATATGGCGGCAAGTCCGATGGCTAATATCAATCCTAACGACATTGAGTCCATCACAGTTTTGAAAGATGCTACAGCTACAGCTATTTATGGAGCTCGTGCAGCGAATGGAGTAATTGTAGTTACTACTAAAAAAGGTAGTCTGGGAAAAGCGCGTTTTAATGTGAATGCAAAAGTCGGAACTAGTTTTGTAGGTAAGATAGATCATAATTATCGTACGACAAATCTGGATAAATACAAAGAGATCTGGACCGAAGGACTAACAAATGCAGGATATGACGGTGAGGATGGCATGACTTCTGCTGAATGGCTGAATGCCTATGTTATGGATTGGTATAATGTGGACTTGACGCAAAATATCAAGAGTGTGGATTGGCTGAAGGAGATTCTGCAAAATGGTTTTTCACAAGAATATGATATCAGTGCTCAAGGCGGGAATGAAAATTTGCGCTATTATATTAGTGGAGGATATTTTCAGAATACAGGTATCGTCATCGGAACTGGAATGAAACGCTATAGCGGACGTATTAGTTTAGATGGAAAAAGCGGGCGGATAGGATATGGACTTTCGGTGAATGGAGCACTCTCCGATATAAACAATACTATGACTGAAAGCCAATATACTAATCCTATTGTAGCAGTATATGACATCCGTCCGTTTGAACAGGTGCGCAATGAAGATGGAACATATAATACAAATGTTAATTATAATCCTGTAGCCATTAACGATAAAGAAAAAGGTGATAAACGCAATCAAAAGCAGATTACATTGGTTGTGAATCCATATTTTACTTATAATATTATTGATGGCTTAACATGGAAGACAAATGCAGGATTGAGCTTAATTGACTTGGACGAGTTCTTTTACAGTTCAATTTATAATCCTCAATATTCCGGTAGCGGTATGCTTGGTCAAAGAAATCAGGAAAGGGCAACAACCTTGACCATTACCAATACCGTAAACTTCAACCGCACTTTCAAAGACATGCATCATTTGAATGTATTGTTGGGACAAGAAGCACAGAAAATATCTTATAGAACAATTTATGCAGCTGCCAGTGGATATCCTAGTGATGCTGTTTTTGAATTGGACAATGCTTCCAAGCCAACAGGGGCGGGATCTTCAACCAAAGCAAGCACTCTTTCTTCATTCTTTATGAATGCAGAATATAACTTGAATGATAAATATTATCTGTCAGGCAGTTTCCGTTATGACGGCTCGTCAAGATTTGGTGTAAACAACAAATGGGCTCCTTTCTGGTCTATAGGAGCAAAATACCGCATCTCTAACGAAAGCTTTATGGAAAATACCAAAAGTTGGTTGACAGATTTGACTATCAGAGGTAGTTATGGAACTGTAGGTAATCAGGATATTGGTTATTATGCAGCAATGGGATTATATAATTATGGATATTCTTATAATGGTAAACCAGGAGCTATTCCTTACCAAATAGCCAATCCGGATCTAAAATGGGAGACTGTTGCAAAAGCCGATATCGGTATCCATGCTGTTTTCTTCGAAAGACTGACACTCGAAGTGGACTATTATAACCAACGGACAAAAGATATGATATTTGATGTACCACTTTCTTACACAACTGGATTCGGATCTATCCTGAAAAATGTAGGTGAGATGGAAAACAAAGGTATAGAATTCTTGATTAACGCTAACGTACTTAGAAATAAGGATTTCAATTGGGATGTTCGTTTCACTGGTACGGCAAATAAAAATAAAATCATAAAACTTGCCACAGAAAAACCAATTGAGAATACTCTAACTATCAGAAAAGTTGGCGAGGCGTATAATACATTCTATATGCCGGAATATGCAGGAGTGGATCCTGAAACAGGAGAAGCAATGTGGTATAAAGGACAAGAAGGGGATGAGAAAACAAAAAATGTAAATGAGGCCGGTCAGCGAATTGTAGGTTCTGCCGATCCTAAATTTTATGGTGGCTTTGGAATGAATTTCAAATACAAAGGTTTTGACTTCTCTTTTGATACCAGTTTCACCTTGGGAAATAAAGTATATAACTCCGGATTTGCATTTGATATGCAGGTTGGACATTATTTCTTAGGTCCGGTATCTAACTATGTTTATGACAACCGCTGGCAAAAGCCGGGAGATATAACCGACGTACCCAAATTTGTAGCTGGAGACAACTCGGGAGCAGAAACTAATTCCAGCCGTTTCTTAATGAACGGTTCTTATTTGAGAATGAAATCCATGGTTTTAGGATATACTCTTCCGAAGAACCTTATGAATAAAGTGGCTATTGACAATTTAAGAGTTTATATCTCTGCTGACAATTTGTTCACTATCACTGCTAAAGATTTTATAGGATTTGATCCACAAACTAGATCTACCGGTATGCAGTCTTGGGCATATCCTGTACCTAGAAATATCATGTTCGGTCTTAATCTTAGCTTCTAAAAAATAACTTTAGAAATTTATGACAATGAAGAAAATATTATTTGCTTTATTAACCGGTTGGATGGCTATTTCATTCACCGCATGCGATGACTTCTTGACAGAAACGCCATCAACTTCTGTTCCGACAGAAGAAGCCTTGGTTACTACCCAAGATTTTCAGAATGCTTTAAATGGTGTATATTACACATTAGGTTCATATCGTTTTCTGGGACGTGATGTATTAGCAATTGGAGATGCGCCAACGGATATCACTTCACATTCCGTTGCAACGTCCCATTTCTATGACATCTTCCGCTATCAGATACTGGATACTAATTCATACATAGAAGAAATATGGGCATACGGATATTGGGCTATCGACCGTTGTGCACGTATCATTAAAGAAGGTGCTTCATTTAAAGAAGTAACAAAGGGGGATCTGACAGAAGTGGAAGGATGCATCGCTCAAGCCTATGCAATTAAAGCCCTCTGTTCTTTCTATTTGACTAACATGTTTGGTTTGCCATATTCGGAAGCCAACAAAACGACATTAGGTATCGTAAACGTTACTGAGCCCGTCCCTGCCTATTCACAGGTGTCAAGAGTTAGTGTAGAACAAAATTATAGCCTGATTCTTGATGATATAACGAAGGCTAAAGAATATTATGCTAAAGAAGGTGTTGAAAATGTAGGTAAACAGTATATGAATACGGCTGCAGTTGCTGCACTTGAAGCTCGCGTAAAACTCTATATGAAAAATTACGAAGGGGCTATTACGGCGGCTCAAGAGGCAATAACCCTAAGTGGTGGTACAATTGTATCAACCAAAGAAGACTATAAGAATATGTACACGACATTGGCTGTTTCGACAGAAGACATTTTCTTTATAGCAAAAGCCGAAGATGATTATTTATCTGCTAATGCTCTGAATACTTTATGGAATAAATACGGTTTGTCTATTAACAGCGCAACAATAGCAGAATATTCATCTAATGATATTCGTCTGGCACTTCTTGGCGGTACGTGGACTGGTGGAAAAATGCGTGGTATCACAACCAATAATCAGATTTCTAACTTGCCGGTTTTCAGACTGCCTGAAATGTATTTAATACAGGCAGAAGCATATGCAAAACAATCAACTCCTGATTATGGTAAAGCTAAAGAAAAACTGTTGGAAGTAGCGGCAAAAAGAAACCCGGATTTGGATGATAGTGAAATTGCAGAGGATCAGACGATTATTGATGTGATTGACAAAGAAAGAAAATTAGAACTGGTTCAAGAAGGACATCGCTTCTTTGATGCAAGAAGATTAGGCAAAATTATTAGTGTGGCAGATGGAGCGTATACTAATTTCAACATTGCCAAATTTGTGTACCCAATACCTTCTTTTGAAGTTAATTCAGGTTTTGGAGTTATACAAACAGAGGGATGGAGTGATAATCTACCTCGATAAAACATTTTTTAATATTGCCTCCATATAAGGATAAGTTTTAAATAAGTAGATGAGACCTGCAATTTTAGAATTAATCGAAATTGCAGGTCTTATTATTTATAAATATATACATAAATAGTTTTACGTAAGAAACATTTACTTCAACATCGTATCGAATAATGGGGAGAAGGAGCACGTCTATTAGACTACAGACGTTATATTGATCCGGAAGACTGGGAAATGACGATGATGATTCCAATGACAGAGTTCGACGGTAATGAAAGCTTAAATATTGCCACTGATCAGAATCCATAAACAATTCACTTCTTTTTAATGAAATAAAAAAGAGTAGATACAATATATCCAATTCCAAGATATAAAAAAGATACTGATTTATAAAGGTAAAAATGAGACTAAACTCTTTGGCAAGCCTTGGAGTTTTAGTCTCATTTCTATTAAGGGGGTTATAAAAAAACTCGGGAATCTATTTTTTACAAAAGTAATTTAAAATAAAATATTCCTGATAGTTGTCATCCATTTACGGCTTTATTTATATATATCTTATTAACTTCTATAAGGGTAGTTCATTTTTTACAGCAAAGATAAATTTCATTTTAAGGACTCTTCAACCCTTCTATCTTTTATCATCAAGGAAGCATCCCCTCTCTCACAATATCCACCAAAATCGGTTTCAATCCGCTGACGAAACATTCCACCGCAATCACCATCAGAATCAATCCCATGAGGCGCATCATTACATTGTTTCCCGTCTCGCCCAATACGTTTACCAATTTCGTAGAAGCACGAAGAATAAAGAAAGTCAGCAGATAAATCAGGGCAATAGTGCCGATCAAAATTCCCTTCATTTCATAAGAATGTGCATCCTGCATCAAGACAATAGCATTGGCAATCGCTCCGGGACCGCATAACATAGGAATGCCGAGAGGAGTAATGGAGATATCATCCGCATACGTTTTGATTTCTTCATCTTTCAGTTTCATCGGTGTATAACGGGCTTGAAGCATATCAAAGCCGATCTTGAAGATAATCACCCCACCGGCAATACGGAAGCCATTGGTAGAAATACCGAAAAACTTAAAAAGAAACTGCCCGGCAAAGACAAATACCATTATTGTAATAAACGACACAATGGTGGCGCGACGTACGATAGACTGACGTTCCTTATCCGTCATACCATGGGTCATGGTAAGGAAGACAGGCATCGTTCCCAATGGGTTGGTCAATGTAAAAAATGAAGTGAAACAAAGTAAGGCAAAAGGCAGAAGCGTACTATCCATGATTATATCGTATTTTATGCAAAATTAAAACGCAACAAAAATACGACTTAATCCAGAAAACCTATAATAAATCCATTAATTCTTTCAAGGAATGGATGTGATAAGTAGGGAGGAAAGGGAAAGCTGTCCGTTCTGTCACATTGTAGAAAACCTGATGCATCCCTACTCCGTGCGCTCCGGTTATATCCGCTTCCCAACTATCACCAATCATTAAGGATTCGCGCAACTCGGATTGAGTAGCAGACAAAGCAAAATTGAATATCTCCGGCCAAGGCTTCAGCACTCCGAGATCTTCCGAGAGAATCACCTTTCTGAAATACCCGTCCACTCCTGCCGAACGCATCTTACGTGATTGCAATTCACGAAACCCATTGGAAAGGATATAGAGGTTATATTTGGGAGCAAGATACTCCAATACCTCCTTTGCATGAGGCATTAAAACACTTTTAGTAGGGATAATAGCGAAAAAATCTCTCGAAAACCGTTCAGCGAGCGCTTCATCTTTCACTCCCACGGCCTGTAAAGGATAAAAGAAACGTTGGCTGTTCAATTCATCTTTCGTTATTTTTCCTTCGCCGTACTCAATCCAAAGTTCGGTATTTCTTTGCTGATAAAGGGTATAATAATGATTGAACGAATCAAAATAACGGTCGAACGAATATTTCTGATATACTTCTTCAAAAGTATCACGGGCATTTTGAGAGAAAGCCCAAATGGTATCATCAAGATCAAAAAAGAGATTTTTATATTTCATCAGTAGTTATGCGTATATAGGAAATAAAAAAGCCAATGTGCTAATTTCTTGAATCCAGGAATCAGCACATTGGCAATTCAAAAAGGGATGTCTACCTTATTTTACCTGGATAACCAAGTATCTGGATACACTCCAGAATTCAGTAGGATTAGTAATCTTCAATGTCAACTGGCCTTTGTCATCTTTAACCAATTCATAAGAACCGGACGGATGAGTAGTCAGTAACTCAGCACGTTTAGAGTACAACTTGATTTCTTTGGTTGTACGGATATCGATTTGAGTGAAATAATCCTTATTGAAATCAGCGCTCTTCAATACGTCTCCGCTCTGAAGAATCTTTTGAGCTTTCAATTCAGATTTTGTACCGAATACGAACCAGGCAGCATTCAGGCTCTTTTCCTGTTCAGCAACGGTTTTAGCTTTCGCTTCGTTTTCTGCAGCCAACGTTTCTTTAGCAGCAGACAAGTCGCTGACAGCAGCATCCAATTCCTGGATACGGATATTCTTGGAAGCCAGTTCTGTTTGAAGTTCTTCGATACGTTGTTGTTTAGCGTTCAATTCAGCAGTCAAAGCGGCAACAGCTTTTTTCATCTGTGCAGAATTGTAATTGCTGTTCTTCAACTGTGCCTGCAACTTTGCAATCTGCGCTTTGTTTTCTTCCATCTGTTTAGAGATGAATTCGATGTCAGAAGCAATCTGTTGCTTGGCGCTGGCAGAGTTTTCAGTGATGGTTCCACGTTGCAAGTCAACACGGCTTTCGGCAGCATTGATCTTACGGAAACCTTCCTGAACTTCATTGAAAGTACCCATCATATCATCCAGTTCAGCATTGCGCTGGTTCAGTTCCATCAAAAGAGAATCATTTTCAGCTTTCAGGTCTTTACTTCCACCTTTAAAGCTATCACACGAAGCTAACATGGCTACGCATACAAATAAAACAGCTAACTTTTTCATACGTTTACGTTTTACGTTTTTTAATGAAATTATTTAATCATCTATTCCTGCTAATACTATCACAATCTCGCCCCGGGGTTCGGTAGCGGTAAAGTGTTCTATCAATTCAGCCAAACTGCCCCGAACTGTTTCTTCGTGGAGCTTGGATATTTCACGCGACACGGTTGCCTGACGTTCAGCACCGAAATATTCGGCAAACTGTGTTAACGTCTTCAACAGACGGTGGGGTGATTCATAAAACACCATCGTACGGTGTTCTTCCGCCAATGTCTTCAGTCGTGTCTGCCGTCCTTTCTTCTGGGGGAGAAACCCCTCGAAGCAGAACTTCTCGTTCGGCAATCCCGATGCAACGAGTGCCGGAACAAAAGCGGTTGCTCCCGGCAAGCACTGCACTTCAATGCCGTTGCGTACACACTCACGAACAACCAGAAATCCGGGATCGGAAATTCCAGGCGTTCCGGCATCCGAAATTAGTGCCACCGTTTCACCTGCCTTTATTCTATTAACAACACTTTCCACCGTTTTATGTTCATTAAATTTGTGGTGGGATTGCATTGCATTCTTTATTTCAAAGTGTTTCAGCAAAATACCGGAAGTACGTGTATCCTCCGCCAAAATCAGATCGACCTCTTTCAGGACTTTGATAGCCCGAAAAGTCATGTCCTCCAGATTCCCTACCGGCGTAGGCACTACATATAGCTTTCCCATCTTGTTTTTGTTTTATACTGATTGATTAAAATATTTCTTTAGTAGCTCCAGAAAGTCGTTCACCGCCTCCTTTTCTTCATTCAATTCGACTTTCGAGGACAGAAATGCGACTGCAGTCTTGTAGGAACTCATTACTGATATCTGTTCGATAACCCGATTCATCAAATCAGTGTTGCCTCCGAACAGTTCACGAGAAAAACGGAAAGAATCATTCAAGCTGATAGCATGTCGCAAGCCGGCAGACAGTTTGAGACTTTCTCCCAACACAGCCGATTTAGGTTCTTCCTCTTTCACAACAGTTTCAACGACAGGTTCCTCAACAATTGCCGGTTCCTCTTTTTTCCCTTCTTCTTCTTCTTCTTCTTCTTCTTCTTCTGCTGCTTCTTCTTCTTCTTCTTCTTCTTCTGCTGCTGCTGTCTCTGCAGCTGCCGCTATTACGACAGGTTTCTCTTCCGCAACAATGGCTTCTCCTTCCTCATCTTCTTTCACAACAACCGATTCGAGAGATTGTATAATCACGGGGGAATCCTCTTCAGACCCGGCAACTTCATCCTCCTCTTCCGCTGTCTCTTCCACAGCTGACGGAGAAATTACCTGAACAGCATCCACCTCCTGCTGCAGTTCTTCCAAACGCCCCTGCATCCGTGTAATGCTCCGCTTCAACAGTTCAGACAAAGTCGGAGTCGGCTCCTTGGTAAATGAATCCATGAGATACTTCAACTCATGAACATCCAACTCAATATCTGTTAATAGCTTCTGTTTCATGTCAGTCCATTGTTTATACGGTGCGAATGTAGGAATAATTTATGCAATAACTTAAAATAATGGATAATTTAACAGTTCTTGCACATTGAATTGCTTACCTTTGTCCACATATTTATTTAATCAAGAAAACACAAAATCTCATGGTATTATTTTCAGAAGACCACATACAGGAGACTAGAAGAAGAGGCCGGATCGAAGTAATCTGCGGTTCTATGTTCTCCGGAAAGACAGAGGAATTGATTCGCAGAATGAAGAGAGCGAAATTCGCGAAACAACGTGTCGAGATATTCAAACCTGCTATCGACACCCGTTATTCAGAAGAAGACGTAGTCTCTCACGACAGCCATTCTATCGCCTCCACTCCCATCGATTCGTCAGCCAGCATTTTACTGTTTACTTCTGAGATAGATGTAGTAGGTATTGATGAAGCACAGTTCTTCGACAGTGGTTTGATTGATGTATGCAACCAGCTTGCCAACAATGGAATCCGTGTTATCATTGCAGGATTGGATATGGACTTCAAAGGAAATCCGTTCGGACCTATGCCACAATTGTGCGCCATTGCCGATGAAGTCTCCAAAGTTCATGCGATCTGTGTGAAATGTGGTCAGCTGGCCTCTTTCTCACATCGTACAGTCAAGAATGAGAAACAGGTTCTTTTAGGCGAAACAGCCGAATATGAGCCTCTGTGCAGGGAATGTTATCTCCGTGCACGAGGGGAAGATGAGCAGAAAGTATAAACTCTATAAAAGAAACAGATTATGGAAAGGAAAAAGATAACATTCGACAGTTTTATACGCGGTTCCATCGGATGTGTGTTAGTTGTAGGAATATTAATGCTCGTGGAACGTCTTAGCGGAGTGTTATTACCTTTCTTTATTGCGTGGCTGATAGCTTATATGGTCTATCCGTTAGTCAAATTCTTCCAGTATAAGCTACGATTAAAAAGCCGCATTATTTCCATCTTCTGTTCCTTATTCCTCATTACGGTTATCGGAGTCACTTTATTCTACCTATTAGTGCCGCCGATGATTTCGGAAATAGGCAGAATGAACGACTTGCTAGTGACTTACCTCACCAATGGAGCCGGTAACAATGTGCCTAAGAATCTTTCTGAATTTATCCACGAGAACATTGATCTTCAGGCGTTGAACCGTGTATTAAGTGAAGAGAATATCCTGGCGGCAATCAAGGATACCGTCCCCAGAGTGTGGACTTTGCTTGCAGAATCTCTCAACATTCTATTCAGCATCCTTGCCTCTTTCATTATATTATTATATGTAATCTTTATATTATTGGATTACGAAGCGATAGCTGAAGGATGGTTGCATCTGCTACCCAATAAATACCGTACGTTTGCCTCCAACCTGGTTCACGACGTACAGGATGGTATGAACAGATATTTCCGTGGACAGGCTTTGGTTGCTTTCTGCGTAGGTATTCTTTTCAGCATCGGTTTCCTGATTATCGATTTCCCCATGGCTATCGCTCTGGGACTTTTCATCGGAGCATTGAATATGGTTCCCTACTTGCAAATCATTGGTTTCCTTCCCACCATTTTATTGGCAATCCTCAAAGCTGCCGACACCGGACAGAACTTCTGGATTATCATTGCATGTGCATTAGCCGTCTTTGCAATCGTACAAATCATACAGGATACCTTCCTTGTCCCCAAAATCATGGGAAAGATTACCGGACTGAATCCTGCCATCATCCTTTTATCTCTTTCTATCTGGGGTTCATTAATGGGAATGCTCGGCATGATTATCGCCTTGCCACTAACAACTTTGATGCTCTCCTACTACCAACGCTTTATTATCAACAAAGAAAAAATAAAATATGATGAAGTAGAAACTACTGATAATCAAGAAACAAGCCACAACGAGGAAAAATAATTGAAACTTTTTTCTACGTAATGCTTGCAAATTAAATAAAAGTAACTACCTTTGCACCTGCAATCAGGAAATAACTGATTCGCAAATAAGGATTGATTCGCTAGCTCAGCAGGTAGAGCACAACACTTTTAATGTTGGGGTCCTGGGTTCGAGCCCCAGGCGGATCACCAAAAACAAGATTAAGCCTCTGATTTTCAGGGGCTTTTCTTCTTATCCAAAGGCCTTATTCCCATTCTACTCTCCATTAAATATGAACAACAGAAAAAATTATATAGTCTACCTACAACAATCAGCCATGAAGCAGGAATGTCAAGACCCGAAGTAGAGGTACAAAAAAAAATTATACAGACTTACTCGACAGACAGAAACTGATTACTGAAGATAACCATTCCTCAGCCAATAAAAAGAAAAGCAATACACGCCACAACTTATTTTGCACAACTTGTTTGGAAAATAAAATATTTTTTCCTTACCTTTGTATTAGGATTTATTTCAAATCTTAATAAAAATAGAGCGTTAAGGCATTATCCAAGTTCAGGAAATCCCCAATTTCAAGACAACAACTGGATAATACATTGGACGCTCCACGTACTATTTATATATTAAAGTGTTATATATATAGGCGTGGGGCTTTGTGTATTATATGTTGTTGAGTATGGGGATACTTC
>OBJQ01001516.1_pt1 | contig 11604 bp, 10 predicted proteins | sample 1519921 | NCBI WGS metagenome assembly OBJQ01 (sample SAMN04209244, study PRJEB22552) | human gut metagenome | biome: gut; material: feces | host: Homo sapiens | place: USA: Oklahoma
CCGCCGCCGCGTCTACATCCGCATCTGCGATTCCGGCCGTGAGATGATGAACCAGATGAAGCAGGAAATGCTGTCTTCCACCCTGTTTGGGCTGCGCGCTTACACCCCGGAAGAACTGGCATCGATGGACGAGTGCCTGTGCCGCCTGATGGAATTAATGAAAAAATTCAACTGTGAAACCGATGAACCTGCGAAGAATGTATCCGTATGATAAAGACACTGGAGACACTTTTTTCTCCGCTTTCTTTTAAATCCTGTATAATTGACTTTTGTAACGTCCAGCAGCATTCCGGATTGATTTCTCTGCCATTTCATCCTTTCATCCGTTCCGGTGTGTTCCACGCCTCGGCAGAGTTTTCTTTCTGTGCCAATGGATGTTTCTCAATGATACAGAAAGAAGGTTCCTACATATTATGCCACAAATGATAGAAAATCATATTTTTCCACACGCTACTCATAGCAAGCACACTCTCCCCCTCTCATCCAGGCAAACTTCTGCTGCCATTCCACGCCTTTCCGGTCAAACGCGTGCTGCCGCACCTGCAAGAGCCCAAAAGGCCGCGGACGAATTTGCCCGCTACCTGCTCACGCGCAACCTTGCCGATGAGACACTCCGCGCTTACACTTATGCGGTACGGCAGTATTTTACCTATTACCGTGACATTACCTATCCCAATTTAAAGCTATACAAAATCTTTCTGCTCGAGCACTACAAGCCGCAGACCATCAACCAGCGGATCCGGGCTTTGAATGCCTACCTGGATTTTAAAAAGCTCTATCCCGGGCATCTTCCCATGGTAAAAATCCAGCAGAAAACCTATCTGGATCACATGATCAGCGAGGCGGATTATGAATACCTGAAACGCTGCCTGCTTCGGGATGAACGGTACACTTACTATTTTCTTATCCGTTTCATGGCGGCAACCGGCGTCCGGGTCAGCGAGGTGATTCAGTTCCAGGCAGAAGATATTTTCTCCGGCTATAAGGACATCTATTCCAAAGGAAATAAAGTCCGGCGCATCTACATCCCACAGTCACTCCGAACCGATACCCTCAAATGGCTTTCCTTTCTCCACAAATCCCACGGTCCCATCTTCCTCAACCGCTTCGGTTCCCCCATCTCTCCAGGCGGCATCCGCAGCCAGTTCAAAACCATCGCCCTCTCCTACCACATGACACCGGAAATGGTACATCCGCATGCATTCCGCCACCGGTTTGCCAAGAGTTTTATCGAAAAATGCGGCGATATTTCCCTGCTGGCGGATCTGTTAGGACACGACAGCATCGAAACAACCCGGGGGTACCTGATGAAATCGAGTTAGGAACAGCAGACGGTGATTGACCGGGTGGTGACGTGGTAGGCACAGGCGTGTGAAAACCATAAAAGGGGAAAGAACTGCCATTTTCCGCAATTCTTTCCCCTTTATTATAGATTTATTTTTTCTCTGCCTCCACAATCACGAGCTCATATGGCAGTGCTTCCTCAGCGCTATCGGTTCTAATGTTTTCACCCGACCGTTCTACCGCATTCTCTTTTTTCTTCTGCTTCCCACTGTCCAGCTTTGTCTCAACATTCTGTTCCGCCTTCTTTTCAGAATCTTCCTCCTTTTCTGCTGTTCTACTAAATAAGACGATGGGAGATTTCATTTGGTTTTACATATTTGCAATTTTTTTAACAACTTTTCTTTCCAAATAAACATTTTTCAAAACGGAAATTAGAAGAACCAGATGAATAATAGAAAACGCATAAAGATATTACAGGCATAAAAAAAGCCCGGCAGAAAGAAAATGTTCTATGACATTCTCTCCCTACCGGACTTTTCCTAATATTAAATTTCCTTACAGCACCTTACTCAAAAATGCCTTCAATCTTTCGCTCTTTGGATGCTCAAAGAACTCCTTCGGTTCGTTTTCTTCGATGAAGTTACCGCCCTCCATGAACATGACGCGGGTTGCCACCTCGCGGGCGAAGCCCATCTCATGGGTAACCACGACCATCGTCATGTGTTCCTCGGCAAGCTGGCGCATTACGTTTAATACCTCGCCTACCATCTCCGGGTCAAGCGCAGAGGTTGGCTCGTCAAAGAGCATCACATCCGGATGCATTGCCAGTGCGCGGACGATCGCCACACGCTGTTTCTGACCGCCGGAGAGCTGTCCCGGATAGGCGGATGCCTTTTCCTTTAATCCGACACGCTCCAGAAGTTTCAATGCCTCCGTCTCCGCCTCGTCCTTCGGGCGTCCGAGCAGTTTCATCGGTGCCAGCGTCATATTATCAAGAATCGTCATATGCGGGAACAGGTTGAACTGCTGAAATACCATTCCCATTTTCTGACGGAGTTTGTCAATGTTTGTCTTCGGATCCGTGATATCCGTTCCCTCAAAATAGATGTGTCCGCCGGTCGGAGTTTCCAGCAGGTTCATGCAGCGCAGAAATGTGGATTTACCGGAACCGGATGGTCCGATCACGCAGACAACATCCCCCTTGCGTATCTGGGTGGAAATATTGGTCAGGACCTTTAAATCACCGAACGCCTTGGAAAGGTCATTGATGTCAATTATCACTTCTCCGTTTTGTACGTTATCGTTCATTCTTTCTCAGGCTCCTTTCCAGATTCTGTGCAAAGTGGTTGAAGATCATCGTCAGCGCCAGATAAACAGCAGCCACGATCAGAAGCGGTGTCCACGCGTCATACGTTCTGGAACGGATGATATCGCCGCCCTTCGTCAGATCCTGCACCGCCACGTAACCGGCTACCGAAGTCTCTTTCAGAAGAACAACAAACTCATTGCAGAGCGCCGGAAGTACGTTTTTAAACGCCTGCGGCATAATGATATAACGCATCGTCTGGACATAGTTAAAACCAAGGCTTCGACCTGCCTCCATCTGTCCCTCGTCGATCGACATGATACCAGAACGGAAGATCTCCGCTACATATGCCGCCGAGTTAAGACCAAACGCGATCACACCGACAAAGACGCCGGCAAATACACGCGATACAAAAATACAGTAGTAGAAAATCATCAACTGGATGACAACCGGCGTTCCCCGGATGACCGTCAGATATACCTGGCAGACACCATTTAAAAATTTCATTTTACCGGTTTTGTCGTGAGTCGCACGGACAATCGCAATCAGCAGACCAAGGGCAATGCCGATCAGGGTCGCAAATAACGTGATGATCAGGGTATTTTTTAGGCCCCCTGTCAAATACTGCCACCTGTCATCCTTGATCAGGTTTAAATATAAGGCCTGCTTGAGTTTCTCCAATCCGTTTTCCTCCTTGTAAGATGATATAGACCCGAAAAAGGGCTGCTGCCGAATTTCATCTTTTTCATTCTGCAGCAACCTTTTTCTTAATCAAACAGATGTAGCTTTTTCTGTCAAATTATTCAGCGGTAATGTATTTTGCAACGATCTCGTCCAGTTTTCCAGACTCTTTCAGGTTTGCGATGGATGCGTTGATAGCGTCCAGAAGCTCTGTATTGCCCTTCTTAACTGCGATTGCGTACTCTTCTTCTGCGTACGGTGTTTCCAGAAGCTTTAAGCCTTCATTCTCGTCTACAAATACCTGTGCCGGTTTGTTGTCAATGATAACTGCATCGATCTTGCCAGTAGACAGTGCCTGTACTGCATCTGCGCCCTTGGAAAATCTCTGTACGCTCTCCTCGCCGAAATCATCGGTGGAGTACAGGTCTCCGGTGGTACCCTGCTGAACGCCGATCTGCTTGCCCTTTAAATCATCCAGGGATGCGATGTCACTGTCCTCTGTTACGATAACAGACTGAACGCCGGTTGCGTAAGTGTCAGAGAAATCCACCTGAGTCTGACGGTCCTCGGTAACAGTCATGCCTGCTGCTGCGAAATCAGCTTTGCCGGACTGAACCTCCGGGATGATAGAATCGAATGCTACGTCGGTGATTTCCAGAGATGCTCCCATATCCTCGCAGATAGCGTTTGCAATATCTACGTCGATACCTACGATATCATTTCCATCGTGGTACTCATACGGTGCGAACTCAGCGTTGGTGGACATAATCAGAGTTTTTCCTGCAAATGCGCTGTCGCCAGCTTCTGCTGCCTCGCTGCCCTCTGCTGCCTCTGCGGTTGTCTCCTCATTCTCCTCTGCGGCTGCGGTTGTCTCTGCCGGTTTGGAAGAGCATGCTGCTAACGATGCTGCCATAGCAGTTGCCATAGCGATTGCTGCTAATTTCTTTTTCATAATAAATTCCTCCTCATTTCTATTCGCTGCTTTTGTATTTTTATGCAGTAAATACGAATATTCTTACTTTTATTATTGTATCTAGGAATACATTATACCGCATTTTTATAAATAATCAAGCCTGAATTCCTGTTTTTTACAGGGTTTTGTATGATTATGCATTCTTTTCCAATTTGTACGGTTCCAGTTACGGACAGATCTGGTTGTTAATTCTTGGCACGGGAGTTTAATAGTTGCATAATCAGGTTAGTGAAATTTTGAAAGTAAATGAAAGCAGATGACAGCTCGAAGAATGTTTCCGGTTTCCGAACGGATTATCAATTCATAACGAACAGTAAAATGAGAACAATTCCAAAAATGGACAAGGAAGAAAAAAATACTATAGTCTGCAACAGCAACAAAAATCGCTGCACCCCAGCAAATACAAGGGTTACAGCGATTTTATTTTCACTCAACTGACAAAGACTGGATATATATTTTTTTCAATAATCCAAATTTTTATTTTTTCTGTGTTTCCTGTTTTCAAACTTCACGTTCTCTCCACAGGCAATATCCTTGTAAATCAAAGCTTTTCGTCCTGTCATTATTCAAGAATGCCTCGGTGCTCTTGTAGCAAAAAGCAGACGCACCCTTTCTTACGTCCTCGAACATTTTTCCGCATCGATCGCCAGCACAAACATTAATGCATCCAGTGCATATTCCGGCTCATTTACCTGAATCACATACGTGTCCGTCATATGGAACAGCTCTTTGCTGACACTGGCAACCGAATATCCCCTTTGATCGAGGATATTATAATCCCATTCCATAATCGAACCGTCGATATGCCAGCCATTGTAATCAATATTGTAATGCGGCATCAGGAAAGAGAATTCTTTACTCAAGCATCCGATATAGGTGCCTTTTTTATATATCTCAAATTTTGGCAGAAATGTCAGTACACGCTGAACAACCAGTCCAATTTCATTGCCGTCTGCATCATATATCACCAACTTATGGCCCCAGGACAACTGGCCTTTTACCACATATACTGTATTGCCAAACTCATCATAAATATCATAACTGTCAAACCACGAAAATAACCGCTGTTTAAATAAAAGCTTCATAAAATCACCTCAAATATCATAATCCGTTCTCTTTTGTCCTCGCCCGGAAACAAATCCGATGTGTCAATCTCATCATAAAACATTAGCGGTTCCTCCGTCATCAGACAACTGATATATTCCTCCGATGGATAATAAAAAAACAGCAGTATCTCTCTCGGATTTTCGTAATAGGACTCATATATCCTGGCAAGAACAGAGTGCAATATCTCTACCGAAAATGGATTGAAAAAATAACACCGGTCCACTTCTGGAGGAAGCTCATAGTTCTCCGCACTGCTTAAGATAAAGGAAGTACGGTTTCCGGACACTGCCGTCTCCTTATTTTCTGCTGCCCCCTGATAAATACGTTCATCGTATTCGATTCCGATTGTTTTACTCCTTGTCTGATAGGACAAGTAAAAACAGACTCTTCCCTTGCCGGTTCCATAGTCCAATAAGGTATTATTCTTCCGAATTAATCCGCTGTTCGCCAACCGTTCCAGAACCACGTATGCCGTCGGTTCGTATGGGTATCGGTATTGATCCGCATGCGAATCATCTCTGCCGCTTGTTCGGATTTTCAGAAATCTATCCCATTGGGTCTCATTTTGGTTCATGGTATATCTCCCGTATCATTTACTCGATTCTTATATCTACAGAATATAGGAAATTGGCGGCGCTTGTCAACTTGCGGCTTTGGAAAGAAAAAAATTGCAAATATGTAAATCTCCCATCGTCTTATTATGGGCAGATCTTGTTGTTAATTCTTGGCAAATCTAATATTTCGTACTATAACTATTCTGTACCGTTTTCTCTGTACTGGGCATCTGCTTCCGTAAAGAGAATGTGCCTTGTCACATTCTCTCGCCGGGCGCGGTCGCTTGCAGCATGATTCACAAGATACGGAACCATTCCTTAGGTTTTATTACGAAAGAAGGCTTTTTATGATTTCCCGTCTACTTACCTTAACTGCCTGGTCCATGACGCCGCCCGCAGTCTGGTCTCCCTTTCATTTAGTATTTATGCTGATCGGCATCCCGCTCGCCGCCTTTGCCGCATGGAAATTGCGGACGCGCTCCGAAGCGTTCCGTCTGCATCTGCTCTTTGCCTGCGGTGTTTTTCTGGCATTTTCCGAGGTCTACAAACAGCTTTTTCTCTATTACATAGAAAACAACCGGCACTACGACTGGTGGTATTTTCCATTCCAGCTCTGCAGCCTGCCGATGTACCTCTGCCTGCTGCTGCCCTTTGTTCCGCATAAATATCAACGTATTTTTTGCACTTTTATGTATAATTACAACCTGCTCGGTGCCGTCATGGTGTTCGTCGATCCGTCCGGTCTGATGCACCCGTACTGGACGCTGACCCTGCATGGATTTATCTGGCATATCCTTCTGATCTTCATCGGGCTGCTCATCGCCTTTTCCCGCATGGTGCTGCCAACCGCCAAAGGATTCTGGCAGTCTACAGCTGTATTTACAGTCGGATGTGTCATCGCAACCATCATCAATGTTACCTCGCATCCGTATGGAAACGCGGATATGTTTTATATCACGCCGTACTACGCGACCACGCAGATTGTGTACTCCCAGATCGCTGCTAAATTTGGAATTTTTGCCGGAAACACGGTGTATGTGCTTTCAATCATTTTGGGCGCATGGCTGCTGCATCTCGTATTTCAAGTCGAACGTCCGTGAGACTTGGCGCGTGATTCTGGTCAGCAAAGCTGACATATTCGTTGCTGCTCACTCATTCCGTGCACATCAACGGGATTTTACCGATGCTTCGCATTTCAAATCGGCAAAATCTGCTATCGATATGATATCATACGGAATTTTCAGTTCAGAAAATTCCTAATCTGCAATTAAAAGAGCGCCAGCCCCGCATTCACAGCCGGGCAGACGCTCTTTTCTATAACAGCTCAATTAATTCACTGTCACGGTAAAATCCACTGAAACGACTTTGTAACAATGGATTTTACCCTTTTATTTTTATTTACTGAATCTCGCTATGGAACTCCTGCAGGGACTTAACCTCCAGATGTCCGTTCTTCTTGATACTTCTCAGAGCCTGTACGGTAGCCTTTGCTGCTGCCATGTTGGTGAAGTACGGAATCTTCGCCTTTACAGCTGCCTTACGGATGTAGCTGTCATCGCCTCTGCCCTTCTTATCGTTCGGGGTATTGATGATGATTGCCACTTCTCCGTTGGTAATCTTATCTAAAATGTTCGGACGGCCTTCGTTGATCTTGCATACCTTCTCAGCCGGAAGTCCTGCTGCTACCATCACATCACAGGTTCTGCCTGTACCCATCAGGGTAAAGCCACACTCGTAGAAGCCTCTTGCAACCTCGATAAGCTCTATCTTATCCTTGTCATTGACACTCAGGAGGACAGTTCCGGAGGAAGGAAGACGTGTCTGAGTTGCTTCCTGTGCCTTGTAGATAGCCTCACCAACGCTGGTGGACATACCAAGAACCTCACCGGTGGAACGCATCTCCGGTCCAAGTACCGGGTCAACCTCCGGGAACATCTTGAACGGGAATACCGGCATCTTAACACCGTAGTGCGGAATCTTCTTCTCTTTCAGTGCCGGAACCGGTGACGGACGGCCTGTTAAGTAGGAAGTCATGATATCCGTTGCCAGTTTTACCATCTTGATGTTGCATACTTTAGATACCAGCGGCACGGTACGGGATGCTCTCGGGTTTGCCTCCAGCACGTATACTTCGCCGTCCTCGATTGCATACTGCATGTTCATCAGACCTACTACGTGCATCTCTTTTGCGATACGGCTTGTGTAATCGCGGATTGTCTCTACCTGATCCTTGGTCAGATTTCTGGACGGAAGGATACAAGCGGAGTCTCCGGAATGGATACCTGCCAGCTCGATATGCTCCATAACTGCCGGAACAAATACGTTCTCGCCATCGCTGATCGCATCTGCTTCACACTCGGTTGCATGATGCAGGAAACGGTCAATCAGGATCGGACGGTCCGGAGTTACGCCGACAGCTGCTCTCATATAGAAGGTCATCGCTTCATCGTCATGAACAACCTCCATGCCGCGGCCGCCAAGTACATAGGACGGACGAACCATAACCGGATAACCGATCTTATTAGCAATCTCCAATGCATCTTCTACAGTAACTGCCATACCTGACTCCGGCATCGGAATCTGCAGTTTATCCATCATCGCACGGAACAGGTCACGATCCTCTGCCATGTCGATGGTTTCCGGAGTTGTACCCAAAATGTTGACACCATATTTCTTCAGGTCTGCTGCCAGGTTCAGCGGTGTCTGGCCACCAAACTGTGCGATAACGCCCAGCGGTTTCTCCTTGTGATAGATGCTTAATACATCTTCCAGAGTCAGCGGCTCGAAATACAGTTTATCGGAGGTATCATAGTCCGTAGATACGGTCTCTGGGTTGCAGTTAACGATAATTGTCTCAAATCCAAGCTCCTTCAGGGCGATAGCTGCATGTACGCAGCAGTAGTCAAACTCAATACCCTGACCGATACGGTTCGGACCGCCGCCCAGAATCATGATCTTCTTGTTGTCGCTGCACGGACTCTGATCCTTGATATGGTAGCTTGAGAAGTAGTATGCGGAATCCGGTGTGCCACTTACGTGTACGCCCTCCCAGCCTTCTACGATACCCTCTTTGGTTCTTGCATCGCGGATCTCTTCCTCAGTAACGCCTAACAGCTCGCTTAAATATTTATCTGCAAAACCGTCCAGCTTCGCCTGGCGGAGAACCTCAACCGGCGGAACCTCGCCCTTATACTGCATCAGGCTTTCTTCCTCTTCTACCAGTTCTTTCATCTGCTGGATGAAGTAATGTTTAATCTTGGTTAATTCGAACAGCTCGTCTACGGTAGCGCCCTTACGAAGTGCCTCGTACATAATAAACTGACGTTCGCTGCTCGGAACATGCAGCATCGCAAGCAGTTCTTTTTTTGTCTTCTTATCGAAGTCTTTCGCATGACCAAGACCGTAGCGGCCTCTCTCCAGGCTTCGGATCGCCTTCTGGAATGCCTCTTTGTAGGTCTTTCCGATACTCATAACCTCGCCGACTGCCTTCATCTGGGTTCCCAGCTTGTCCTCTGCGCCTTTGAACTTCTCAAATGCCCAGCGTGCAAACTTGATAACAATATAGTCGCCGGACGGAACATACTGATCCAGAGTGCCGCTCTTGCCGCATGGAATCTCATCCAGAGTCATACCGGTTGCCAGCATCGCTGATACCAGTGCAATCGGGAAACCAGTTGCCTTGGATGCCAGTGCGGACGAACGGGAGGTTCTCGGGTTGATCTCGATAACAATATCACGGTCTGTCTTCGGATCGTGTGCCCACTGTACGTTGGTACCGCCGATTACCTGGATTGCTTCTACGATCTTGTAGGATTTCTCCTGCAGACGTTTCTGCACTTCTTCCGAAATGGTTAACATCGGAGCAGAACAGAATGAATCTCCGGTGTGTACGCCCAGCGGATCAATATTTTCAATAAAGCAGACAGTGATCATGTTGTTCTTCGCATCGCGGACAACTTCCAGCTCAAGCTCTTCCCATCCAAGGATAGACTCCTCTACCAGAACCTGACCAACCATGCTGGCCTGCAGGCCTCTTGCACACACGGTCTTCAGTTCTTCTACGTTATATACAAGACCGCCGCCTTCGCCGCCCATGGTGTAAGCCGGACGAAGAACAACCGGATAACCCAGTTTATCTGCGATTGCCAGTGCATCCTCAACGCTGTAGGCAACCTCACTTCTAGCCATCTCGATGCCCAGGCTTTCCATTGTATGCTTAAACTCGATACGGTCCTCACCACGCTCGATAGCATCAACCTGAACGCCGATTACTTTAACATCATATTTATCCAGAACACCTGCTGCTGCCAATTCGGAGCAGAGGTTCAGTCCGGACTGTCCACCCAGGTTCGGGAGCAGCGCATCCGGGCGCTCTTTTTCAATGATCTGAGTCAGACGGTCTACGTTCAGCGGCTCAATATAAGTCACATCTGCTGTCTCCGGATCCGTCATAATCGTAGCCGGATTGGAATTGACCAGCACAATCTCATAGCCGAGTTTTCTCAGTGCCTTGCACGCCTGTGTTCCCGAATAATCGAACTCACACGCCTGTCCGATAATGATTGGACCGGAACCGATAATCAATACTTTGTGAATGTCATTTCTCCTCATGTTTTCTCCCTCTCATTGTCTGCTGTTTTTTGGCTTTAAAAAAGCGGCCTCCCGGATCAACTAAAAATCAAGCACCTCCGCGGTGCCTTCACGCGCGTCTGTCTGATCTTCCGTCATCCTGACAGCCTCCGCCAATCGCAGCTCTGCCAGACCCCAGTTAGCCATTATCAGCATTATAATAGAAAGCGCTTTATTTGTAAACAAAAAATTTTACAAAAATCGATCTTTTTCGCTTTTCAAATTTGATCTTCTATGATATTATAGGAAAGATATACTGGGGTGTTTATTTTGTCAAAAAGGCAGATTTAGACCCTCTTATTTTCGTTCCTGCGCGAGAATGTGCCAAGGCACATTCTTTTTTATTATCTTGTCCTACGAAAATCCTACGAAAAGGAAAGGGGTTATCCATTATGAAAAAAGTTGTCATCATCGACGGTCAGGGCGGACGCATGGGGCGCGCCCTCGTAGAAGAAATCCATAAACTCTGTCCCGGACAGCCGCTTCTCGCGCTCGGTGCCAACACCACTGCCACTGCCGCGATGATGAAAGCCGGAGCTGCCATGGGCGCCACCGGAGAAAACCCCGTTCTCGTCGCCTGCCGCGATGCCGACCTAATCATCGGACCAATCGGCATCGTCATTGCAGACTCCCTCTTAGGAGAAATCACCCCCGCCATGGCAGCCGCCATCGGACAAAGCCGCGCCCAGAAAATCCTGATTCCTGTCAGTGGAAGCTCCTATTGCCGCCATATTTTAGTAGGAACACAGAATTTACCAATGAATGAATATATCCATTTGGCGGCAGAGGAAGCAGCTGCCTACCTGAATCATATTTAAAAAATGCACGAAGCTGAACTCTCATCGTTCCGCTCCGTGCATTTTTCTCCCGGTCTCTTTATCCTTCAAAACCTGCATCTTCAACTCATCCACCCCGGAAAATTTCATCTCCGACCGCATAAAATCTAAAAAATGAACCTCTATCTTTTTCCCATACAGGTTTTCATCCAGATCATAGATATATGTCTCCGCCCCCGCTGGTCGTTCTCCGGCAATCGTCGGTTTTTTTCCAATATTCGTGATACTTCCATA
>OBJQ01001531.1_pt1 | contig 11485 bp, 9 predicted proteins | sample 1519921 | NCBI WGS metagenome assembly OBJQ01 (sample SAMN04209244, study PRJEB22552) | human gut metagenome | biome: gut; material: feces | host: Homo sapiens | place: USA: Oklahoma
ATACCAAAGGATGGGGCGGTCACGGAAACTTTATCATCATCGGCGGCTACAGTGTCTCTGATGTGCGCCGCGCCGTAGAGATCGCACTGGAATACACCGAAAAATATGCCGGAGAACTCTATATCAGTGATGCCGGGCATCTGGAATTTACCTATTCCGCCAGCGCTTCCCAGGCGCTGAACATGGCGTTTGATGCCCCGATTGGAAAACCATTTGGATTCTTCTGCGGTTCTCCTGCGGCGATCGGTCTTGTCATGGCGGACCTTGCATTGAAATCCTCTCCGGTAGAGATCATCAAATACATGACTCCAAACCGGGGAACCAGTCATTCCAATGAGATCATTGCCGCCGTAACCGGCGATGCAAGCGCCGTAAAAAATGCAGTCCTTACCGCAAGAGAAGTAGGACTTCAGCTTCTGATCTCTATGGGAAGCTACCCGGAAGTTCCCGGAACCCCTTATTTATAAAACACTATTTTCATAAAATGCAACGGGCTTGCTATAGTTTGCTTCTATAGCAAGCTATTTATTTTCAGTATTTTACAAAACACCTCTCCTCTTCTACAATAAATCCCATAGAATCACGAATTTACAGAACAGGAGAATTACTATGGGAAATTTTAACGCACCGTTTCGTTTTGATTATGTTGGAAGTTTTTTAAGACCTGCACACTTAAAACAGGCAAGAGCTGATTTTGAAGCCGGACAGATCACAAAGGCTGAGCTAGAATCCATTGAAAATGAAGCAATTACAGATCTGATCAAAAAGCAGAAGGCTGCCGGATACCCTGTCATCACAGACGGAGAATTCCGCAGAAGCTACTGGCATCTGGATTTTATGTGGGGACTTGAGGGAATCGAACACATTGAACTGGATCACGGCTATTTCTTCCACGGGGAAGAAACCACTCACGGCTCTGTCCGCGTGACAGGAAAAATCAGCGGAGAACAGCATCCTTTTGTGGAACATTTCAAATTTGTCAAACAGTTTGAGGATGAGCACACCATTGCAAGACAGACCATTCCCGCACCTGCCCAGCTTCTTGCAGAACTCTTCCGGGAAGACAATGGAACACAGACTCTGGCCGTATATCCAGATCTGGAAGAACTGATTCAGGACATTGCACAGGCATACCGGACTGTCATCCGGGATCTCTACGATGCAGGATGCAGAAATATCCAGTTTGATGACTGTACATGGGGAATGTTCTGCGACAAAAATTACTGGGAGGCAAGACAAGAAGATTCCGTCAGTCTGGAAGAAGAAGCTGAAAAATATCTGCGGCTGAATAACCTCGCTCTGGAAAATGCACCTGAAGATCTTGTGATCACAACCCATGTATGCCGCGGAAATTATCATTCCACCTGGGCATCCTCCGGCGGATATGAACCGATTGCACCGTTCCTTTTTGCCAATGAAAATGTATCTGCCTATTATCTGGAATTTGATGATGAACGCTCCGGAGGATTTGAACCACTCCGCTTTGTTTCCGATGATAAAAAAGTCGTACTTGGTCTTGTGACCAGCAAGTCACCGATTTTAGAAGAAAAAGAAGTGATAAAGAAAAGAATTGCAAAAGCTGCAAAATACATTCCTCTGAACCGGCTTTACTTAAGTCCGCAGTGTGGATTCGCATCCTGTGAGATTGGAAATAAACTGACGGAAGAAGAACAGTGGGCGAAGCTTGCACTGGTGAAAGAGATTGCCCAGGAAGTGTGGGGATAGGGAAAAGTTTTACACTTTTCCCCAGATTTCTTTCGGCACATATGCCTTCACTTCAATGCCATCCGGTACATATTCCTCTGACACCAGCTGTCCCTGGGTGCGGATCAGCTGGATCTTTCCCGCTTCTGCAAAGGAATACAGCCTCTCGATATATACCTGATCTCTTCGCAGAATCTCAAGCAGCGCTTCTTTTAATTCTTCCAGGCCCTGCCCTGTCTTTGCGGAAACCGGGATTGAGTACTCTGCATGAAAATCCCGGAAATATCCCGGTGTTTCCAGTTTATCCTGTTTGTTGAATACGGTAATGACCGGTTTTCCCTCCGCACCGAGCTGACGCAGTGTCTCATAGACAACAAACATCTGGGTATCCTGATGCGGATTGGAAGCATCGACCACATGGATGATGATATCCGCGTATTTCGCTTCTTCCAGTGTGCTCTTAAATGCCTCTACCAGATGATGCGGAAGTTTCCGGATAAATCCGACCGTATCACTGAGCAGGATTTCCTGTGTATCTGCCAGCCTCAGAGAGCGTGTCGTCGTATCCAGCGTGGAAAACAGCATCGCATCCTCTAAAACACCTGCTCCTGTGAGCGCATTTTCCAGGCTGCTCTTTCCTGCTGACGTATATCCCACCAGCGCCGCCACCTTCAGATTGGAGCGTTTTCTCTGCGTACGAAGCCTCTCTCTGTGTTCTTCTACTTCCCGAAGTTCTTTTTTAAGACGGCTGATCCGCTCCCTGATCAAACGGCGGTCCATCTCCAGTTTTTTCTCTCCCGGTCCTCTTGTTCCGATTCCGCCTCCCAGACGGGAAAGAGAATTTCGAAGTCCGACAAGTCTCGCCGCACGGTATTTTAACTGTGCCAGTTCCACCTGAATCTTTCCTTCTCTGCTGACAGCTCTTCCCGCAAAAATATCCAGGATCAGAAGTGTCCGATCCACGATCTTACATTCCAGCTCTTCCTCCAGATGATTCAGCTGCACGGAAGTCAGTTCATCGTCACAGATGATTCCCGTAGCGTCTGTCTCCCACAAAAGTTCCTTCAGCTCCAGGATCTTTCCTTTCCCGATATACGTCACCGGATGCATCGCCTCTCGTTTCTGGATCAGACGGCCGGCCACCTCTGCACCGGCCGTGCGTGCCAGCTCTGCCAGCTCGTCTAAGGATTCTTCCTCCGGCTCCGCATCATTTTCCTGAACGCCTACTAAAATGACGCGTTCTTTCGCATCTTCCATTTCATATAACGCCATTGCTTTTCTCCTACTCTCTCTTGCCTTCCATCGTCTGTCGGATAATGCTGCGCATCATATCTTCGTTTAACTGCCCCTGTACATATCCGAACAGATTTCCGTCTTTGTCTACCATAAAAGTTGTCGGGTAAGCGCTGATTCCATACTGCATAAATACCTCTCCTGTCGTATCCATCAGCACCGGATAGGTGTATCCGTTTTCCTCAAGAAATGCCTCGATCTCCTCCTGGCTTCCTTCCTGTCCGAATCCCGGCGCGGCAATTCCCAGGATCACCAGATCACTGTCTTCTTCCTGCTGTGTTTCTTCATAAATCTTCTGAATCTCCGGCATCTCATTTCTGCACGGACCACACCAGGTTGCCCAGAAATTCAAAAAGATTGTCTTTCCCTTATAGTCTGCCAGACTGTGCTCCTTTCCATACTGATCCTGCAGCACAAAATCTGTGGCCGGGTACGTATCCTGCTTTTCTTCTTTTATTTCCTTTTTCGTTGTCTCTTTTGAGGAAGTCTGTGTTCCTGCTGTTCCCGATAAATATCCGGTGATCGCGTTCATCTTGCCTGTAAACATCAAAAGTCCCATAAAGATCATCAGGATTCCTCCGATCTTCACCGTATACTTGACAACATAATTGTACTTTTTGAAAAACCCGAGCACTTTTGCCGTGAACAATCCCACTGCAAGAAACGGCAGGATAAATCCAAGTGTATACACACCGATCAAAAGGAATCCTGTCAGCTTTGTTCCTGCACTTCCCGCCATCAAAAGCACACTCGCAAGAGCCGGTCCCACGCACGGCGTCCAGGCAAAGCTAAAGGTAAATCCGAACACAAGCGCCACGACCGGTGACATCTTCAACTTGTCGAGCTTTAACCAGAAACGGTGCTCTGTACCCAGAAGCTTTGATTTTCCAAAAATCCCAAGCTGGTACAAACCGAATAAAATCACCAGAATCCCGCCGATCCTCGATACCATTGCCTGATTCTTATTAAGAAAACTTCCGGCTGCCGACACACCAAGTCCCATCATAAAAAATGCGGAGCTGATCCCTATCACAAAACAAATCGTATTGACAAACAGCCGCCCCCGTTTTCCGTACAGTTCTCCCTGCCCTGCGCCTCCTGAGAGATATCCCAGATAAAGCGGTACAAGCGGAAGGACACACGGTGAAAAAAAACTTAAAAGCCCCTGTAAAAACACGGTCACTACAGGAACTCCCACATCCATTGAAAATCCCATTTATTCTCCCCTTTCTTCTTTGATCCGGATCACAAACGCCGGAATCGGCGGGTGATTTTGGCGGTTATAATAAGTACTTACAATCACTAAAAATGTTCTGGAATCCAGTGTCTCAAGATAAGACAACAGTGCCTCTTTCTCTGCGAATCCACTGTCTCCTCCACTATAGATACAAAGGCTCATGATCCCGCCTTTTTTCAGCAGGCGAAGCCCTGCCTCAATTGCCTGAATGCTTGTATCAGCCTGTGTCGCGATCTGATGATCACCGCCCGGCAGATAACCGAAATTAAAGGTGATCGCTGACACGGTTTCCCGGACATAGTTCTCCATATGCTCATGCCCATCTAGAATCACCTTGGCACGCTCTGTAAGTCCCGCCTCTTCCAGACGCTTTTTGGTGTGTTCTACTGCTGCTTTTTGAATATCAAATGCGTAGACCTTTCCGTCTGCCCCTGTCAGACGACAGAGAAATTCTGTATCATTTCCATTGCCGGCCGTTGCGTCCACACAGCAGTCTCCTTCTTTGATATGCTCCTTTATCATCCGATGACAATACTCTGTAATCTGATATCCCGGCATACGCTCTCCTTTCTCATCCCCGGGAATAAAGGACGCTGACCGCAGAATCTTCTCCGCAGTCAGCGTATCCTCTTCTTCCCTTGTATTCTTTATCTGGTCTCCAGAAATTTTGCTTCTCTCTGGGCATCTGCATCGTCCGGATAGACCTGGATATATTCTGCGATCTTGGTTTTTGCATTCTCCCAGTCACCCAGCTTTTCATAACATACGATCTGATTGAACCGCATCTCCTGAAGCACTTCGCTGAAGCTTTCTGCATCTTCCATGGACGTACCGCTGTTCTGAGACAGGCTGATTCCCTGATTAAACTGCTCCAGTGCATAATTGTAATCATTCAGCTTCATCCCGCAGATTCCGAGAAGATTATAAATGACCTGATTCTTCTCTCCCCCTGCTGCCAACGCTTTTTCAAAAGCATCTTTTGCAGATGCGTAGTCTTCCTGCTCATAATACGCCATTCCCAGACCGCGGTATGCCTCCGCCGTCTTCTTGCCTTCGTCCACCGCTTTCTGAAATGCGGTCACTGCTTCTTTATAATTTCCGTCTTCCAGATACCCTGTTCCGTCTTTGAGTGCATTGGTACATCCTGTCAAAAGACAGGCAGATACTGTCAATGCAAGCAATGTTGCTCTTTTCATGTTGTACACCCCTTATTCCGGATATTTCAGCACCCAGAATGAATTCAATAAGTTGATCATCATCACTGCCATATCCGCTAAAATTGCGTTTTTCATTGTTACATAGCCAAAGGATGCCAGCACCAGAAGAAGAACTTTCATCCCAATGGCAAAGATCAGATTCTGCTTCACCGCACGAATCGTTCCTCTGGAAATCCGGATCGCATTCACGATCCTGGAAAGATCATCCTCCATCAAAATGATATCCGCTGCCTCCAGAGCTGCATCCGAGCCCAGTCCCCCCATGGCAATCCCGATATCCGCATGTGCAAGAACCGGCGCGTCATTGATTCCATCCCCTACAAACGCCAGCTTCTCATCCTCCATATGGCTTTCCATAAATTCTCTGACCTGCTCTACCTTTTCCTCCGGCATCAGGCCTGCATATACATAATCCAGCTTTAACTGCCGGGCCACATCTTCTGCCACCCGTTCATTATCTCCGGTGATCATCACCGCTTCGATCTGTTGTTTTTTCAGCCATTTCAGAAGTCTGCCGGCCTCTTTTCTTACCACATCCGTGATCAGGATATAGCCCGCATACTCTCCGTCCACAGCTACGTGAACTGCTGTTCCGATATCAGCCACCCGTTGATAAAAATATCCCTGCTGGTTCATAAACTTGGAATTTCCAATCTCCAGTTGTTTTCCGTCCACAACAGCCTCAAGACCAAATCCCGGAAATTCTCTGACTGCCCCGATCCTTGCTTTGTCGATCGGCCTGCCGTAAGCCTCCCTTAAAGATCCGGAGATCGGATGACTGGAGTATGCTTCCCCATATGCTGTCAGTTCCAGAAGTTCCTCCGGAGTCATCGACTTCGGACACACTTCTTTTACCCGGAATACTCCCTCTGTCAGAGTACCGGTCTTATCAAATACAAAAGTCTCTGCCTTTGACAATGCTTCCAGAAAATTGCTTCCCTTGATGAGGACACCCTGTCTGGAAGCTGCTCCGATCCCGCCTAAGAATGCCAGCGGCACGGATACCAGAAGTCCGCACGGGCATGCTGCCACCAGCACGATCAGTCCGCGATAGATCCACGCCCCCTGCTGTGCCCCTTCAAACATCATCGGCGGAAGGATCATCACCAGGATTCCGAAAAGCGTTACAAGCGGTGTATAATACCGGGTAAATTTTTCTGCAAAATTCTCTGTCTGCGCCCGTCTGTTGTCCGCATTGGATATCATATCAATGATTCTGGATGCTGTCGAATCTGCAGACGCCTTCAATACCCGTGCTTCCAGCACACCACTTAAGTTGATACTTCCGCTGTAAATATGACTGCCGATCTTCACATGCCTCGGCTCCGATTCTCCTGTCAGCGCCTTGGTATCTAACGTACTGCTCCCCTGTGTCACGATCGCATCCACGGGGATCCTCTCCCCCGGCTTGATAATAATAACCTGCCGCGGATTCAGATCTTCCGGCGGTACCTGCATCTCCCCGCCGCTGATCTTTAAATTGGCATACTGCGGACGGATATCCATAAATTTCTCAATAGATTTTCTCGTCCTGCTCATGGAAATAAGTTCCAGCAGCTTTCCAATCTGGAAAAACAGCATCGCTCCCACTGCCTCCGAATAGCGATGAACTGCAAATGCACCTGCTGTGGCAAGCAAAATCAGCAGATTCTCGTCAAACAACTTTCTTTTCTTCAGATTGTTCCAGAGCAGCCTGACCGTCGCAAAAACCATGATCAGATACGGAAGCAGAAAAATCAGCAGACGCATCTCTCTTTCCAGCTCCGCATACGAGCTTCCCACGATCGCAACAATATACAAAACGGCAGCTGCCGCACATTCTATGGCTCTTCGCTTTACTTCTTTCTTCATATCTATTCCCTGATATGTTCCATCCCCTGATTCATGATCGTCTTAATATGACTGTCCGCCAGTGAATAAAACACCGTCTTCCCCTCTCTTCGATTGACTACCAGTTTCATCTGTTTCAACAGTCGGAGCTGATGAGAAATCGCCGACTGTGTCATATCCAGTGTCTGCGCCAGATCACACACACACATCTCGGAACAGGACAGCACACACAGAATCCGGATCCTGGTGGCATCCGCAAATACCTTAAAAAAATCTGCCAGCCCTCTGATCTCCTGCTCTTCCGGAATCTTTTCCTGTATCTGTCTGACTGTATCACTATGAGAATGTATCAGATCACAATGTTCCACTTCTAATTTTCTCATATTCTTTCTCCCTTCCGGTTCCCCCAAAACCTGTAATCCCGCTCTTGTTTTTGAGGCACCGATTGACTTTTATTATACGAAAAAAACAGGTGCGGGTCAACGTCTTATCTGTTTCTATAAGAAAACAGAGCGGCAGAGCCTTTCGACTGTGCCGCCCTGCGGTAATATCATTGATTTTGGATTTAGAGTTTCTTATACAGAATGCGGATTGCATTCAGAATACAGATCACCGCCACACCGGTATCCGCAAACACAGCCATCCACATATTGGCCAGACCAAGCAGACCAAATACCATGACCAGTGCTTTGATCACCAGAGCAAATGCAACATTTTGTTTTGCAATTCTTCCCGTTGCTCTTGCAATCTTCAAAGACTGCGGGATTGCTTCCATAGAAGAGGTCATAAATACCACGTCTGCAGCTTCAATCGCTGCATCCGCTCCGCTTCCCATCGCAGCTCCCACATCTGCGCCTGCCAGAACCGGCGCATCATTGATTCCGTCTCCGACAAACATCACACTTCCCTGTTTCTGTCGGATCTTCTGTAATTCTGTTACCTTATCCTGAGGCAGAAGCTTTGCATGCACTTCATCAATTCCAATCTTCTCTGCCACTGCCTGCGCATTCTCTTTTGCATCTCCGGTCAGCATGACTGTCCGGATATTCTGTTGCTTCATGGCTGCCACTGCCTGCGATGCATCCTCTTTGACAGTGTCTGAAATCACAAGATATCCTGCATAGACACCGTCTACTGCCAGTAATACTTCTGTTCCATACGCTTTCGGCTGATATGCAGACAGATCTACCTGATTCTGCTCCAAAAGCCTTCTGTTTCCACAAAGTACAGTTCCTTCTGAGAGTTCTGCTAAAATTCCATTTCCGGAAATTTCTTTTATCTGTTTTGCATGCTCAACAGAAAGTCTTCTCTCGTTTGCCGCTGCCATAATACTGACTGCGATCGGATGAGAAGATGCTTCTTCACAGGATGCTGCTGCCTTTAGGAGCTCATCCTGACTGTATGATCCTGCCGGAACAATCTCCTGTACGACAAAATTTCCTTTTGTGATCGTTCCCGTCTTATCCATTACAACTGCTTTTACATTCTGAAGCGCCTCGATCGCAACTCCGCCCTTAAACAAGATTCCTTTTTTAGAACCCGCTCCGATTCCTGAGAAAAATGCCAGTGGAACACTCAACACAAGCGCACATGGACAGCTGATTACCAGGAAGGTAATGGCTGTGTAAATCCAGTAGTTCCAGTCCCCGGTCAGGATCGACGGGATAATTGCTGTTGCCACTGCCAGTGCTACCACGACCGGTGTGTATACTTTTGAAAACCTTGTAATAAAACGGTCGATCTTTGGCTTGCTGGCTGCTGCATTTTCTACCGAATTCAAAATCCTTGTAACCATAGAATCTTCCAGAACCTTCTCTGCACGCATTTTCAGCACACCGGAAAGATTCACACATCCGGAAGTCACACTGCTGCCCGGTACAACGGCAACCGGAACCGGTTCCCCTGTTACCGGTGAAGTATCCAGACGGCTCTCCCCCTCCAGTACAACACCTTCCAGTGGAATCCGGTCTCCTGCACGGACGAGAAGCACATCTCCAACTTTTGCCTCCTCTGCCGGAATCTCCCGTATCGTTCCATCCTGCTCTACAAGATTCACAACCTCAGGACGCAGATCAACTGCCTCCATAATCTGACTTCTGCTTCTTGCAACTGCGATATCTTCAAATAACTCCCCTACACGATAGAAGAGCATTACACCCACTGCTTCTTTGTAATCTCCGATTACGATCGCTGCAATTGTAGCAACTCCCATCAGGAAATTCTCATCAAATACACGACCCTTTCCGATATTCTTTGCCGCAGTGATAAGAACATCCTTTCCAAGGATCAGATATCCTATGATCAATGCGAAAAAGGAAATCCATCCATTCATCTCCTGTGTAAACAGACCCAGAACAAACAGAACAGCTCCGATTCCGATCTCCCACAGATCCTTTTTATTTTCTGAAAATCTGCCTTTTGCAGACTCCCTTTTTCCGGTTGATCCTCCGTCTCTTTTTCGCACAACCACTTCACTCTCAATGGATGCACAGATTTTCTGAAACTCCTCTAACAGCTCCGCATCCGTATTCGTCACAACCTGCAGTTGTTTTGTCGCGAAGGTAATTGCAGCAAACTCTACCTGCGGCAGTGCCTGAATCTTTTCTTCCATCTTAGACGCGCAATGTGCACATCCCAGGTTTTCCAGAATATACACCTGCTTCTCTGCATGATCAAAAGTATGATCTGCCTCTTTGTGCTCCTCATGATGGTGATCGTGTCCGCAGCCGCATGCATCCTCGTGATGGTGATTGTGTCCGCAGCCGCATGCATCCTCGTGATGGTGATCGTGACCACATCCACATGATTCTTCATGGTGGTGATGATCATTTTTATGTCTTTTTTCTGTCAATACTTCTTTTGCCATATCCTTTCCCTCCATATATAACATATGAATAACTGTTCATATGTTCATATAATCACAATGTAAGGGATTTGTCAAGGTATTTTTCTATTATTCGACTGTCAAACTCCCGTTTATGACCTACCTCTTCTATTGAAAAAGGCAGATATCATTTAACTTTTATTGCTATTTTATAGAGTGTGTCTTATAATTATTTTAGTAGATTTGGCAATGATTTCAGACAATGTAGGGGGTGGTTCTATTGGATGTTATTATTTTAGACCTTATACTGCTTTTATTAGTATTGATCCCTATCTTATATTTCACAATTAAAATGGCTGTAAAACATGCTATCGAAGAAATTCTTGTGTCTAAAGAAAAATTTAAGGAGAATACAGATAAATAAACACATGGGGAAAATTCCCCGTGTGCTTATTTCGTAATTCTTTGATTTTTATGTAATCGTGATTGCCGAAAGCGGCATCTCCACACAGGCCTTAAACTGATCACAGTCGATTTTAATATCAAACTCTCCGCCAAGCGCTTTCACATACGTACTTACGATCGCAAGTCCCAGTCCATTTCCCTCACTGGACCTCTGCTTATCCCCACGAAAAAACCGCTCGATAATCTCTTCCTTTGTAAAATCCATTGGATATCCTGCGGTGTTCGTGATCTCCAGACACAGATGATTTGAAGACTCTTTTTGATAAGTTTTCACGAATACTCTCGTATGTTTTGCCGAATACTTCAGCGCATTCTCAATCAGATTCTGGCAGATCCTGTAAAAATACATATTATCAGAAATGATTTCTGTATTTTCCTCTGTAAGCTGTTTTACGAACTGCAGCTCACTCTCTTTCACATGATCATGCATATCTGCAAAAATCTGTTCTACCAGACGATTCAGTTCAAACTTTTCCGGATGCAGTTCGATATTACCGCTGCTTGCTTTTGCAAGAGAAAACAAACTGTTTATCATTTCTTTTAATTTTTCTGCTCTTTCAGACAGCACATCCACATAATCTCTGACAAGGTCGCTCAATTCTTCCTTTTTGATGAGTTCAATATAGCCCACCATGGAAGTCAGCGGCGTTTTCAGATCATGCGACACATTGGTAATCAGATCAATTCGAAGCTGGTCACTGCGTGAAACTTTTGCAAGGCTCTTTTTTTCGCTCTCCAGCGCTTCTGCAATCCGTTTTTGATTGATTTCCTCCAGTTTGCCCATCAACATTTCTCGTCTCTTCTCATCAAACCGTCGGCGCACAAACTGCCACACCATATACTGAATCAATGCTGTAAAGAGCATCACATAACCGGCAGCATAATTGTAATACCAGCTCCAGTACTCTCGAAATT
>OBJQ01001556.1_pt1 | contig 11268 bp, 15 predicted proteins | sample 1519921 | NCBI WGS metagenome assembly OBJQ01 (sample SAMN04209244, study PRJEB22552) | human gut metagenome | biome: gut; material: feces | host: Homo sapiens | place: USA: Oklahoma
TCTCTAGCTGTCCGCCGAATATGGCACAGGTGTCCGTTTAGGCTGGCAATCTGCACTCATAATTTCCATGTTTCTTTTTTACTGAATTAAATATCGCACCATTCTTAGCAAGTTCCTGTAGGCATAGCATGTCTTTCATGATACGGTTATATTGCTTTGTAAGAGATTCTATATTGTCTGATATAACACTGAATAACAATGCATCATTTGGAGTGATACTGGAATATCTCTCGTCCTTCCAATATAGAGTTACATTTGAATCCTTTAAAAGTTTCTCTTTTTCGTCCATTTGGTCAAGCAATCTGTCCTTAAAGGTTTTAAACTCCCTAATTACAAATTCTTTATCGAGCACCTCATCTGACAGACCTTTATATAATGCAGATTCTATTCTTGTGAGATTATCACTATCTATTGTTACTGTTTCAGTGAATTGAGGACATTCATCAAAAATGACAATATCTCTTTTTAAAGACGTTCCTTTATATGAAAAGGTAAATAGCTGTTTCCTTACACTTTCAGTCAGCATAAAGTATCTCTGGGTTGACAATAATACAATTGGTCTGTAGTGCTGTTTGATTAATTGTTCTTTAAATGGTTCATCAGCCTTTAGAACGATTACACTGCTTTCAAATTCTTTATAATGATCTTCTATGCCCCATTCCCGGAATATTTCTCCCCACTCTTTTTCAGCTTCCAGCCTATCCTTTATGTTATTTGACAGCTCCTCTAATCTTTTTATTGAATCAGTAATAACCACTAATCCTTGAGGCTCATGCCGTCCGTTCCATAAATCATCCCCAACGCAACAATGCATAAAGGTATGGATAAATGTAGATTTTCCTATTCCACATCTTGAGCTGAAACAAGTCACTTTAGAAGTATCTTTGTTGGTTGTAATAATCTTAAATGCATCTTTAAAGAACTGAATTTGCTTTTCATCGAACTTATACGATGGTAAATATGTTTCAAAATCGCTATATCTTAATTCGCTTTTCCCCATTGGCACACTCCCTCTATCGGCTCATATAATCGTCTATGGCTGATTTGAGTTGCGGAGTGTTCATAAAAAAGAACACATTCCTACCTGATTTTTTTAAATCCGGCTGCATATCAATAAGTACAAATCCCCGTTGCATCAAATAACCTGCCAGCTTTTGGCTATAAATAATAAAACTTTTCTTATCTGTTGTTCCTGTGTTAATAGCTCATACCTCCTATCCCATTAATGAATCTTCCCGTTCTGTTTCATACATATCCTGTACTATATTTATGTTTCTTTGAATTTTTCTTTTATCTCTACATTTGACATCCAAAAATCCCTTACAATTGTCAGGCCGCATAATATTCTGTAAGTGCGCCTCACATCCAATCATGTCTCCGTAATCAACAATTAAATTTCTACAATTACTACAATCCATCCTCTGCCTCCAATTCAATTATTTATAGGCACACCGCCATCATGAGCAATGTGCCTGTCTCCCCGTACTGTAATGTCAATCAGTATCATCACTGAGCGCCTATCCGTTCCTGTCGGCTCCTGGTTCCTTCACCAGAATGTATTTCCGTCCAATAAGTAATCATCCACAACCGATGATTGGCCTCTACTTTCACCGAAAGCATATCTCTGTATAATGATTATTCTCCAAAACCTAAGCTGATTTTTGGAAAAATAATTCTTCTCTAAGCTGAGTTTCTACATCGTCCCTGGTTACACCGTCATTTGCACATACTTCAACAAGAATAGAGCACTCACAATAGGGACTCATATTGCCAGCCTGGATAATTAATTTTTCTTTGCCTGTCCTAAAGTATCTAAAGTCAATACTGTCTGCAAAGATTCCGGATTCACTGTAGAATTCCAAATCAGATATGAATGCTTCAGGTGTAATGCTCTCAGTCTTATCTTCGCCCTTATAATACAGGACTGCATTTGTGATTGTAACCATGTTACCATTGATGGCTTTGATTATGTTCCTGGCCGATGTGGGGTGTTTAATTATGCTCATAATATATGTTCTCCATTCACTTTACAGGCGGTACGATTAGGCACCGTCTTATTGATTTACTCTATCATTATCCTTTGGCATTGTTTTTAATTGCTTTCTGAAAATCTAAGGCTTACATCTTCCCCATTGTTATATGTAATGGTTATGTCCCTCAATCCACAATCAAAGACCAGATCGGCACTTCCCATCTTGATTTCTTTTATATCCCCACTTGTAATAGCAACATAGGTTGCCGTATCAACCACCGTACCTTCATTACTCTTTACACAGTCCTCGTCCCAATTGGCATTATATAGCTTGATAACTTCCCCTTCGTCCACCATATAATTGAAATACAGTTGGTAATATACCTTTCCAAGTTTCTGTACCCTGATACCATACGGGCTGTTTTTCTTATCTACCTTGTGCAGACGTTTCTTTAATTCGTCCCAGGTAAGGATACCGTGCTCGTTTCTATTCTTAAGCCACACGATATAATTATGGATACTGCTTTTAACACATTCGCATACTTCATCAGAATCGGCTGTATAATCTGGATTTTTGGATAATACTTTTTCTATCAAAACCGCTTTGACCTTATCGTAAGCCGTAGGATTCATCTGTAATGCTTCAAAATCAATCAAATCTAACAGTTCCTGGCGTGGATTTGCCTTTCCATCCACAATGTCTACTATAGGCGCTGATGGGTGTTGTACAAATGAAGTTAACGTACTCTGGATCAGCCCATATCTTTCCTTACATGTTAAATAGTTAAATTCCTTACTCATTCTCTTATCCTCCAATGTTTTTATTATGGAGAACCAACATTTCGCCAGTTCTTAGTCATTATTTCTCGATGTGATGGGAGCATACCCTATCAGGACTAACATCTATATATTTACTTCTCTAAATGGAAGCAAATTCCTTGATTATTCCTCATTGATACTGAATCCGGCATAAGCAGCCAGTTCCATTAGATCCATTTTCTTATCTACTACTGGGATTTCCGATTCATTTACTACATACCATCCATGAACACCCTTATCACGAATCCGCTTCGGGTGTAATCCCTCTTTAGCCAGTTCATCCGTAACCATAGCTAACGTAAGAACCGGCTCTACATTCAGCGCTTGTACACGGTTACTCTTGTCTGGTTCACTTACTTCAAAGTAAACCCTATCCCCCTTTAACAGCACCTTACATCCCTTCAATCGGATTTGTGAATAATGGAAGAAATAATCCTTCTTATCTTCACCTCTGATGAATCCATAGCCCTTCTGGCTGACAAACCACTTTACTGTACCCTTCATAATTAAAATCCTCCCTCATTAATCCATAAATCCAATCGTTACAACATTTCTGTTTCCATCCAATCTGCCACTCTCTGGGAGCATGTAAACGTTGATAAGCCTTGTAGATGGGTATGCAAACCAATCTTCAAAATCCTCTAAGTCCTCAATAGTATCAACTTTAGTCATGTCAATAAACAGGCTGCTATTGATTTCCATAGGATACAGTTTTGTTCCATCCTCCTTTTGACCGACTGGCTCTCTGCTCATATTCCGAAAACATAGGATTTTCCCCTCATTTAATGAGCTACAATCTGTAAAATACATTTCTGCAAATTCAACACCTGTGCATCTTTTACTGGACACATCCAGATTTCCGCTATTTAAGTGAATCTGATAGCCCTTGCCTGATTTAATTTGTTCTAACAGCGCATTTAAAAATTCTGCTAATTTCATAATATATGATCCTCCATCTTAATCGTTAAAGTAGGCGGCGTTACACCGCCCACTATATATTTCTCTTTTAATTATTTGTGCTTCTTAAAAAACAGCATTTTTATTTCCATGAACGGCTGACCATATGGCTTGATGATAAATTCCACGGATGTTTCACTTTCCCTTTTATAGAAAGCATTGCAGCTATCATCTACCACCGGAACCTCAAATGTATTGGTATCGTCACTGATATGCAGTTTCCAGTCAGACAACGTATTAATATATGTACGCATAGGATTCTGCATTTTTAAATCCAGGCCATATACGTCCGTGATTTTTGCCAGGATGCAATACCATTCACTTTCTTCTTTCATTACGGAATCCAGAAATTCCTGTAATTCATATACGTCCTTTTCATGATATCCTTCTGAACCTGTCTCCTTAAAGCTGTCAGAAGCGTGTAGGACCATCATCTGAAGCTTTGCCCCATCTGCTAACTGTGATGTAATAAACAGGGCATCCGCATCTTCGTTAAATTCACCCTTAGTTGATACAATATCTTTCTGGCCGATAGTGTACTTGTTACCATACGACGTACATTCCTGTGAAAACTCAAATACATCATTATACGCTTCAAATCTGTTGACCTGCATGGACAGGGTAGTCTTATCTTCGTCTAATAAGCTGAGCGAGGTTATATCATAGTCGTTCACCAGCTCAAATAACTCCTGTGTGCTTACTTCCTGTCCGTTCATAATTGCTTCTACTGTTTTGTTCATCATGTTTGTTTCCTCCATATTGTTTGATTTTTATTTGATATAAATAAGATATAGCCCCATCATTACCTGGATTTAATTCTGACGTTACTTTCACATATACTTGTTACTTCTTAATTCTCTTTTGTAACATCTCAAACTTTGATGGTTTCTTTTTCTCTTCTGTCATTTCTTCAGTTATATCATTTGACATAAATTCCAGAACTCCCAGCTTTTTAACCTGTTTCCGATCCCTCATACGCTCTTCATAAGCTGTTTTTGCTAATTCTCCTAGTTTCGCAACATGGGACACAGGATAGTCCAGACCACTAATTACAATTAATGTACTTCTGCCGTTATATCCCTGAAACACATTCTTCGGTTTTCCAACTTCTGAAATAATCATTTCGGATTCTATGTCCTTATTGTCATTCCATGCGTGAATAATACCGATATTCTCACAGATCTTGTTTGACTCAATCGGAGCGAAGATACCATTCTTTGTTAATTTCTCCAACATAATTGCTGGTTCTGTTCCACTTTTCATTAAACTTAATACCATTGCTCCACTGTCCCTAAGCATTTCCAAACGTTCTGATTCATCAAAGTTATTTAATTCACCATATGAATCATTTGTAAGGAACGTATCAAGGAACTTTGCAAAGGTACTATTAATTGAAGAATAGTCTTTATTTACGTCATTGTTTATAAAAAAAGTTGCTCCCAATCCCTTTAATTCCTGCAATTCGCGCACTGTATCATATGCATTGGTATGTTTTTTAATTGCTTCATCAGAGGATGGCAATGCAATGACTGGACAAACAATTTTTGTAGGTTTACCGTCCTCTCCTTTATTTTGTAAGAGCATTTCTGCTAAGATAGTTGCACATCCAGATCCCGTTGAACCGCCACCTCCAAATAAAAGGAAAATAATCTCTTCTTTTATATTCCCTACAAAATCCAAAAACTCAAAATTCTGTGATAAACACTCCAATGCTCTCTCACGGTGTCCACCAAATCCATCAAATCCAAGTAACTGATACTTTGGAATATTTCCTAGTGCCTTTAAATCCTGTTCACTTCCATTAGCGGCGCTACCTTTGTAATTGTATCCTGCAATAAATTCTTTCGCCTGTTTCCCGCCATAGCAACCTAATCCTAAAAACATAGTCTTTTCTTTTAAGCTCATCCTTCTTTTCCTCCCTCAACAACTTTGATTCCTTTTTCAAGTAAGTAAAATGTATCAGCATGGTTATCAACACAACCCCTTTCTATGTAACCAGCTTTTAATAATTTTTGTAGCTTCCTGTAAATTGTCATTCTCGCCCCCAATACACCTTCATTATTATCTAAAAGTTCTGTAATGGTCATGGAATGAAAATGGTCTTTGCATCCACTATCATTTAATGTATCTAAAATCATAAATTCCAGGCGATTTAGTTCAAACTCTCCACGCATATATACCTGTCCTTTCTTTCATAATCGTCTTACGCATACTCGATATAGCCGAAACACTGAAACCATATATAAGTGACGTAACATTTAATAGTTAAAAAATATGAGGCTTTATCGCCCTTGTATGGAATAAGCAGCCCTCAATTGCAATCCCTCCCTTATGCTGTTGTCAAGGTGCACTTAATAAGCCTATTACCTTTCGATAATAAGAATATTGGTCCGTAAACCTGTGGTAAAAATTGGAATGATAGCAGAAACGCTTGACATAAAAGATAAAACTATGCAATAATAAAGCGTGGCTTCTGCCATTATAGAAAAATTTTGTAAGAGACTCGTCCGAGGTGCGCCAACACCGTTTGAGGACGGGTCTTTTTGCTTTTGTATGTACCAGTATAATCCGAACATTTGTTCTTGTCAATAGCAAAACAGAACGTTTGTTTGTTTTTATTTTTCTATTGACCATTTAAAAATAAAATGTTACTATGTAATTAATATTTAAACTGTACAGTTAAATCTTAAACCTTACGACATGTTTTGTCAAGTATAATTACCAACTATTTAATTAATTTTTCAATTGTACAGTTAATTATATATGAAAGGGGACTATAGAGATGGCTCTAAAGGATGATTTAAAGGCTGCTATCATTAAATCCGGATTTACCATGACTCAGGTTGTCGAACAATTAAATGCAAAGTATGACCGTGATATCTCCATACAGAATTTCAGTGCCAAGCTGAGACGAGAATCCTTGAAATACACAGAGGTGGAAGAAGTGCTTGATATTATTGGGTACAACATTGTCTGGGAGAAAAATAAGTAGATATGATAGAACGAAAAATGAGCTTGCTCTGTCTCCAGGGTAAGCTCATGGGTGGTTATGTCAAGTCTATGAAATTTGGATCATTCCTTCTGATCCCGGTGTTTCTATTATAAAGGTATATCCTTAATCTTCAATGACTAATCATCACAAATTATAAATTCAAGGAATTCATCCCCTAACTTAGTGGTACGTTTACTACGAGCATCTTTTGGAGAAATAGGCATCCTAAAATCTATCGAAGAAATTAAACTATCGTTTACCATTTGGTTTGACAAAATCATTACATATTCATCGTCTTGAAGTTGAAGGTTTCCCTCCATTATAGACTTGATAGGATACTCTGTTCCACCAATTGAATATGTCGTTAACATACCACTGTGATGAACATAGTCTCCCTCGCGGTAGTGATCTTCAGAATAATATTTTAACAATATAATTCCAGTTAAGGTATACTGATTCAATAGAGATAAAAACAAAAGTTTCTTATCTTCATCTAAATCAAGTGTAACAGAATGATATAAAGCATTAGCAAATAATTGGCGTTTTTCAGTCTGGTGTGCTCTCATCGCATTAGCAGTTGCTATTTGTACGCAAGAATAAAAAAATTCACTTTCAGCAATCTGGTTTAAGTCTGTTCTCAACTTACTTAACTGAATTTCGACCATACCTTTCCAATCGTTCATTCGCTTATCTGCAACTTTATCCTGCGCAAGACTAATATATTCAGATAGTATGCTCCCAACCATAGGCGTAGCTCCAACAATACCCTTGGCTGTTGCTATCGTTGCATCAATGATGTCATTTTTAGCAATACTCATTTTAACACCTCCATATTTTATTGACATTATAGTATCCAACAACTCTGTATCATCTGGGCTTTGGCTTTCATCCCTTTAGGCCTTACTGTCATCTCTTATTCTTTGCTATATAATCCCCTTTTATATTTCAGCTACTTAACATTGGTCGGTATCCCCGGTAAATAACCATCAAGATAGTTTTGTGTCGCACTGTCACAATCCGGGCAAAGACATTCAAAATCATCACAAGCTTGTTTACAATTTGGATTGGTACAACGGTTTCCTCCAAATTCATAGCCACAACTGCAATACATTTCTGATGTTTCTGAAAATTCTTTACATATAGGACATTGCTTTAGGCGTTTTGATTCAGACATCAATAACTCCCCCTCGGTAAAATATAGGTTCATTGTAGCACTGTGCATTAGAGATTACAATGTAAATGAGAGCAGTTTTACCATTCACACACCTCTTACTTTTTTGAAAGTAACATTATTTACGTCTGATACGGTAATTATACTAGCTACGTATAAGTACAAATAAACTTTTTCTATAAAGTTTTAGCTTCAATATACCGATTTAACAAGGCATGAACTTCCCCACAGTAATTAATAGTGACGTCCTCTAAAATATCATCATCTACAAAACACTGTACAGATGTTCCCAATGCTACTAAATAAGCCACATGATAATTCAACAGGTTTTCAATATAACTATAGTCAACGATTCCATCACACGCAGCGAGAAGATGTGTCCAAAACATCCCTGCTGCATAATCTTCTGTAGGAAGCACAGTTATTTCAATATGATTTCTAAATCCATTCTCATTAGAAAGCATCTCTAAATAGATTCCTTCTGCTTTATCACGCTCATATTCCCCTATATTCATTATATCTATTATCTCTTTAAACATTTCCACCTGAAGATTATATGGCATTTTTGATGCCATTAGATATGCCTCGTACAATTTATATCCAGAAATAATTGTGTCAAGTACATTTATCTTTTCTCTTAAATTAGTAGCCTGAAATAAATCATCTAAACAAGCATCAAATGTATAATAATCCTCTATAAATTCATTCCACTTTTCACTAAATAATGTTCTAATCCTTCCATCTAATATTCTTTCGATACTGACATGAAGTATTGATGATTCTGACAAAGAACTTATGTCTATACTAACATCGGTCTCTTTCCCATATTGCTCCTTTTGTATTTCACGTAATTGCCCTTTTTGATACTCAATTTCTTCTTGCTCTGTTTTTATTTTTTCCTGTACAGTATACATATCGTCATATGCAAATTCTACTTGCCGTTCTAATTGGCCAATCTTTTTTAAATATTTTACTTTTTCAATATCATCGTCCAAGCTTTCAAGATTACGAACACATACACCTAATCCACCTAAAGACAAATAGTTATCCACCTTTTTTCTTAAAGCACTTATCTCTCGTTTAATAGGTGAAATATTCCCACTATTTACATACTCCACATCTGCACAATAACTATCAACGATCCCCACATTTTTTAAATAATCATTAAATGCGCTCTCACATTCCATCATCTCATGTAACAAATCATTCCATTTTTGTGTTTCTCTTTCCTCTTTCTTCATTTCATTATAAACATGAGCCGCTCCCGCTCCCAAAAAACTGCTCCAGAATCCCATAACAAAATCCTCCCATAAGATAAACTAAACCCATTATATCTTATTAAAGGGTAATTCCAATAATTTTCATCGAGCCATGTATTTAGATTGATTATATATAATCAAAATTGTTACGTACATAAATACTTTGATACTCAAGCTATTATCGAACTGAGATTTTTTCTCACAGCATTTCAGTCATATTCCAAAACCTTATGCATTTTCTAGCGTTTCCGCGAATATCAGTAATCATTTCTAATATACTCTACTCTGCTCTAACATACATAAAACCACTCATAAAATAATAGGTTTGCCGAACTCCCGCCAACAGTGACACATTGTCACCATTTGTTCATACCACTAACAGCATAATTTCCTTATAAAATAAGCACTTTTATCCTTTTACCGATTGAATACCGAACCCCTCTTTCTAATAAGCATGAAAACTCTAAATTTGCGCTCTATTCCTACTGTTTCAGTAGGATTAGCGGGTAAATTATTACTCTGCCGAACACAATACCGAACTTACTTCAGGATAATAAAATTCACACTTACTCCAATCTCGACCTGCCTCTGCCTAAATGGTTTACTCTTTACTTTTAAATCGTTTAATGGCTTCACCATATAATCTAACATGATTACTACTATCCTTTATCTCGGCATACAATTCTCAAGCAGATGGTTTATATCTGAAAGGTATTCCAATCGTTCTTGCTCTGCTTCTTTATAGGCTTTCTCTGCTTCTTCATATGTATTGAAATACTTTTCATCCTCATCTGGTGAAATCCAATCCCGCTCTCCTAAATGAGTTGTTCTTCCTTCAAGATACTTTGCTGCAAGTATATCTCTTTCTGGATCATATTCCTGAACCACTTCCATTTTATACATAAACGCATAGCCATAGACTCGATAGAAGATATCTCCAAGCTTTAACTTTGTTATGTCAACCATATAGTCACTCCCTTATTTTAATTTTACTTTAAAGAAGGAACCGTACCATTGCTGATACGGCTGAATACTACTACACTGGTTATATCTCTTATTTTTTAATTATATTTTTTGACAATACACATATTTTATCTTGATACTCTGGCTCATCACCATATATAATATTGGCACGAAAATCTTCCAGTTTACAATCCATTAAATAATGATATTCTGCATATACCTTTATAGTAGTATAGTCATCATTATCATTGATTTCCTCAACAAAAATATCTTCCTGTAAATCCTTTAATAATTTTAAAACTACACGAAAATCACCATTTCCCTGTTTATACAATTTAAAGTAGTTCACTTTATTTTTTATTTGATTTAATTTTTGCCTTATCGGATTATGAATTTCATTATAAATATAATCACACTTTTTACGATATATAATGTCTGTAAAAAACAAAATTTGTCCTAGTATATTTTCGATTACCGAATAACTCACCTCAGAAAACTTAATATACTGATCCAAAACCCTCTCAATTTCCATTTTCATTTCACTCCAACGCTGCTCAACAACCTCTTCATCGCTTACTTCAACTTTTAATTCTTTATAATCATCCGACAACAATTTACACCACTCATTTTGGGCAGTATATTTATAACAAAAATCATCCGTACACGGAATTTCTTCTCCAGGCTTAAGTAAGGACAAATTCTTTTCTACGTTTTTATTATGTCTCCATTCTGAATAATAACTCTGCATTAAATTAATAGGTATCTCAAACAAGAAATAATCAATACGCAAAAAACTATTTACGATTTTTAATTGTTCATTCCAGTAATTTTCTAAAGTCATTGTTTTAGCAACCCGATATTCTGTCGAATATATGATTGTCGTTACAAGAGCACTAGCCGCTCCTCCTCCCAAAAGCATTACCAAATAATTCTGCACAATTGGCAACAAGCCAAAATTTACAAATTGGAATATTGCAGATGTAAGAATCCCAACCATCATTATTATAATTGAAATCCTAAGACTAAGACATTTCTCTTTCATATCATTAACCCTTTCAGTTTCAGCAAGCCATAATTGGCGGTAGTGTAAAATAGTTTGTGTCTTTGGAAAAAAATGGCTCCTTTCGGGCAAGAA
>OBJQ01001561.1_pt1 | contig 11243 bp, 7 predicted proteins | sample 1519921 | NCBI WGS metagenome assembly OBJQ01 (sample SAMN04209244, study PRJEB22552) | human gut metagenome | biome: gut; material: feces | host: Homo sapiens | place: USA: Oklahoma
TGAGTATCTGGATTTGAAGAAGAGTAATCTTTGGGGAAGCAAGAAGTATTTTTAAGCGAATAGTGACGCAATTAAGGGCGCTCCGGCTTGGCTGGGGCGCCTTTTGACACCAATAATTATCGAAGAAAATGCTGGATAGCACAAGTAATCTTCTGATGAAATTAGAGATAGAAGAGGATGAATTATTAATCCCTGGCAGATGTGAAAGATATCTTCTGTCAGGGATTTTTTCAGGGTTGCATTGAAGGATATTTTACCGGTTCCTTTTGATACGTTCAATTAAAACAATCATTAGTTGAATATCATCATCGGCAGACCATGAAAAGCTTGTTTAAGGAAATCGCTGGACGGTATGGAGTGGGTGATGAGGTGGTTAGGAGAGAGATGGAGTTAGCCATTATGGAGGCTTTCACGACTCCACAAAATGAGGAAGTGAGTAAACTTCAAAGCCAGATACCTCGGAGAGGGAAAATACCTACCCTGGAGGAATTCCTGCTTTACGTCATACAGGAAGTTCAAAATGAAACGAATGAAAAGGATGGTAGATAGGAATGTGGATCCGATTAAAATGAATTATTTCGAAACCATGATGGCTAAGGAATATTCCATAAGATATTCAAGGTGTATTATTTCGGCAGGAATGGTATGTTGTCTACATGGATTGGCTGTTTCCTGGCAGCTGCTGCAATGGTCGTATTTGGCGCCAAGTTTATTAAGTCCGCATTGGACTGGATTTTGTCCATGTTTAAAGGTGCAATTACTGTCGCTGCATATGGCTTGATTACTGTGAGGAGGGGACAGGGACACAATCATCCACGGATGAAGAACTGGTGCGTATGAATGGTTACTGTTTGTTGTCCGATTTTGTTGTGACGGAAAATTATATCATGACATGTATTGGGATAAATGCCCAATGTAATGCAAAATAATGCTTGAAATATGTGCCAAAAGACAAAATAGTACTAGAAATGTTAAAAACTTACTATTTATTATGTATAGAAATATTTATATAATATTTATAAATGTTAACATTTTGTTAATGCGAGTATGGTCAGACCGTATTTTTATGTGTATTTCATTCCTTAATCGCGAAAAGGATGAAATGCAAAGATTAAGAAAGGGGTAAGCAAAGGTTTATGAAAAAAAGATTAAAACCAGTTATGGCTTTAGTTCTTGCCGCTTCTATGATGGGATTGAGTCTAGGAGTAGGAAATAGTGTTGCAGCTGTGGGGGGGGGGGGGTATAAGACCCTTTAATTCTTACGCTGAAGAGATTGAAAGAGAAGAAGTTAACACGTCAGACACCGATAAACCGGAGACGCCGGAAACCGATAACCCGGAGACACCGGAAACTGATAACCTGGAGACGCCGGAAACCGATAACCCGGAGACACCGGAAACTGATAACCCGGAGACGCCGGATACCGAAAACCCGGAAACACCGGAAACTGATAATCCGGAGACGCCGGACACCGATGATCCGGAGACACCGGACGCCGATGATCCGGACAAGTTAGAAGACGAAACTGGAGAGAAAGATGCAATCAAGGGTGCAGGTGCATCTGTCTCTTTAGGCTTAAAGGAAGAAAAGACCGCAACTCCCAGCGAGGCCACAAAGGCTACTCCCAGTGAAGCCAGCCGTAATAATTCATTGGATGATGAGATGCTGGAGAGGGTAATTATTACATATAACGATACGCCTGTTTATGAGGAAATTTCTGAAACAGATGACAGTTTCATGTATCTAAGCCAGAAAAACGGAAGAACAAAGCAGGATATTGGTTTTACTGATAAATATAATTATAAAGAGACAGAGTATTTCCTGAAAGGAAAAGCGCATGTCTATGATTTAGAAGACGACCATAAAGTGGTGACTGCAACATCCAGCAATGCAACCAGGCCAAAGGAGCAGAACTACGTTAATAGGGTATTTGTGTATATGCCGGAAGAACCAGCTGATTTTAACGGTGTGGTTTTTGTGGATATACTGAATGCCAGCAGTAAAGTGGATCTACCCGATATTTGGCGCAGAAGTTACGACTATTTTATGAGGAATGGATATGCCTATGTGGGAATCACTTCAAAATACTGCAATGTGGAATCTCTTAAGAAATTTGATTCCAAGCGGTATGCAGAACTGGAATGGGGCGCCAGCAGCCTGAATGACGATGACAGGAACGGTTTGTTCTGGGATATGTTAGGTCAGTTAGGTGTTATGCTAAAGCAGCAGGATTGTGATCTGTTGGGGGGAAGTACGGCAGACAAGGTATTCCTCATGGGGCAGTCACAGTCAGGTATGTATCTAAACACGTTTGTTAACTGCTTTGGACAAGCCAATGCAGTGGGAATAGATTATAATTCTGATGAGGGGGAGGGAGATGCTGTTTTTGATGGCTTTGTTAATGTAGTTGGAGCATTTGCGGACTCAGCCCTTAGCAGCGGCGGCAAAACCCGAAGCTTTGCCGCACCGTATGATTCACCAGTGCCATATATATTGGTGGAGGGCGAGAATGATTACAGTGCCTGCGTTAAAATAAATCCCAATTATATTAAAGAAGACGGCGATGAGCCGGGAGAGAATATGTACCGCCATTACGTGATCGCAGGCGGAGCCCACTCATCCAAGATTTTCCCGCCGGATCTGACTGATGAACTTCAGATCCAGGCAGGGCGCCCGGCTGGGTATTATCCGGCGATGAAGATAGATAAGGATACAGGGCGTCCCAATACAAACACGGATCTTAATATGGATTCCTATGTCAACTCTGTTTTGGCAAACCTCATTGAATGGACGGATGGCGGGGATATGCCGGCCGGTTTCCGGGCTGATGATATCGACCTGGATGCAAGAGATGACTATGGAAACCTGACAGAGGGTATTGTTCCTCCCCAGATTACGGTGCCTGTAGCGAAGTATTATGGAGGCGTTAATGGAAACTACTCTACAGACGGCGGCTCCATGGTATATATATCCAGAGAGGAGTTGGAAGATCTGTATGCAGATAGGGAGGACTATCTGGAACAGTACGAGTCTGCTTTGGATGATGCGATTGCAGAAGGCTATCTAATAGAGGAAGAGCGTGAGCGTATGATGTCCATAGCGGAAAATCAGCCGATATTTGGATATCGCCCCTCATGGTTTACTAATATTGAAGAATCCATGAAAAGTGAGCCTTCAATTAAGATGGTAGGTGATGTGGAAGAAAAAGACGGATATAAGGAATCGATATATAAAGTGAGCGGTACTGCCAATATCTATGGTGTATTGCTGGAGGATATACCTTATATCAGAAAGCCTGCCCAGGCATATACCAACTATGTCAGGGTCTGCATACCGGATAATTTCAATGGCAAGGCAGTTATTGGACTTATATCTAATAATGATACAGAGTTTGATATAACAAAACTCAAAGCCAAAGGAATTGCCTATATTGGCATTACAGCAGATGCAGATGCGGCTGAGAAGTATGGATGCAGCTGGAAGGTTCTGGAGAAGGAAGCAGACCCAACAAGACAGGAGAACGGCCTGATCTGGGATATCATCAGCCAAACCGCCTCCTTATCAGAGAAATTATTAGGACAAAATCCTTCTAAGCTGTACCTTGGAATCAAGAAAGCGGATAATTCATGCGCATATACATATACGAATGTATTTAAGCGTTTCTATGGTTTTAAGGTAGATGCAGTAGGTGTGGAGGGCCTTTATGAGATAGCTGAGCCCAAGAAGCTTATGGTGCTTAACGATATCGATTCCACGATTCCTGTAGCATCAGACGATTCAGTTGTGGCATGGTATGACAGTATTATTTATAGGGAAAACGGCAACGGACCAACCATTGGTGCCACTGCGAAGAGCATTATTGAGCAAGACGGCATGTACTTTAAAGATTCCAATGGTAATGGTATCCTGGACGTGTACGAAGACTGGCGGGAAGACGCTGAAACACGAGCAAAAGATTTAGTTGAAAAAATGACGATCCAGGACAAAGCAGGAATGATGGTTATTAATTCCAGAGGTATGGGAATCTATAGTTCTAACCCTGACGAAGCAACCGGCCTGTTGGATGAAACCTCCAACACAGATGACATGTCTTCCGAAATTTTCGGTGTGTCACGCACACTGGGCACAACAGAAGCAATTGTGGACTGGGGGCTGAGGCATTTTATACTGCGTCAAAATCCGGAACCCGAGGATATGGCTTCCTGGATCAACCAGATGAACCTGGTGGCAGAAAAGACAGAACTGGGAATTCCGGTTGTTGTGGCTTCTAATTCCAGAAATGAAAATGGACAGATGACGTTTGGTATGAATGATGCATCGGGAGTATTCTCCACATGGCCTGGCACATTAGGCCTGGCGGCAGCGGTTATCGGAGATATTGCCGGTGGAGGAGATGCGGGCCTTATCAGCCGTTTTGCGGAGATTGCCAGAAATGAATGGGATGCGTCAGGCTTAAAGAAGGGATATATGTACATGGCAGATACCATGACAGATCCCAGATGGCAGAGGACCTACGGAACGTTTGGAGAGGATCCTGAATTGATCAGCGATATTATTGGAAGGCTGGTAGAGGGATTCCAGAACGGTTCGGATGGTGTGCAGGCAGATGGTGTTGCCTTGACTGTAAAACATTTCCCAGGAGGCGGTGCAAGAGAGAACGGTTTCGATCCCCATTATTCACAGGGACAGTGGAATGTATATCAGACTGAAGGCAGCTTAGAGAAGTATCACCTTCCGGCATTTATCAAGGCAGTGGAAAACCGTGTATCTTCTATCATGCCATACTATGCAAAACCGGCAGCTGAAAAGAGTGAAACACAGTATGACCTGGAAGGTAATCCCATTGACATGGTTCCTGTAGGGTTTGCGTTTAATAAGGTATTTATCAACGGTATCCTCCGTGAGCAGATAGGACATGAGGGGTATGTAAACAGCGACAGCGGTATTACCGGTAATATGTGCTGGGGAGTTGAGGAGCTGGATGTTCCTGAAAGAAATGCATTGGCGATCAATGTGGGAACAGATATCATAAGTGATACAAATGATGTTAATTCGATCATTGAGGCTTGGAACAGAGGCGTTGATGGCGGAAAATCCGACTATTATACGACTGAAGGTGTAGTACCTGCAGGTTATGAGGTAGCTGATGTGACATTGACAACAGCAGCTCTTGACCAGTCCAATGTACGGCTGTTAAAAGAAATGTTTGATCTCGGCCTTTTTGAGAATCCATATCGCGATCCGGATACTGCTCAAGAGACCGTAGATAACCAGGACAACTGGGATGAAGCATATGAGGCCCATCAGAAATCAGTGGTTCTCTTAAAAGATGCGGAAGGAACCCTTCCATTGACTGCTGATAAGCTGACAGGGAAGAAAGTTTATATCGAGTACTTTGGACAGAGCAATTCGGCCAGCACAACTTCAGAGCTTCAGAAAAGCATTATGTCCGGGGATTATAACATCAGTCTTACCAACAATTATCACGAAGCAGACTATGCATTACTGTTTGTAAATCCATCTTCCGGCAACTATTTCTCTGCAACAAAGGGTTACCTTGAGCTGGATATATGTACAGATAAGATCGTCCATGATGTGGATGATGAAGGGCGCCCGGTGGCAGCCACTCATACGGAATCCACTATTGAGAATGTAGAATCGATAAAGGCGATTTCAGAGGCAGTAAGAGCTAATGGCGGTAAAGTTGTGACAAATGTAAACTTTACCCTGGCCTGGATGTTGGGTAATGTAGAACCTTATTCAGATGTGGTCCTGGCTGGTTTTGATACCCTTACAACGGCAACCATGGATGTGATCACAGGTGTCTACGAACCTACCGGTAAGATGCCCATTACCCTTCCAAAGGACGATAGTGTGATCGCTGTCAATGCGAACGGTGTGTGCATATCTCCAAATGATGTACCTGGCTACGATAAGGATCAGTATATGCCGGCATCCATGAAAGATGAGAATGGAAAAGCTTACGCGTACAAAGACAGTGAGGGCAATTATTACGAATTTGGTTTTGGACTTACTTATGTGGACGACAATGAGGAAGAACCGGTTGCTCCTTCCCCAGGTGAAAACAGCGGCAGTTCTGGAAGCGGCGGTTCCGGCGGCTCCGGAAACGGTGGCAGGGTTTATACCTCGTCATCCAATACTCCGGGTGCTTGGCATCAGGATGAAAAGGGCTGGTGGTTTGAGTTTACAGATAAGAGCTGGCCTCATGGAGAGTGGAGACAGTTGGTATGGAATAATGTGGTAAGCTGGTACTATTTCCATGAAGACGGTTATATGGCAACAGGCTGGTTTAAGGACGGCAATCATGTGTTCTATCTCCATCCATATTCTGACGGAGCCCAGGGATATATGTATGTGGGCTGGCATCAAATTGATGGAAAGTGGTATTACTTTAACGAGGTTTCCGATGGAACATTAGGCAAACTGTTAACAAATACCTGGATCGATGGCTGGTACGTAGATAACGATGGCGTTTGGAACGGTGATTCAAAGCTAACTTAGGGATGAGATAACCCCCTATCTGGTATTCATGAACAGCCATGGCGGCACAGGCTCCATCAAGGCGGCCATGACACCGATCCGTGTTGTCTGCGAAAACACCCTAGAAGAGGCACAGGAACAGATAGATACGGTAGAGTTACTAATGGCAGCAGTCAGGCAATTTCTAAGAATTTAGGTAGTATGTTGATTAGGGAGCACAATTTTGTTTGTGCTCCCTTTTTTGGATTAAAGGAGAGATGTTATGTATGAAACCACATTAACGGCAGGGATGGCACATGAGGAATGGATGAGGCTGCGTAAGACAAGCATAGAGGGTTCGGAACAGGTGCAATCTGCGGGCTGAACCCTTACGCAAGCCCCATGAGTGTGTATAAGGATAAGACCAGCGATGGCGTGGCCGCCTGGTGGTAGGGAAGGAGGCAGGGCTGGAATATAAGACAGCCAGCGCCTACAGCAGCGGTAAATGGAAGGATGGGGAGATATCGCCCCATGTAGATCAGATTCAGACCAATGACAAGCAGACGAAATCAGGCGTAATAGACGCCTTTATAGACTTGTTCACGGAAAGGAAGCACAGCTCAGTGGAAAAAGCGTACTCAGCGCCATGGAAGTGGGCATTGGAATGGTCACCGCCTTTGTGGGCAGGGATCAGAATAAGAGTGTGGAAGAAAATCTTGAGGCCTTTGGCCGGATATGGCCTCCTATTATCCAATACACTGAGGAGCACGGGGTCAGAATCGCAATTGAAAACTGTCCAATGCTGTTTGGAAGAGAGCAGTGGCCCAGAAGCTTAAGGATGTGGGAATCATGGCATATCCGCTGGAATATATGGAACCCAAGCTTCCGGGACTGGGAGATGTGGACTGGGGACGTTATGTGTCTGCGCTGACTGATATTGGTTATGATGGGTTTACCTGCAACGCTCTCATTGGTTGAGCAGATTCCAGAAAAAGATTTATAATAGTTTGCCAATATGTGGCAAATGCAATAGACACAGGGCGGGATTTGCGTTAAAGTGGAATCATAGAATAACTTATTATCTGTAATTCATGTGTGTAAAGGAGAGGTGCTGACTATGGAAGCGATTAAATTGAGAGACGGGTTTTACTGGACGGGTATTATTGACGACAAGCTGCGGGTGTTTGATATTGTGATGTATACGGAGTTTGGCACAACCTACAATTCCTATGTGATGAAGACCGGGAATAAGGTGGTGTTATTTGAGACGGCAAAGGCCAGGTTTTTTGACGACTATCTGGAAAAATTGAAAGAGGTGATTGACGTCACGAAGATTGACTATCTGGTGACCAGCCACACGGAGCCGGACCATGCGGGGAGTGTGGAGCGGCTGCTGGATTACAGTCCCCAGATGAAGATACTGGCGACTCCCTGTGCCATTAGTTTCTTAAAAGAAATCGTGAACCGGGACTTTGTCAGCATTGCGGTGAAGGACGACCAGCGGATGACCATTGGTAAGCGGACACTGCATTTTATGCTGGTTCCCAATCTGCACTGGCCGGATACCATGTACACATTTATCGAGGAGGAGCAGATTCTGGTGACCTGTGATTCCTTTGGCTCCCACTACTGCCTGAAAGAGGTGGTGTCGGATAAGATTGAGAATGAGGACGATTATTTAAAGGCGCTGCGCTACTATTTTGACTGTATTATCGGACCGTATAAACCGTTTATGCTGAAGGCTTTGGACCGGGTGGAGTCTCTGGATATCAGCATGGTGTGCACGGGCCACGGCCCGGTGCTGGTGGGGGACAGAATTAAGCAGGTGATGGCCCTTTACCGGGAATGGTCCTCAGTGGTGAATCCGAACAGGAAGAAGACTGTTATCATCCCCTACGTAAGCGCCTACGGGTATACGGGAATGCTGGCGGAGAAGATTGCGCAGGGAATTGCCGACAGCGGTGATATTGACGTGCGCAGCTACGATATGGTGACGGCCGATGCGGCGAAGGTGCAGGAGGAGTTGCAGTTTGCAGACGGAATGCTGTTTGGCACGCCCACCATCATTGCCGAGGCGCTGCGTCCTATATGGGATTTGACGCTGGGCATGTTCAGCGTGACCCACGGCGGAAAATATGCGGGAGCGTTCGGCAGTTACGGCTGGAGCGGCGAGGGCGTACCCCATATCACGGAGCGCTTGAAACAGTTGAAAATGAAGGTGGTAGACGGATTTAAGGTGAGGTTTAAACCCTCGGATGCAGATTTGGTGGGTGCCTATGAGTTCGGATATCAGTTCGGGTGTCTGGTACAGTCCAAGAAGCCGGGGACAGCGGCGGCAAAGGGCGGCAGGAGGCTGGTTAAATGTCTGGTTTGCGGGGAGATTTTTGATTCCTCCATCGAGATTTGTCCTGTCTGCGGCGTGGGCCGGGAGAACTTTGTGCCGGTGGAGGATGCGGCAAATGATTTTACCAATAACACGGCAAACGACTATCTGATTCTCGGTAACGGCGCAGCCGGATTTAATGCTGCCAAAGCCATCCGGGAGAGGGATGCCACAGGACGGATTATTATGGTATCTGAGGAGCCCTATCCGTCCTACAACCGTCCCATGCTGACCAAATCCCTGGTCGCAGGCCTGGAGCCGGAGCAGATAGCTATGGTGGATGCCCCGTGGTATGAGGAAAATCAGGTGCACCAGATGCTGGGAAAACGGGTGGAGAGCGTGGATACGGATGCCAGGCAAGCGCTTCTTGACGACGGAACAAAGCTGCGTTTCACGAAGCTGATATACGCGCTGGGAAGTGAATGCTTTATTCCGCCGATGGAAGGAAGCAGATTACCGGAGGTGGCGGCAATCAGACGGCTTTCTGATGTCAGAAGGGTGGAGACTCTGATGAAGAGCACGGGGAAGGCCGTGGTCATCGGAGGCGGCGTTCTGGGACTGGAAGCAGCGTGGGAGCTTAAGAAGGCCGGTCTTGAGGTGACGGTGCTTGAAATGGCTCCATCCCTGATGGGACGTCAGCTGGATGAGAGCTCCGGGGAGCAGTTGAAGATAATAGCATCCAAAGCCGGGGTGGTGATCCGCACCGGCGTCAATGTGGAAGCCATCGAGGGGGACGGCCATGTGAGCGGTGTCCGCCTGAAAACAGGGGAAGTGGTGGAAGCCGGGATGGTGATTGTGTCCGCAGGCATCCGCGCCAACATAGAGCTGGCGAAGAAGATGGGATTGGAGACGAAGAAGGGGGTAGTTGTCAATGAGCTGATGGAGACCTCCGTTTCCGGCATCTATGCCTGTGGTGACTGTGCACAGTACCATGACACTAATTACGGCATCTGGCCGGAGGCTGTGGAGCAGGGCAAGACTGCCGGCGCCAACGCGGCCGGTGACAGTCTGGAATACACGCCGGTACCTGCGGCCCTAACCTTCCACGGCATGAACACCGCCCTGTTTGCGGCGGGCGACAACGGAAGAAACCCGAATCTCTATTATAAGACAGTGGAATTTAGGGATATGGGTAAGGAGCAGTACCGGAAATACTATTTCCTGAATAACCGGATGAGCGGTGTGATTCTGTTAGGTGATTTGTCCCAGATGGCGGCTATGACGGAGGCGCTGGAGAACCATGCCACATATCAGGAAGTGATGGAGAATTAGGCAGATACACGACAAATAGGCATTCGCAGGTTTTCCAGATCGTGGGCGCTGCCCACACCCGGCCTCATGAATAAGGTTGGGCATTTCTGGTAATACTGCTAATGCCAAAAGAATAAGATGGCCGGGAGTTACAGTTTGCGCTGTTCCCGGCCATTCCCTATCTACAGATAACCGCTCAACCGTTCTCCATATAGGACAATCAGCTGGTTCAGCGCCTGATCCCAGCCACGGTATCTCTGAGTCCATTTCTTTATGACATTCCCACTTGCAAGGTAAAGCATCTTTTCCAGGGAACTATCGCTTGGAAATGACTTTATCCCTCTGGTATTTAGGAATCAGCTTGGGCTCAAACTCACCATTACGATCTCTGGGAACATCCAGCTGCCAAGCGTAGCATCCGGCTCTGCTTCCATCAGTTCCTGCATAATGTCTTTGAGACTTTCCCCTCCGAAATGCATTCAGTTTCTTTAACTCATCAAGAGGAACCCCCCCTTTTTTTTGTCAAGATTTGTGACTACTGTTTCGTAGGAATCTAGCTTCCATACTGGAGCAGTTGTAGGAACTACATTTAAAATAGACGGAAAATTTGAGAATCTGGTTGACAGGGAACGTGTCAAGGAGTTTATGGATGTAGTGCATGCGTTCAGGTCCCAGGGTAGAAAGGCGGTGACAGTCAATGTTAAAAGCATACAAATACAGGATATATCCAAATAACAAAAAATACAGATTGCGGAAACATTTGGTTGTGGTTCTCTGTCAAATCCTTTCTGGGTCCCGCTTGCGTTTTTACCTTCCTCCTGCTAAGATATTAGTACTACGTAATGAAGTTTTATGCGATGGAGGTCGTCTGGGCAAATGGCAAGTATCAGGGATGTGGCAAAAAAAGCAGGTGTAGGGGTGGGGACTGTTTCTCGTGCTCTTAACGGGACAGGCTATGTGGCGGAGGATACCAAGGCAAAAATCCTTGAAGTCGCTAAGGAGCTGGACTATCAGCCAAATGAGCTGGCCAGGAACCTGTTTCGGAACAGGACGGGAATCATTGGAATCGTGGTCCCTGATATGGAAAATCCATTTTTCAGCAAGCTGCTGAAGCACATGGAAATCCAGC
>OBJQ01001566.1_pt1 | contig 11195 bp, 10 predicted proteins | sample 1519921 | NCBI WGS metagenome assembly OBJQ01 (sample SAMN04209244, study PRJEB22552) | human gut metagenome | biome: gut; material: feces | host: Homo sapiens | place: USA: Oklahoma
ATAAACTTAAGCAAAAAAAAAGATAAAACAAATTATTTGCTTATCTTTTTTTCTTGAATATATAAAATCTATTAATGACCTTTATATCACCTCAATAGCAGAAGCTGGTACCCACCCGACTTTTCCGTCTTCCAGTCGAATTTCTTTCCATTCTTTCATAGAGTTGTCTTTGACACTTACCTTTCTCCCTTCATGGAGAATAAACAAGCTAGTTCCACTCTCGCTTGGAGTACTCCGTACTGTTACACTCGGATTCATTACTATCGCCTCACTTCGATTTACCAAATGCTCTTTTTGTTGCGAAGCAAAAAGATTAGAGCAAACGGTGACAATCAGCAAAATGATTCCTGATATGAATCCTATTTTCTTTAACATAATCTGTTTGGAGAATATAAAGAAATAGAGAGCGATAATCAATAGAATAAAGGAGACAATACCCCATGTGGCCCATGCATCTACACTCATACTATTTGTCAGAGATTTGATCCATGAAACAAAGAATACTTCAGGAACAGGTTCAACCTTGTCTATTGTTTTTGCACGTGCCACTTCAAGATTAGCACGGATGTCACCATTTCCTGGTTGTAATAGCAGAGCACGCTCATAATTTAAAACAGCTTTCGCTATCTCCCCTATTTTATAATAACTATTTCCCAGATTGTAATAGACGTCGGCAGCTTCTCCATTTTTCAGTAATGCTTCATATATCTGAATAGCTGCTGCATAATCTTCTTTTATATATGCGGAATCTCCTTCAGCTTTTGTTGCATCTTCCAGTGTATTACTGGAAAATGTGGTATGCGAAGCGTGGATAGAATCAACTCCATTCGTTTGTCTAGTATCAATGTTTAACGAATCTTGTCCGAAACAAGTAAGCGACATTGATAATAATATAAAAAATAATATCTTTTTCATGACATAATCTCTTCTGGGTTAATGTTTTATTGAATTCTCCATTTTGCTTATTACTTCTATTGAAGAAGAATAAACTTTATCCATAGCTTGATTCTCATCACCTGGAGCAAACCGGGCAAATTCACAATCATTCAATGCATTCAGGAATTCTTTGATTAGTTCCTCATTTACTCCGTGATTTCTTAGTTTCTCTTCAATATTATCTTTAGATAAACGAGATACCGGAATATTCAGTTTGTCACTTATATATCCCCACAATGCCTTTAATACCTCATCGTAGAAAGCATCTTTTTTATTTTCGGAGAGTAATTTTCCTGCAAGCTTCATACGCTTCGTCGCCACTTTATTTGCTTTCTTCGTACGCATTTTAGCAACATTTGCATTTTCAGCAGCTTGCTTACGATAAATAATAAAGAAAATAATAAAGGCAAGAGCCGGAATGATATAGAACAACCAATATATCATTGAACCATAGAAGAAACTTCCTTTAGGTTGGAGAGTAACTTCATTCTGTTTGATATAACGGATGTCTTCACCTAATACTTTCAAGTCCTCTTTATTCGTGAAGTTAGCAATTACTTGATCCGCATTACCTGCACCTTTCTCAACATTTACTACATAATCTTCTGTTTTCAGTGTTTTGTAAGACTTGGAGCGAATATCAAAATAGCTGAAAGATACTCCCGGAATCTTATATGTTCCGGCATGTCTCGGAATTGCCAAATATTCAATAACTTTATTGCCTGTGAGTCCTTCCCGGGTTAATCTGACTTGATTGTCTACTTTGGGATCATATACTTCAAAATCATCCGGGAATTTAATTTCCGGATTAGAAATCAACTTCAGGTTACCTGTACCGGATATTACCAGTTTAATAGTAATAGCATCATTGGTTTTCAGTTCCTTACTGTTGATAGAAGAAGATATATTGAACTCTCCCACTCCACCTGAAAAATCTGCAGGTTTACCTGTAGGAAGCGGATTGACATTGATTGCTATCTTAGGAGTGGAAATATTTTTTTTAATTTCAATGACATTACTTCCTCCATTGAAGAAAGCATCAAAAGGATCATCTGATTGCACAGGTTTTCCGATAGTCATCTGGAACTGTGCCGGATCAATATATAGCTTTCCTGATTGTTGCGGGAAGAGAACAAACTGGCGATAAACCGTTGTATAGTAATTACGTCCCTGATAATGCTCCGGAGTCCATCTTGCATTGGTTGTCATTTCTATTTCTTGAGAATGGAAACCTTTAAAGTCGGGCAATTTCGCATTATTAAGTTGTAAGTTGGATTCTCTAGTGTATATTTTATAGGTCAGGACAAAAGCCTCCTGTTCATACACATTTGTTTTACTGGCACTTGCCATAATAAAAAGGTCCTGATTAGAGACACTTGTACCAGATGAGGAATGTATAGAACCACTACTACTATTATTTTGTCCGCTATTGCCACCTTGATCTTGTGGCAATACTTTAATCTTTACTGAGTTTGACACCATTTGGTCACCATCGGCAACAATGGAGGCACCGGGTATTGTGTATTCTCCGGCATTATTAGCCATTAATATGTATGTAAATGTAATACTACTAGTAGATGTAACATTACCATTCACTATTTGAGTACTACTTTGTTGTGAACGGCTTGGACCCATCAATACATCAAAACCTTTGATTGATGGTGCCCGAAAATCTTTCACTTTTTGTGTAGTTACAATATACGACAGCCTGAATTGTTCGCCTACTACCACTGCATCAGGAGCAGAAGCAGTAAAAGACACCTTATCAGCAAACACATGAGTGCTGTATGCTATCAATGCCATCAATATAATAATCAGTTTTTTCATTGCTTATGAAATTTATATCATCAACTTTATATTACCAATCTTTTTCCAAGCGACCGCCTTGCATAACTTTTTGTTGCTTCTTCACTTTATCCTGCACATCTTTCTCGTCCTGCATGACAGAATTCAGTAATTGTTCAGCATTTTCCTTTGACATCTGATTATCTTGTTTCTTTTCAGATTTCGGTGGTTGCTGCTGATCTTTCTTTTCATCTTGTTTCTGATCCTTCTGTTTGTCTTTATTCTGGTCCTGTTTCTGATCTTGTTTTTGCTGATCTTTGTTTTGGTCCTGATTTTGATCTTGATTCTGCTGATTTTGTTGGTCTTTCAGCATTTTCTGTGCAAGAGCCAAATTGTACCGGGTTTCATGATCGGTAGGATTATTACGCAGTGACATTTTATATGCATCTACAGCTTTGGCATAGTCTTTACCAGCCTGGAAAATTACCCCCATATTGTGATAAATATGGGCGAGTTTCATTTTATCTTTTTCTATTTTGCTGGCCGATACATATTGTTCCATGGCATCCTGAAACTTTTGCTGTTGCGAAAGGGTATTTCCCAAATTATACATGGATACCGTAGACTTGGGATTAGCTTCCAAGGCCTTCCGGTAGTTCACCTCTGCATCAACAAATACGCTATCATTAAACAGACGGTTTCCCTTACGGATATAGTCGCGTTCTGCTTTCTGAGCCGATACACCAGCTGCCGCTAACAGAAATACAGCGAATAGAATATATTTACTTTTTAACATACGTATAACTATTTCTTATTAGAAAACAGGTGAATGTTCTTAAATAAAGGATTTTTGCGATCCAGAATTAAGATTTCTGCCAATAACAATAGTAGAATAACCCATGCAATAGCCTGGAATTGTTCGTTAAACTCCGTATATACTTTCGACTCTACATCAGACTTCGCCATTTTATTCACTTCTTGATTGATGGCCTTTTGGGCTGAATTAGAATTATCTACTCGTACATATATACCTTTTCCTTCTTTTGCAATTTCCTGACACATAGCTTCATTCAAACGGGTAACAATCACATTACCTTCCCGGTCGCGGCGGTAATCATTCGTTCCTTCCACCGGTATTGGAGCGCCATCAGGCATACCTACTCCCAATACACTTACTTGAATACCCTTTTCTGCCGCAGCTTTGGCAGCTTCCACTGCACCACCTTCATGATTTTCACCATCAGTAATAACAATAATGGCCCGTCCTACCCCTTCTTGCGGAGTGAAACTACGGGCTGCCAGATTGATTGCTTCCCCAATAGCTGTACCCTGTTTAGAAATCAACGAAGGACTAATGGATTCTAAGAACATCTTAGCAGAAATATAGTCACTTGTAATTGGCAGCTGTGTAAAAGCGTCACCGGCAAATACAATCATACCTACCTTATCATTATCAAGCTCATCTACTAACCTGGATATTAATCTTTTTGCTTTTTCTAAACGGCTAGGCTGTACATCCTGCGCTAACATAGAGTTTGAAATGTCCAAAGCAATAATTACCTCTACTCCCTTACGTTTAACCGTTTCCAGTTTTGAACCGAATTGAGGGCGTGCCAGTAATACGGAGAACAAACCAATAGCAACAAAAATAATCCAGAATTTTACATCCGGACGATATTTGGATACGTCAGGCATTAACTGAGCCAACAAAGTCGGATCTCCGAAACGTCGGATATTCTTTCTCCTCTTGTAATTGGAATACAAGTAGAAAGCTGCTAAAAAAGGTAATAGCAGCAATAAATATAAATATGTAGGTTCTCCAAATCGAAACATCTTCTTACTATTTTATGATTGGCAAATAACGATTGACAAACATTCTTATGGAATTTTCTTGAGTACCGAATTACGTAATAGTACTTCCAACAAGACACAGAGGAAAGCTGCTAAAGCAAACCAATGATATTCTTCGTCCCGCTTACTATACTCTTTTACATTCAGTTTCGTCTTTTCCAGTTTATCAATTTCTTCATATACTTCTTTAAGCTTCGAGTTGCTCGTAGCCCGGAAATAGTTACCATCTGTCGTTCCGGCGATCTCTGTCAATGTCTTTTCATCAATTTCTACCGGCATACTTACATATTGCACTGTATTTCCGACTGGATAAGGATAAGGAGCCATTCCATTGGTACCTACTCCGATGGTATATACACGAATACCAAAGCTTTTTGCTATTTCTGCCGCTGTCATAGGCGAAATATCTCCCTTGTTATTAGTACCATCCGTCAATAGGATAATAACTTTGGATTTCGCTTTGCTATCTTTTAAGCGGGTTACAGCATTTGCAATACCCATACCGACAGCAGTACCGTCAGTGATAAGACCACATTTGATATTATGTATCATATCCAACAATACAGCATGGTCTACAGTCAACGGACATTGGGTGAAAGTTTCTCCTGCAAATAATGTAATACCGATATTATCATTGGGACGTCCATTGATAAACTCTGCAGCTACGTCTTTAGCAGCTTCCAGTCTGTTCGGCTTCAAGTCTTCAGCCAGCATACTGGTAGAAACGTCGATAGCCAGCATAATATCAATTCCTTCTATCTCACTGTTCTGCCACTTATTAGTAGTTTGCGGGCGTGCAAGAACCAAAATAACCAGTACTAAAGCAAGGCAGCGTAATAGAAATGGAACATGCAACAAATAATTCTTATAACTTTTAGGTGTATGTGCATATACCCGGGCATCTGAAATTTGAAGAGTTGCTTCACTTTTCTTTTGCTTCAGGATATACCATACAATATACGGTATAAGCAATAATAGCAAAAACAGATATTCAATATTGGCAAAAACCATTTTATTTATGATTTAACAGTTTACTATTTAGTATTAAGCTATACATCCTTTATACAAAAAGATTGTATAACTGTAGACCTATATATATAAAGGTACCGATCAATGCTGCTGATAACAATGCAATTCCACAAATCAGCATAGCTTTAACACGTAAAGAGCGTTTCTCAATGATTGTGATTTCCGTTGGTTGCGGCTTCTGATTTTCCTCTTCCGGTTGCTTGGTCTCATTGATAAAATCAATGGCATTAATCAAATTGGCATCGTTCTCATTCATCTGAGGATTATGTTTGGCAAACTTCACTAAATCAGCAGTCTGGAACAATAGTTTTAGGTCTGATATGGCTTCTTTATCATTCATTTCCAGTAACTGATCGATTATTTCAGAAGAAGTCATTTCCAATGCATTAAATCCGAAACGGTCCTTAATATATGTACGAATAGCATCGGTAAGTTCGGTATAGTACTCCTTCGATTGCCCTTTCTGCCATACCTTCTCTGTCTTGATACGTTCTATCTCTTTCATTGCAGCCTGATGTGGCGGCAATTTAGGTTCAACTTTAATTTTACGGATAATCGGTTTATTATCACGTATACGAACAATCAGATAGATCAGCAGGCCAAGCAAAGGTAAAGCCAGGAATGAACAAGCGATCAATCCATACCAGTCTTCCCATGCAAAAGGAGCTTTCATCACAGGTTTTTGTCCGAAGAACTGGTCCGGATGTAAGGTGTCAACCGGCATTGAATATACTTTTAATGCGAGAGCTTTGGAGTTGTACACTTTCCCATCTACGGTAACTGGCATTGGCGGCAGATAATATAGAGCAGAGTCAAAAGAAGTGATAATGTACTCCTGCGTAATCACCATCCGCTGACGATCATTCAGGAATTGGGTATCTGGTTTGACTGTTTCTATAATTTCCACACCTCTTACCAGTGTATCAGTGTAAGCAGGAAAAATAGCACGCTGTTTGGCATCCATGGCTACTTGCAGTTGCACTTTCGCCTGTTCGCCGATCAGTATCTGCAGTGAATCAATTTTTGCTTCTACTGTAACAGACTGTGCTACTGCTTTACTGACAAACAATAGACCTAATAATGCTATCAGAATAATATTTCTATTCATCTTTGATTCCATTAATTTCGTTTGGCAAATAAATTCAACAATGCCTTTACGTAATCCTGATCGGTTCTGACGGATACAGCATCTACGTTACTTTTGGTAAAAGTATCGTTCAGTTCAGTCTGCTTTTGTATCCACCAGTCGCGATGTGCCCGGCGTACAGCTTTGGAAGAGGTGTCAATCCATTGTTCATGCCCAGTTTCTGCATCTTTGATTCGCATCAGTCCTACTGGAGGAAGATCACTGACTCTCCTGTCGTATACTTGCAATGCTACTACATCATGTTTCCTGTTAGCAATGGTCAGCGCATTCTTAAAGCTTTCCTGATCAATAAAATCTGATAAGATAAATGCAGTGCAACGCCTTTTCATTACGTTTGTCAAATATTCCAAGGCAAGACGAATATTTGTGCGACGGCTTTCCGGTTGGAAATCAATTAATTCACGGATAATATACAAGATATGTTTACGTCCTTTCTTGGGAGGAATAAACTTCTCTATCCGGTCTGAAAAGAAAATCACACCTATTTTATCATTATTCTGGATGGCAGAGAAAGCAAGAGTAGCAGCGATTTCCGTCACCATATCTTTCTTTAACTGCTTGATCGTACCAAATTCCAAACTTCCGGAAACATCAACCATTAACATAACTGTCAGTTCACGTTCTTCTTCAAACACTTTCACATAAGGTTTATTGAAGCGCGCAGTCACATTCCAGTCTATGTCACGTATATCATCACCGAATTGATATTCACGGACTTCCGAAAATGACATACCCCTACCTTTGAAAGCCGAATGATACTGGCCTGCAAAGATATTGTTAGACAATCCTCGTGTCTTTATTTCAATTTGGCGAACTTTTTTTAGTATTTCACTTGTTTCCATTTATACAGTAGTTAATTAGTAGGTAGTTAAGTAGTCATGCATAGATATTTGTGACTACTTATTGACTGTATTATAACTACAGATTAGGGTACTTCAACCTTATTCAGAATCTTACTGATGATTTCGTCCGAAGTCATGTTGTTAGCTTCAGCTTCGTATGTCAATCCGATACGGTGACGAAGAACATCATGTGCTACAGCACGTACATCTTCCGGAATAACGTAGCCGCGACGTTTGATGAATGCATACGTACGAGCAGCTAAAGCCAGATTGATAGACGCACGAGGTGAACCTCCGAATCCGATCATATCTTTCAGTTCCTTGAGATCATATTTTTCAGGGAAACGAGTTGCAAATACAATATCTACAATATAACGCTCGATCTTCTCATCCAAATAGACTTGACGAACAACCTTACGTGCTTCAATAATTTCATCCGCTCTTAGAATAGGTTTCACATTAAACTTCTCACCATTGATATTCTGACGAATAATCAATTTTTCTTCTTCCAACTTCGGATAATCAATGACTACTTTCAGCATGAAACGGTCAACCTGTGCTTCAGGAAGCGGATAAGTACCTTCCTGTTCGATAGGATTCTGAGTTGCCAATACAAGGAAAGGTTCCGGTAACATGAATGTTTCTTTACCAATAGTAACTTGACGTTCCTGCATTGCTTCCAGCAAAGCACTTTGTACTTTTGCAGGAGCACGGTTAATTTCATCAGCTAATACAAAGTTAGCGAAAATAGGTCCGCGCTGCACTTTAAAAGATTCATCTTTCTGACTGTAAACCATTGTACCGATAACGTCTGCAGGCAATAAGTCCGGCGTAAACTGGATACGGCTATATTTCGCATCAATCAGAGAAGCGAGTGTCTTAATAGCCAAAGTTTTCGCCAAACCAGGCACACCTTCCAAGAGGACGTGTCCATCGGAAAGTAATCCGATAAGCAGTGATTCAACCAAATGTTTCTGACCAACAATGATTTGGTCCATACCTGTCGTAAGATTGGTAACGAAAGCACTTTGTCTTTCAATCCGCTCATTTAGCTCGCGGATATCAATTGATTCAGCCATAAATACTTAATATTTTATTATTTAAATCCCATTAATTTTATGTAAGCCTTGCCTGTGTCATAAGGCTTTTTATTTTGCCCCAAAAGTACGCCATATAATTAACGATTGCAACTAATTTTTATTAAAAAACAATGCGAAGTCTTTAGATTAAGGTACTTTCATACGCTTTTGTACATCCATAACACTTCCCCCGGCCGATACAGGGGTAAGGCCGGGGGAATGGAATTTTTATCACTTATTCTTTTGTAAGTTCCGGGATTTTTATTGTTGTGCCATATGGTACATTATTCGGGTTCTTAATAACGTCCGGATTGTGTTTCACAATATACGGCCACATAGCCTTGGTTCCATAGAATCGCAAGGAGACCCTTGTTAAAGTTTCACCTTCTTTGACCGTATATTTAGTCTTGGTTCCGGTTATTTTATAAGAGGCGGAATCCAAATATACAGATGTTGAAGGTTGCTGCCGGATAACTTTATTTTCAGTTTTGGCAGGTGTCACTGCTTCTTTCTTTTGAGGGACAACCGGTGTCGGAGTGATAGAGGTTTTGGGTGTTTCCGGTTTTATATCTTTCACAGAGTCTTGTTCGATCGTGTCGGATAACTGTACTTCCGGCTTGACAGGCTGAGTTGTTACGGGAGGCATATCAAGAGCATTCTTGTCGGATGACGAAGAGAATAAATCCGGATAATAAATGAATAAAACAACCCCTCCACATAATAACAGAACAAGTATGATGATCGTTATTAAATAAGGAACAGGCGATTTCTCTTTTACAGAAGAATCGGGAATATTCTTTTGGGGAGTCGGCTGTATAGCAGTCTGTGCTACTTCTGCCCCTTTTGCCATCTCGCTCTTACCTTCTTGCGACCGCACTATCGTACTTTCCGGTTTTAGATTTGCCCTCAGAAGCTCTTGTTCTATAATCTCCTCCGCAGTAATTATTTCTTTCTTTTCTACAGGAACTGTTTTCGGTTCTACGACAACAGATTGTGGTTCTATAGATCGTGGTTCTACAATAGGTTGTATCTCTGTAAGAGACATTTCTTCTTTTTCCTCTTCCTTAGGTTGGGATTGTGGCTCGATAGATTCCGGTATGACTGTCGGAATTACTTCTTCCCCGCTTTCCTCTTCTTCCGTTTCTTCTATAGGAGTGTCCTCTAAAACAGTATTCTCATTTAAAACAACCGTCTCAAAGTGTGCAAAAGGCTTGTTTATCGTATCTCTTAAATTTGCATCCGGAGAAAACGAGACTTTGGTATGGCCTTTTATTTGGAAACGTTCACCAGTGTTCACATTAACACTTTCCCGACTATCTACATCAATAAGTTTGAAAGTACCCAATCCTTTGACTTTTACAGTATTCTCGCTCTCTAAGGCCTGTTCTATCAAAAGAAAAAACTCTTTTACGAACGCCTCAGCATCCTTTTTGGTCATGCTATGTTTTGCTGCCAATAAGTCAGTAAGATCTTGAATTGTTAGTCTTTCATTCATAACGGGGAATATATTTATTTAAACTTATCTTTCAATGTATTACTAGGTCTATAAGATAATACCAGTTTTGGGGGCACCAACATACGCTGTTTGCTTGCCGGATTTATGGAAATGCGTTCCGCCTTTTTCTTTACTTCAAAAGAACCGAATCCCTGTACCGCAATCATGTTGCCTTCTTCCAACTCTTGCGTCATGCTAGCCAACAAAGAATTGATTAATTCAGAAGTATCTTTGATGGTATATCCTAGTCTTTCCGCTAGCTCGGATGTAAATTCCTTATTATTCATACATTTATAACCTTTGCATATAAATCAAAATCGTCCGCATCTATCACTTCCACTTGATAGAACTGCCCAATCTCAAGCTCTTTTTCAGAACTATTAATCAGAACCTCCGGATCCACCTCCGGTGAGTCGAATTCTGTTCGTCCGATATAATAATCCCCCTCCAACCGGTCAATGATAATTTTCATTTGTTTTCCGATTTTAGCGGCGCTCAATTCAGCTGAGATTCCTTGCTGGATATCCATCAGCTCATCAAGTCTGGCTTGTTTAACTTCTTGCGGGATAGAGTCTTCGTACGCTTCCGCAGCATAGGTTCCCTCCTCTTCGGAATAGGCAAAAGCTCCCATTCGGTCAAAACGCACTTTGCGTACAAACTCTTTCAGTTCTTCAAAGTCCTCTTCTGTCTCTCCCGGATGTCCCACCATTAAAGTTGTCCGCAGGTGAATGCCCGGCACTTCTTTACGGAATTGCTCAATCAGTTTATAAGTATCCTCCTTAGTGACTTGACGTCGCATTAATCTCAACATCTTGTCACTGATGTGCTGGAGGGCGATGTCCATATATTTGCATACATTGTCGCGTTCACGCATAACCCGGAACAAATCAGTAGGAAAATGCGCAGGATAGGCGTAATGAAGGCGGATCCACTCTACACCCGGAATGTCGGAGATACGTTCAATTAGTTCCGGAAGCATTTGTTTCTTATATAGATCGACCCCATAATAAGTCAGCTCCTGTGCGATCACT
>OBJQ01001568.1_pt1 | contig 11177 bp, 9 predicted proteins | sample 1519921 | NCBI WGS metagenome assembly OBJQ01 (sample SAMN04209244, study PRJEB22552) | human gut metagenome | biome: gut; material: feces | host: Homo sapiens | place: USA: Oklahoma
TGTGCTTCCAGTTGCGCGAGGTCACTTTTGGCAATACTTCCGGCATTCAGAAGTTCCTGTCCTCGGTCGCGCTGTGCAATGGAAACTTGCAGGGTGTTTTCGTTTACTTTCACAGATTCGGCTGCATAAAGAATCTGGATATATACTTGGGTGATAGACTCCTGAATATTATTTTCGGAAGTCGCCACATCCAGCTCGGCCATCTGATTATTCAACTTCTCCTGTTGGATGGTTTTCAACCGTTTATTACCATTATATAGAGTCCACGAAGCATTCAGTCCATAATTACCGTTGTAGCTCGTTTTGCTGTTGCTACTGATAATCTCGCTACCGCTCACCCGGCTACTTGTCTCCTGATACGGACGATTCACCACCTGTTGGCCGGTAGAAAACGAAAGACTGGGGAACATGGCAGCTTTAGCTGTCTTCACATCAATCTGCGTGCTGACCGCAGTGATCCGGTTCTTACGAATTGTAATGTTCTGTTCCTTTGCATAGTCGATGCATGACTGCAAGTCCCATTGATCCGGGATTTTCGTTTCTTTCAGCGTATCGACTTGCAGCGGAGAAACCTGGGCAGATATGCCGGACAGCATACCTGCTCCAAGAAATGTCATCACTGTCAATCTTCTTACATTTATCATATTCATACTTCTATTGATTTACTGTTAGCGAAGGTACGTACATATTATATATGCCGCAAAAACGATAGACGGATGACGTTATTTCGCCGTTAAATGATTTTTTTCTGTCGATAGGTAGGTTTTTGAAGAAAAACACGACAAATCTTGCAACTTTTTTGACTACTTGTTTGTTTTAATTATAAAAAATGTATATTTGTACTCATTACAAATTATAACGTCAACATATGAAGAATACACTGCTTACGATCTGGAACTTCTATTTGGAGGGTTTCCGTAGTATGACCTTAGGACGTACCCTATGGGTTATTATTTTGCTGAAATTATTCGTCATGTTCTTCATCCTCAAAATGTTCTTTTTCCCTGATTTCCTCGGCGACCACCCAACGGATGCCGACAAAGGTACATACGTGGGAAATGAACTGATAGAACGTGCCATCCCCGATAAATCTACTGATTTTTAACTCTTAAACTACATAGGATTATGATTGAAAGTATTGACACCTCGCTGATCGATTGGTCGAGAGCCCAATTTGCGATGACAGCCATGTACCACTGGATTTTTGTTCCCCTCACACTCGGACTGGCAGTAGTGATGGGAATCATGGAGACGCTGTATTATAAAACAGGCAACGAATTTTGGAAAAAGACTGCCCAGTTTTGGATGAAACTTTTCGGTATTAACTTTGCCATCGGTGTGGCAACGGGTTTGATTCTGGAGTTTGAATTCGGTACGAACTGGAGCAATTATTCGTGGTTTGTAGGGGATATCTTCGGTGCTCCGCTGGCTATTGAAGGTATTTTGGCATTCTTTATGGAAGCTACGTTTATCGCGGTCATGTTCTTCGGATGGGGAAAAGTAAGTAAACGTTTCCACTTGGCTTCCACCTGGCTGACGGGATTGGGAGCTACGATTTCCGCGTGGTGGATTCTTGTTGCCAACGCATGGATGCAGCATCCGGTAGGCATGGAATTCAATCCTGACACTGTCCGTAATGAGATGGTTGATTTTTGGGCGGTGGCTACCTCGCCTGTAGCAGTCAATAAGTTCTTCCACACGGTATTGTCCGGCTGGGTGTTGGGTGCTATTTTTGTGGTCGGTATCAGTTGTTGGTACTTGCTGAAGAAACGAAATCGTGAGTTTGCACTGGCCAGCATCAAGATTGGTGCAATCTTCGGATTGGTAGCATCGTTGCTTTCTGTTTGGACGGGCGATGGTTCCGGTTATCAGATTGCCCAGACACAACCGATGAAACTGGCAGCAGTGGAAGGTCTGTATGAAGGCGGAACGAATGTCGGTCTGGTCGGAATAGGAGTATTGAACCCTGAAAAGAAGACTTACAACGATGGAAAAGATCCTTTCCTCTTCCGTTTTGAAATCCCGAGTATGCTTTCTTTCCTTGCCGAGCGTAATGTGGACGGTTACGTTCCGGGCATTACGAATATCATCGAAGGTGGGTATCAGTTGAAAGACGGATCGAAGGCTCTCTCTGCTGCCGAGAAGATAGAACGTGGTAAAACGGCTATCGGCGCATTGGCTGCCTATCGTGCTGCAAAGAGTGCCGGACACGAGGAAGATGCGAAGATTGCATATAATGTATTGCAGGAAAATATTCCCTATTTTGGCTACGGATATATCAAAGACGTGAACCAACTGGTTCCGAATGTTCCTCTCAACTTCTACGCATTCCGTATAATGGTAATCCTGGGCGGATATTTCATCCTGTTCTTTATAGTCGTCCTTTTCTTTATCTATAAAAAGGATTTGAGTAAGATGCGCTGGATGCACTGGATTGCTCTGCTGACAATTCCTTTGGGTTACATCGCCGGACAAGCCGGATGGGTGGTTGCCGAATGTGGTCGTCAGCCGTGGGCTATCCGCGATATGTTGCCTACGATGGCTGCTATCTCCAAACTGGATGTAAGCTCCGTGCAAACTACGTTCTTTATCTTCCTGCTCCTGTTTACAGTGATGCTGATTGCAGGTGTCGGAATTATGGTGAAAGCTATCAAGAAAGGACCGGACGCATAATACTTAATACTTATTACTTAATACTTGAAACTTATGTATATATTTTTGCAACAATATTGGTGGCTTGTCGTTTCCTTGCTGGGGGCCATACTCGTGTTCTTATTGTTTGTGCAGGGAGGTAATTCATTATTGTTCTGTCTGGGTAAAACCGAAGAGCATCGTAAGATGATGGTGAATTCTACCGGGCGTAAGTGGGAGTTTACGTTTACTACGTTGGTGACGTTTGGAGGAGCTTTCTTTGCTTCTTTCCCGTTGTTCTACAGTACCAGTTTCGGTGGTGCTTATTGGCTTTGGATGATTATACTTTTCAGTTTTGTATTGCAGGCTGTCAGTTATGAGTTTCAGAGTAAGGCAGGAAATCTGTTAGGTAAAAAGACATATCAGACTTTCTTGGTGATTAATGGGGTAGTGGGTCCTGTGTTACTTGGCGGGGCGGTGGCTACTTTCTTCACCGGTTCTGATTTCTATATTAATAAGGCCAATATGACAGACACTATTATGCCGGTAATCAGTCATTGGGGAAATGGCTGGCACGGATTGGATGCGTTGACGAATATCTGGAATGTAATTCTCGGATTGGCTGTCTTCTTCCTTGCTCGTGTATTGGGAGCACTCTATTTCATTAATAATATTGATGACAAAGAACTGACCGACAAATGTCGTCGTGCAGTACGCAATAACACAGTCTTGTTCCTTGTATTCTTTTTGTCGTTTGTCATTCGTACACTGGTATCCGAAGGCTTTGCCGTTAACCCGGAAACACAGGAGATTTATATGCAGCCATACAAGTATCTCACAAACTTTATCGAGATGCCGGTAGTGCTGGCTTTATTCCTGATTGGGGTGGTATTGGTTCTTTTCGGTATCGGAAAGACATTGCTTAAAAAGACTTTTGATAAAGGTATCTGGTTTGCAGGAATCGGTACGGTGCTGACTGTTTTATCTTTGCTACTGGTAACAGGGTACAACAACACTGCCTATTATCCGTCATACACCGACCTGCAAAGCTCATTGACATTAGCCAATAGCTGCTCCAGTGAATTTACACTGAAGACAATGGCTTATGTTTCCATTCTTGTTCCGTTTGTGATTGCTTATATTTTCTACGCTTGGCGTAGTATCGACCGGCATAAGATTACCGAGAAAGAAATGGATGAAGGAGGACACTCATACTAATATATCATTTGTATATTAGTCTTTTGTCTGTGTACTAATAACTTTGTCCATACACTTATACATTGTCCATATAGAATTTCGAAATAGAGATTCTAGTCGGAATAAATAAACTCCCCTTATTTAACATCACTCTAAGTCATGGTAGAGAGATGAAATAAGGGGAGCTTTTTATATATTTTATACTTAACGTGTGTGCCTAAACACTTCGGGCATTATGACACCCTCGTTATGAATTACACTAATGCTAATTATTTATTGACTACATTCTCCGGTTTGCCGGAAATGTAAGCCTGAAGATTGCTGATTGCAATATTCATCAGACGTTCACGAGCCTCTATGGTTGCCCAGGCAATGTGCGGAGTGATGTAGCAGTTCTTTGCTGTCAGCAATGGATTGTCGGCACAAGGCGGTTCGGTAGAAAGCACGTCTACGCCGGCTGCATAAATCTTACCGCTGTTCAAAGCATCTGCAAGATCTTGTTCGTTGATAAGCGGTCCGCGACCGGTATTGATTAAGATGGCTGTCGGCTTCATCATGGCAAGACGGCGTGCATTCACCATTTCGCGTGTATCCGGTGTAAGCGGGCAGTGCAAACTGATAATATCACATTCGCTGAACAATTGATCCAAATCCATCTTCTTGATTTCCGGTGGCAACTGGAAGTGAGATTTAGAAGTCAATGCGTACACTTGCATACCGAATCCGATAGCAACACGCGCTGTGGTATATCCGGTGTTTCCCAGTCCTACCAGACCGATTTTCTTATCCCGAAGTTCCATCAACGGAGTGTCCCAAAAACAGAAATCCTTGTTGTTTGTCCAACGGCCTTTGTGCACTTCTTCGGAGTGGTGTTGCACTTGTTGAGTGATGTTCAGGATATGCGAAAATACCATTTGAGCAACGGAAGCGGTGCTGTATGAAGGAATATTAGTAACGATGATTCCCCGTTCTTTGGCAGCAGCTGTGTCTACCACGTTGTATCCGGTGGCCAATACACCGATATATTTCAGTTCGGGCAGTGCAGCCATGTGGTCTGCATTGATGATTACCTTGTTAGTCAGAATTGCTTCTGCACCGGCTGCACGTTCTAATACCTCTTCCGGAGCTGTACGATCATAAATTGTACATTCTCCAAGAACTTTCATACCTTCCCAGGATAAATCTCCGGGATTGGCGGCATAGCCGTCTAAAACTACAATCTTCATTTCAATTTCAATATTAATAATAAGTTATACGTGTTTTCTTAACAACATATTGATATTATAGGCACGGATTATACGGATTTCACGTTTTCTAAAAAATAAAGCATCTGCGTAATCTGTGCCTGAAAAATATCATTTTTTGAATTTGTCTCCCCACAACTGTATCATCCGTTCGGCATGCTTCTGCTCTGCCGGATTGTTTTGCGGTTGCCATATCCGTTTGTCTTTCAGTTCGTCCGGAAGGAATTGCTGCTTAACAAAGTTACCTTCATAGCTGTGTGCATATTTATATTCCTGTCCGTAGCCCAGTTGCTTCATCAGTTTAGTCGGAGCATTGCGCAGATGCAAGGGGACAGGCAGATTGCCGGTTGAACGGACTAACTCTAGTGCGTCATTGATCGCACTGTATGCCGAATTACTCTTCGGACTGGTAGCCAGATAAATCGTTGTTTCAGCTAAAGGAATCCGTCCTTCGGGCCAGCCGATTTTCATCAATGTATCAAAACAGGCGTTAGCGAGAAGCAGTGCGTTCGGGTTTGCCAAACCAATGTCCTCGGCGGCCGAAATCACCAGTCGGCGGGCAATGAAAGCAGGATCTTCGCCTCCTTCCACCATACGGGCCAGCCAGTAGATCGCTCCATCGGGATCACTGCCACGAATAGATTTGATGAAAGCGGAGATAATGTCATAATGCATCTCCCCATCCTTGTCGTATGCCAGCGGATTTTGTTGCAACCGTTCGGTCACCATTTCATCGGTGATGACAACAGTCTCTTCCGTTTCTGATTGCACAACGAGTTCCAATATATTAAGCAGCTTGCGGGCGTCTCCACCGGAGAAACGCAATATGGCAGTTGTTTCTTTCAATTCAATTTTGCGTTCTTTCAATACGGCATCCGTGGTGATGGCACGTTGCAGAAGTTCCAATAAATCTTCTTTCTCCAAAGATTTGAGCACATAAAGCTGGCAACGGGACAGGAGAGGGCGGATGACCTCAAACGACGGATTCTCCGTTGTTGCGCCAATCAGCGTGACTGTTCCGTTCTCTACCGCTCCCAACAGAGAATCCTGCTGCGACTTACTGAACCGATGGATTTCATCGATAAACAGAATCGGGCTGGACTGTGAAAAGAAGCGGTTGCTCTTGGCACGTTCTATCACTTCGCGCACATCCTTCACACCGGAAGTCACGGCACTTAACGTATAAAAAGGGGTTTCCAGTTTGTTGGCAATGATTTGCGCAAGGGTTGTTTTACCCACTCCGGGAGGTCCCCAGAGAATAAATGAAGAGATGCGTCCTGCGTCAATCATTTTCCGCAAGATAGCCCCCGGTCCAACTAAATGTTTCTGACCGATATAATCATCCAAAGTCTTTGGCCGTAACCGTTCTGCTAGTGGTTGCATAATTTTTTAGAATACCATTAATACCATGAAGCGGATACCGTTTTTGTTGATACCCGGATTATCACGATAAGTGAAACGATGTACATACTCAACGTGCAGCAACTTGAAAATGTTGTAGATACCTACACTTGCTTCGACATACGGCACTTTCGGGTCCATCACGAAACTGGTGAACTTACCGTCGCGTGTCGGGAAACGGAACAAATCGGGATTGTTGCTCTTGAACGGATTATTCTTGTCCGTCAATGTTCCCCACAAAGCACGTACACGGAACATTTCCCTCCATTTCAGGTTCTTGATAAGAGGAATACGGTTGAAGAGTTTTCCATTCATGTCGTAGGATAATGACATGGAAGCATAACGGTCGTTCAGGAATTCCATGTTATTAATCAAGTTGAACGTTTCGCGCTGGGTGATGTAGGACAAGTTGGCTTCCGGCAGGATTAACAACGGGAAAGGAACTGTGTTCCATTCTGCACCTGCTTTCACGCTGCAATCAATCTTTCCCCAGGAAGCCGGGAGCCAGAAACGTTTCCACACACTTGCTTCCGTACGGTTAAAGTTGTAATCCCCACCCAATACGCCTTTGAAACCCATGGCATGAGTGAGCGTAAAGATAGGAGCGTCCAGCGACACAGGCACGCGGCGTTGCTTGGAATTGACAAATGATTCGCCCGGCGCATAGCGCAGCGTCAGACTTGCTTCGGAAGTCGTGACATCGTGCACACGGGTTTGTGCGGCATCATTACGCAGGTATTCCAGTTTGCCGGTAGGCTCGTCGTTACGGTGGCGCAACATGGCTTTCACTCCGAATCCGGTCAGCGTTTCGAGTTCATAATTAATGGTGGCGTCGCGCATATACGACATTTGGTCTACTGTCGTTGTCTTGACTGACAAGAAGATATTATCTTTATCCGTAAACAGGAATTTGTCCATCGGAGACATTACATCATAACTGTACGTTGCCGAAAGATAATGTTTCGGGAACTCCCAAACCACATAATCGCGTTTGTTGAACGAATAAGTCACCGTTCCGCTATATTTCCAGCGTTCGTCTTTCAGACCGTATGCTCCGTATCCGCTCAAGAACCAGTGCTTGTCGAAATGAGCCGTAGTCATACCGCTCAACCGGAAACGGGTACCATCAATGTAATTGCTCGAAATCATGGTGTTGATAGGGCCGATGTCCACTTTGCTCGGATGCTCTTTGCTTCCTGTCTCTACAAAGTTCTCAATCAGTGCTTTCGCTCCGAAGATGATGTATTTGAATCCCGGAATCTGTTCAAGACGGTTGACGAATACATCCATCGAACTTTCTTTCTTTGTCAATGGTACTTGACGGACACTCGCCCAGTACTCATCGCTTTTCGAGAGCATATCCGCTTCTTTTATCACGCTGCCTTTCAACCGGAACAGTCGTTGTTCAATAGGATCGAATTTATAATTACTATATTTCGTGGTTCGTTCCACCTGCAATCCACCTGCTGTTTTGTTGGAATTCCAGGAAAGGTCTACGGTCATGTCATCATCCGCCAATACCCAGTTGCCGTTGGGCAGTTGCTCATACTGTTGCGTGATGTCCATGCGGTTGACAAAGTTGACTCCGGTTTTTTTAGGCAGGTTCATTGTACATTTCTGAACGGCGTATGTAGAATCATTCAATACATACAGATGGCCGGTGAATCCGAAGTCTTGCGAGTTTTGCGGAACAAAAGTGAGGTGGACACATTCGCGTTTGTTTACCATCAATGTATCCATCAGATAATATTTATAAAATGAGATGGCATTGTTACCGATCGGACTGACGAAACGCTGCTGAAGCAACCGGATATCATCATCGTAGATATTGATGTCGGCAAATACGTCTTTCAGTACGGTGCCGAGCATATCTCCCGTAGAGAAAAATTCTTCTATACCATTGGAGTTCTTTCCTTTGATAATCGTTTTCTTGTTTTCGGGATTTTTGCGGTAGATGGTTTGCGAGGACGTTTCCTGTACGGAAATAGGGAGAATCAACTTATTGGTTGTTTCCGACACTTCCACTTGGTCTCTTAAGAATGAATATTTTTTGTAGATACCTTTTTCGAGCTTTTCCGGTGTGAGGTCGTTGATAGACATTTTCATCTTCTCGTACTTGTCGTACTGATAGTACTCGTTCACTTCGAGGACTTGTGCCTTTTTGTGTTCGATTACCTTCTTCATGAATTCCACTGCCGGATTGTTTTTGCGGGAATATTTCTCCTTTTGAGGTTTCACGACAACCTCGTTCAGGAGCACATTATCCGGAGCTAACTTAACGTTCACTGTCTGATTGTTGGAACCAACCCGAACCGTTTTACTGATATAACCTACAGCGGAGAACACCAGCGTTCCTCCGTTTCTGCGGGCTTCAAGACTGTATTCTCCGTCAATATTGGTGATGGTACCCATATCTCTCTTTTCCTGGTAGTAAACAGAGATATACATCAATGGCTCGTGGGTAACCGAATCAGTGACTACCCCTTTAATTTGCTGCGCAAAAGCATTGGAAGCTACCAATACGAGTAAGAACAGTATAAGTATTTTGTTATATCGTTGTATCATAACGTTTGTAGTAGGGCTGCAAAGTTAACAAATAACTCTAAGGATAACAGAATATATAACTTTTTTTACCCATCGTTTTTTGTTGTTTACAAGCATATATCGTCCGATAATTCAAGGAACATCCCGCTGTTAATCCTTTTGATAAGGGCGTTTCGGCATTTCGTTCTCCCGGTTCCGGTATTTGAAACCTTTGCTCCCGTTGTAGGGCACTTTTTGTTTCGACCTTTGAAACTTTTTGTTTCAAGGCGTGAAACTAACAGTTCCATGCCGGGAAACGGAATGGAACATGCCGGGTAAATGTTATTTGCTCGTAAGTATCTGTACAATACGCTCTGCGGTACGTCCATCCCAACGTTCGGGAAGTTCGCCACGTTTCCATTCACCGTGCATCAGTGTATCCATGGTTTTGGCAAGCAGGGCAGGATCTTCTCCGACAAGTTCGTTGGTTCCCATGCGCCACGTTTCCGGATGTTCGGCATACGTGTTGAGTGTGATACAAGGAATACCCAGGAAGGTCGCTTCTTCGGCTACGTTTCCTGAATCTGTTATGATTCCTTTCGCCTTGTTTATCAGATAACCGAAGAACAGGTAGTTCTGCGGCGGCATGATATGGAGATTCGGAGCTTCGATGTCCAACTCTTTGATGGCATTGCGCACGTAGGTGTGCAGCGGTGCAACGATAGGCATACCGGCAGACTTGTCGATGATTGTTTTCATCAACTGACGCAGATTCTCCTTATTGCCAAGTAATACACGACGGTTGAGAGTAAATAGGAGATAATTTCCTTCTTGCAGTCCCAAGACGGAGAACCATATCGGTTTGAGCAAGCGGTTCCGGTTGTAGCGGATGGCATCAATCAGAATGTTGCCTACATAATATACGTTTTCGCTTTCCGTTCCCGTCTGGTTCAGGTTGCGGTTGGCAACCATACCGGCTGTGAACAGATAGTCGGATAGTCCGTCTGTAATCATGCGGTTGACTTCTTTCGGCATTTTCATATCGAAAGAACGGGTTCCGGCTACGAGATGTGCTACCTTGATGCCTTGTTTCTTGGCAACGATGGCACAACTCATGGTTGCGGTCAAGTCGTCTACCACAAGGACTACGTGTGCCGGATTTTCCGTTAGTTCTTGTTCGAAGGCTACCATGATTCCGGCTGTCAAACTCGTTGGATTACTGCTTTCCACTCCCAGATACACATCGGGAGCTTTCATTTCGAGATCCGAAAAGAGAGAAGCATCCAGACTTGTATCATCTTTCCTCCCTGTATAAACCAGTCGGTAAGAGATACTTTTACCCAGCGCCCGTGCGGCTTCAATAGCGCGTGTAATGGGAGCTATCTTCATAAAATTGGGGCGTGCCCCCGCAACAATTGTTATTTTCATATTGTTTCTACCTTATTCGGTTTAATTCGTGAAGCAAAAGTACATTTTCTTACGGAATTTATTCGTTACTTTGCATACAAAATAACAAATATATGCCCACATTCGTTCAAATTCTTGATTTTATAGGCACATTTGCCTTTGCCATCAGTGGTATCCGGCTTGCGTCGGCTAAGCGTTTCGACTGGTTTGGAGCCTATGTTGTAGGTCTTGCTACTGCGATCGGTGGTGGTACTATCCGTGATGTTCTGCTTGATGTTACTCCCGGTTGGATGACAAATCCTATTTATCTGATATGTACGGGACTTGCTTTGCTGTGGGTTATTTGTTTCGGACGTTGGCTGATCCGGCTCAATAATACCTTCTTTATTTTTGATACTATCGGGCTCGCTTTGTTCACTGTGGTAGGTGTGGGAAAAAGTATCGCTTTGGGATATCCTTTTTGGGTAGCCATCATTATGGGTAGTATAACGGGAGCAGCCGGTGGCGTGATTCGTGATGTGTTTATCAATTAGATTCCCCTCATCTTCCGAAAAGAAATTTATGCGATGGCCTGTGTGGTAGGAGGCATTGCCTATTGGATTTGTGACCTAGTAGGGATCGAATCATACGGTTGTCAGCTGATAGGCGGATTAGTAGTCTTTCTAACCCGCATCTTAGCTGTGAAATATCATATTTGCCTACCTATATTAAAAGGGGGAGAAGAGGCGGAAGACTAGGCTAATCCTCCATCTCCAGTTCGCCTTGGAAACTGAT
>OBJQ01001626.1_pt1 | contig 10825 bp, 15 predicted proteins | sample 1519921 | NCBI WGS metagenome assembly OBJQ01 (sample SAMN04209244, study PRJEB22552) | human gut metagenome | biome: gut; material: feces | host: Homo sapiens | place: USA: Oklahoma
CGTCAGGTCATGCCCTCTTTTGCTTCTCAGAAGAATGTCATAATCCTTTGTGACATATCTGCTTTAACTTCATGCCCTATAATCCTGTTTGTTACATACACCACCTGAAAAACGGTCTACATCAGATTTTTTGCCTTGTTGGAATCAAGCTTGCAAACTTGTTTCGCAATTACCTATTGTAATAACTGCTCTATTCTACAATAGGTAATTGTTAAAAGCAAAATTTCTTAAATGTGGATAACCCATCCGTTATGTAAAGAGAAAAGAGTCACTATTCAGAAATATTTCTGAATTGACATACAACATCAGATTTTAGGGTATGTTTTATCAGGCCAGCCATGGCATCTTTTATGCTAGGAGTGAAGTATGGATTGAGTCGGAACGGCTGTATAAGGTTCTGTATGAAATGGAGGTTTGAGCAATGGGAAATAAAGTGAAACCGTCCGGGTTTCCATTGGGCTTATTAGTAATTGGCGTGGAGGTCGGCTTATTCAGTTCCGCATCAATGGCTGCCTGACGCTCCAGCCGCTCAATCTCCTTCCCCAGATCCACCACGTCCTTCTCCATCTTCGTCTCCGTATCCTCCGCAGACAGCAGCCCCAGGAAGGCCTTTGCCGCTTCCCATGCCTTTGCCCTCTTTTCCCTTAATTCCAAAATCTTACTCATAATCAAATCCCTCCATAAATTTAATGTGTTAAAAGGTTCAGCCTCTTTTCCAATTGCCCCACTGACGTCTTCTTATCTTCCGGCTTTGGAATCAGCTTAGACAGCAATAAATTTGTTAGTGCCGTCCGGGAGAACATCATGCTCTCTGCCCCCATTCCATCTGCCCTATCCTCCGTATTATCCACACCGCCGCCCAGAATCCCATCCGCAAAGCCAAGTTCCACCGCCTTCTTCGCATTGAACCAGCTCTCTGCATCCATCAGGTGGGAAATCCTCGCACGGCTCAATCCCGTTTTCACCTCATAGGCATTCATAATGCTCTCCTTCACCTCGTCCAGCATCTCCCCGGCCTTCTGCATCTCCTTGGAATCCCCGATGGCAATGGTCATGGGATTGTGGATCATCATCATGCCCACCGGGGACATCAGCACCGTGGTTCCTGCCATAGCAATGACAGAGGCCGCAGAAGCCGCCAGCGCATCCACCTTCACCGTCACATTCCCCTTGTACTCCGTGAGCATGTTGTAAATCTGTGCTGCCGCAAACACATCCCCTCCCGGAGAGTTGATCCAGAGAGTGACATCTCCGGCTCCGATATTCAGCTCCTTCGCAAACAGGTGTCACCTCATCCCCAAACCACGTCTCATCCGAAATCTCCCCGTTCAGCACCAGTGTCCGCTCCTCGTTTGTTTCATTCCGAATCCAGTTCCAAAACTTCCGCTTCATACCAAACCTCACTTTCCATTTCAGGACATAATCGTGTAAGCAGTCTCACACGATGCTGCGGCATTCGCCAAATGAAAATACCAGTATTTTCACTTGGCTCATTGCACGCACAAAAAGCCAGCGGCATCTTTCAGTTTCGTCATGTTTCCGTTAATTAGATATAAATCCCCGCCTTCCTCTACAGGAACCAGGTTCATATTCTCCATCTCTCGGATATCGTTTGTGGACAGCCACCCATTCTGCCGTCCAATGGAATATCCGGTCATCCGGCTCTGGTAATCCCCACGGAGCAGACCATCCACATTCAGTTTCAAGAAATACTCATTCTTCTCCTGGGGCAGAAGCAGCGCCCTCTGCAGAGACTGCTCCCACCGGATTACCCATGGGTCCAGTGTATACTTCACAAACTCCAGCGACTGCTGCTCAATGTTAGAAAAACTGGACTTCTCCAAATCCCCCACCATATGGGGCGGAATCCGGTATAGCTTGGCAATCTCGTTAATTTGGAACTTCCATGTCTCCAGAAACTGTGCTTCTTCCGGCGGGAAATCCCCCTTAAATCAGAATCCGCCTGTTCCGTAAGGGCTACATGATATGTCATAGGCCATAATCCTTACGGATTTCAGCAAACGCCTGCGCTGCCGATTTTGTTTTCCCCTGCACAAAATCCGTGTACCCTTTCTCCAGTTCTTGGTTCATTTCTGCTTCTGTCAGCGCACCGGCCTCTACAGGTTTTGCGGCAGGCAGCTTCACATCAAAGGGAATTCCCCTCTGCATGACCACCTGTTTTAAAAAAATATTAACCGCATTGGACACCGGAATACCAAGCTGTCCCAGTACACTCTCTGCCTGTTCTTTCAGCCCCGGTTCCAAACGTACATATAGATTTGTCGTCTTTGCCATCATGGTAGCCTCCTTTCCTGCTATTAGTATACACGATTGTCCGTACAATAGCAATGCAACAGCAAGAATTATTTTTTGTTTTTTGGATTGGGCGCTCTCCCCGGAACGCCCTATCCTGTCTGCTAGTTGATAGTAAGTTCTGTGTAGAACGCCACCCGGATGGCTTCAATCAGCCTCCCAATATCCTTTGTTGTTTTCTCCATCCCATGTTCGTCTTTCCAGCCCTCTTTCTGCTTATTGAAAATCATGTGGAAGGCATTACCGTAATTCTTTCCAAACCAGATTCTCAATTCCACGCCATCCGGTGCTTCCTCTAAAGCTTCTTCAATCAAATCCGGCTGCGAGCAGGAACTAAAAATTGCCCTTGGCTTTCAGGGACAAGTCCTTGTTCCGCAAGTGGTGGTTGGACATCACCGTGTAGCCCTTGTTGCGCTCCACACAAAATACTGCCATGTTCTCAACTCCTTTCACTCGAAATTTCACCGCGTCGTAGGCGGTCAGCTTGCCCGGCTGGCAGGGACATTCCGCATAGACGCAGAACTGATATTTCCAGTGCGGGCGATAAAAGCGGCAGGTGCCGCAGTCCTCCGGCGTGACCGCCTCGCCGCTGTCGTAGTGGTCGAAACCGGGCTTGCCCTGCATGAGCTGTTCAAAGGCCCGGTCGCTGCCGGAAGTGAAGTACATAGGCCGTCGCCTCCTTTCTGCTTTTGGGCAAAAAGAAAAGCCGCAGATTTTTTCAAAATCTGCGGCTCTGCCCATAAGAAAAGGACACCGCTTACACGATGTCCTTTTCAGTCAACTATTTAGTTTTTTGTGTTCCCACACTCCATATCAATAGTGATATAGTCCTCAATGCGCTTATTACGGAATTTATCACCCTCGGCGTCAAACACCACATGTCGGGAAAAGTGCCTAAATCTAAGGATTTCTACAAGGTTTCTCTTTGTAGCAACACTACCGTCTCCACATGGCTCGATGCGTCCATTTTGATGTCTGCTATCCTGTTTGCGGAAACATATCTCCAAGGCTGAGGTTATCCATCGTGAAGCGCTCATCGGTAGAAACAACGCTCTCGGCAGAAATCGTCAGCTCAAACTTCTCCTGCTTTATCTCGATGTTGAATCCTTGCCCCTGCAGGAAGCTTTTTGCTTCCACGGCATTGAAGTTATCTGTTGCAATATCTACTCCGTTCGCAAGGTGCGCAGCAACAGCTATTACATACTTCGGCGGATATTTCTTTCCGTCCTCAGTAACCAGCTAGTACTTTGTACTCTGATTCTGAGACGGCACACCTTTTTCACCGATGTACTTCAAGGCCGCGATGATATCTTGTTCTTTAATCTTAGGAATAGCCATCCTGAACCTCCATCCTTATTCTTATTCGTTAGGTGAACTCCCCAGCGGTGGAACCCCGTGAGCTTCCAGCATCTCATTGACTGCGTATATTGAATTCTCTACGCAGGCACCGAGGACACACATATAAATATAATCCTCATGTTTCTTTGGATTCAGTTTGAAATCTGACTTCTCGAAGAAGTCGTTTGCCTCCGGTGGTGATAAACTCAATCCCACACATAGGCCAAGCACTGTCTGCTTACTGGTCGGGTATTCCTCGTCGTTTCGAAGCCGCTGAATCGTCTTTTCACCAACCAGCGACAGGTCTGCCAACTTCTTATTGGAGAGTTTTCGCTCCTTCATCAACTGCACCAATGTCTCTGCAAAAGACCCCGGATACCGGCGCAGAGCATTGGACTTTGCTGGAGCACTATCCATCAGCGCATTGAGCGCACGGTTATGGGCATTGGTCGGATCATACGAGCATTCTCGCGCAGAGAGCTGAGGATCAGATTTCGCCAGAAACTGGGTATAGCTTTTCAGCCCCAGATACTTGGAATCATATGTATATCCCAGATCAAAGACAAAACAGCACTCGTCCACATGAGAGAGGGCATATTCGGTCATCCGGCAAGTGCCGTCTTCATCGTGCTCTATGTACTCAGGCTTGTTGATACAAAGATGGCCGTCTACATACAGCGCCTTACCGGAATCGATCAGTGCCTTAAAATCTTTACTGCAGCAGTATGCCTTAAACAAATCTGTTGCAGAGATGGTATAGGTCTGGTTTCTGCCAAGCGACGCTGGATCGAAAGAAAACTGCGGGATGTAATGTCCGTTTACATAGGTATAGACGCCATCGACATTGTTGTATCCAAGCTGACGCATACGTGTTTTTGCCGCCTGCCGAGACACTCCATAGTAATGAGCAAGTTCATCAATGACCGTTTCTAACGCAATCGATTTGTACGCCGGTTCCGCGTTATCGAAGTGTTCCTGCATCAACCGGTCGATGGTCTGCCTGCAGGTTTGCACAGGCATGAGAATATGCATCGCCACACCGTTGGCCTGCCATTCAAGCCAGTCCGCGGCTTTCCACTTTTCCGTATCTTTGCTGTTAGGCTGTATATCGCACCGGATCACCTTGCCAACATCGTCCTTTGCTCCGATCATTTTCATCAGAGCATGATACGGCTGATGACGATACCAGTGGTAGCATTCATGGGCAATCGTGCTATTTACGGTGCCATAGGTTTTCTCATAATAAACTCGCGGATCAATATAAACCGTTCCGCGTTTTGCTTTCCGGGCAAGTATTTCCTTATTAGCACCAACGATGCTCCCATCCTCAAAGACTACTATCCCAAACACCGATAGCGCTTCGGAGAGTCGTGTGTCCTCAATGATGGTGAGCTGCATGTTTTCTGCTATTTGCCTAATCGGAACAGGAACCGGTTTCTCCAGCGCAATTGGATAGTTTTTTTCGAGGAATCGGGTAGCCTCCCGGTCAAAATCATCACGGGGGATGATAGGAACCAGTTCTCCGGAGAAGCGGTCATTCTCGCTTTCTTCCTGCACTTCAGTATGGCCGACACCCACCACTGAGAAATCGGTCAGCTCAATTCCTATGGATACCTCGCAATGCGCCGAGACCCATTTTTCGATGAAGCGAGGCTGTCCGCTGCCCTTATGAGCTGCGGTTTCAATATCGCAAGATGCGATGACGTCAAAAGCAATGATGCCTTCCCTCGGCTGCTCAATATGCACCACATTCTCGATCTCCACATCGGAAAGCGAGACGTTGTATTTCTTTTTATCGAGATCAGGATCATTTTCCAAGTGCTGGAGCACGGCATCCTTGATCTCGTCATAGCGCTCTGCATCGATCAGCTTCTTCAGAGGGCTCTCGTCATGGGCATCGTAATAATCCAGCTTCCGGTCATTTAGCTCGTTGCGGACATCTCTCCAATTTGGCATATACAAATCCATATACGCGATGAACGTAGCGTCATGCGTCCGGGTGTGGAAGTGGATCAGCTCATGGAGAATGACAAACTACAAGCATTCAATCGGTTTCTGTGCTATCGTCTGAGGCGCAGAAATAATCACATGGCCATCCGGAGGCTTAACGTACAGATGCATGTTCTTGATATTCTTTTTTTGCACATCAATTGGAATACCCGATATGACTATCTCATCAATACTCCTCCTGCTTTTCGATGATCTTGAAAATACGATCCACTTCGACCTGATCGTTCAGGACGCGGAACAGCTCGCGTTTAATTTTCCGTTCCTTAATCTCATCACCACGGAAGCCAGCGATTTTACTTTTCAGCACAGCCTTATGAATTTTGATAGCCAGCTCCTCGTCCTCGCCGACATTGTCATAGATGGCCTGCAGCGCACGACTGGAACGTATGCTCTCCGGATATTCCTCGTTTTCTTCCGGGTGATCCACGTTCTTGGCGAGCTTGATATACAACGCCAGTAATGCAGCATACTCATCAACACCCTGCTTGCGCATCTCGATCAGCTTATCCAAAATGGCAGACATCTTGTCATAGTATTTCGGATTTACGGTGACCTTCTCAACAATCTTCCGACGGATGTTGTTCTCAATCGCCTCTGCTGCACCGGCCTTTGCAGTTTCAGACTTCTCCTCATCTTCGAGGACTTTTCCCTTGTTCTGCACGAAGTCCAATAGCGTTAGATCATCAAACTCCCCGATCTTGACGGCCTGGGATGCCACAATGTAATTATCAGGCTCATAGGCCTTATAATCAAGGAAATCACCGCTGTCGTTACCGATGGCCTGTTTCAGTTCAATATAGAAGCGTACCTTCTCTTCATAGACACTAATCTCCGCGCCGGTGCAAACATCCATCAGATACGGCTTGGCCTCGGCGAATGCACGGACAACACGGCTGACCAACTTGTACAGCTTCTCGCGCAGGCGAGCATAGATTTCCTGCGTCTCCTCATCCGTAATGGATTCACCACAGAAATAGTGCAGATACTCGATGTCGCCCTTTGGCTCATCGACACCTTCGCACAGCTCTTCCAGTTCCTCAAAGGTGTCTTGGAAGAAACTGAGCGCCTCCTTGCTGCGGTCTTTGATCAGACCGGCAACATCCTCTTCATCGTATCCGGAGAAGGCACCAGAGGTATAGACGTCCATCGCGTGCTTCAGGTCACCAAATAGCTGTTTGTAATCGACAATGTATCCGAAGTCCTTATTGTCGCTGTCGTTGTCCAGCCGGTTGACACGGCAGATTGCCTGAAACAGCGCATGATCCTGCATGCCCTTGTCCACATACAGATAGGTGCATGGCGGAGCATCAAAACCTGTGAGGAGCTTATCCACCACGATAAGTAGTTTCATGTTGGCAGGCTCTTCAACGAATTTACGCTTGGCCTCAGTCTCGAATTCCTCGACCTTTTTGCGGATTGAGAGCTTCTCCGGGAGATTATTGGGATCGAGTCCCAGCATCTTCAGGTAAGTCTCATACTTCTCAAATGTCTCGTTATCATCCTCATCGCTTACCGTGTCGGTGCGCAGGTCACCGGCATTAGGCGTGAAGGAGGAGATGATCGCACATTTTTTGAAGCCACGGCTCTGGAAGATTTCATAGTACTTGCAGGCAGTATAGATTTCATCCGCCACAAGAATGGCATTTCCGTTGCCATCCATCAGGCGCGGCTTCAGGTCAAAGTCCTCAATGATATCCCATGCAATTTTCACAAGACGGGAGCGGGAACTATAGACCTTCTGCATGGTCGCCCACTTTGCCTTGAGTTTTGCCTTCGCACGGGGAGAAAGGCCTCTGGTCTTGGTCTCAAACCACAGGTCAACCTTGTCCGGCGAGGACAGGTCTTGCGGGATATCCCGGTATTCATACCGCAGATCCAGCACGACGCCATCGCGTACAGCTTCATCGTATTTATAGGCATGGATGTATGGCCCGAACACCTCAATGCTGGTCTTCTTGTCCTTTTTCAGCAGTCCGGGACGTGAAAGCCGAAATGTCCATACAAGAGCGCCTGCAGAAGTTCCCTGTGCCGGATTCCATCTGGGAGGAATACCACATCGATCAAGAAATTTTTATCACAGGCACGAACGCTGGACATGCGGATCAAGTCTAAGCTTCAGCAGATTGAATCCTTAAACGAATTGGCCACGTCATGTACCATTGTTTACAGCGATATGCCAAGGAATCCGAATCACGGCATCTCCAAGGTGGAACGCGCTGTATTGAAGATCATCGAGGTCGAGGATAGCCTGAAGTGCGATGTGGAGGATTTGGTGGAGCTGAAGAAAGAGATCATGGCAACCATCCATGCCGTTGCCGACGTAGAACTGCAAACCCTGCTGGAGAAGCGTTACCTTTGCTTCCTCTCGTGGGAGAAGATTGCGGTCGAAATGCACTACAGCATCCAACACATTTACCGGATGCACGATGAGGCGCTTTCCTGCGTTAATGCCATCATGAGAGTAAATGAGAGGGAATGAGAGTCGCCTCTTATGTTAGCATTATGATGGACAAACGAAAACATGCAAAAGCCTTGTGGGAGTCGATTCCCGCAGGGCTTTTCTTATGTCCGAGGAGGTGAAGCGATGCCAAATAAACCGAAACGCCCATGCTCCTACCCCGGCTGTCCCAACCTCACGGATGGAAGGTTCTGCGAGGAACATGAGAAGCTGGAGAATCAGCGGTACGAAAAATACGAGCGTGATCCTGCCACAAAACGCAGGTATGGACGAGCTTGGAAACGCATCCGTGATCGATACATGAATATACACCCTCTTTGTGAACGGTGCCAGAAAGAGGGACGGCTGACCAAAGCGGAGCAGGTGCATCACAGAAAGCCGCTGGCTGAAGGCGGCGACCACAGCGAAGCGAACCTGATGTCATTGTGTGCTTCCTGCCACTCGAAGATCCATGCGGAGCGTGGTGACCGCTGGCATGGGAAAAGCCACCCACAGAGGAATGGCTTTTAAATCTGGTGTGCGAGAATCCAGTGCAGTAAATCTGTTGCTTCGATCTCCCCGGCGGCAAGCTGAAGGATCACATCAGAAAGCTCTGTCTGCGAATGCTGTAATTCAACACCATTGAGTGCAAGAAACACCAGCATTGCGTGAGCGCCGATCCGCTTGTTCCCATCCACAAAGGGATGGTTTTTGACAAGACCGAAGCAAAGCCGGGCAGCCTTTTGCTGGAGAGATGGATATACATCTTCTCCGCCAAAGGTTTGAAACGGAGCGTTCAGTGCGGAGTCCAGCATTCCTTCGTCACGCAGGCCGGATGAGCCGCCTGTCTCTGCTATGAGCTGTTCGTGGATAAGAAGGACCTGTGATTTGGATAGTCTGATCATTTGGCAAGCACCTCATAGGCCTGACGGTTCTTTTCAATCAGGCGCTTGGAAATGGACATGACATCCTCGTCGGCAGCCAGCTGCTCCTGTTCAGCGGCAGAAAATTCCATGACAAGGTAGCGGGGAACGTTATTTTTTAATATGACAACTGCTCCACTCTCGTCCACAAGGCGTGCTACCTTGGAAAAGTTCTGATTTGCTTCCGTGATGGAAACCAGGTTGTTTGTATTGATGTTCATAGGGAAACCTCCTTTGCTTTCGTTACTTTTATTATATCCGAAAATAGGATAAATTCAACCTACTTATTGTAAACTTTTTGTGACGAAGGGGCGGTCAAAATCTCTACAGATCTCTCCCGTGGGAACGGGCGCGGGGTCGCATGTGCAAAAAAGGCGAAATCAAAAGGGTAATTAAAGGCAGCCTGCAGGGGGGCTGCTTATTTTTCGGAAAAGAGGTGAAAAAATGCCGACGAAATCCAATAACACAGGCGGGCGAGGCGGTGCGAGACCCGGTGCGGGAAGGAAGAAATCCGCTGTCAAGGAAAAAAGCTGAAAACGGCAATCCGGGAGGCAGGAAGCTGGAAGTACTGGATATTCCCGAAGTCGAGGGTGTCGATATGCCAAAGCCCCATGAGTTTCTGTCCGCCGAGCAGCGTGACGGAAGTACGCTCCAGGCAGAAGAAATCTACAAGGAAACCTGGGAGTGGCTGAAGAAGGTCGGCTGTGCGGCAAAGGTATCTCCCCAGCTTCTGGAGCGGTACGCCATGTGCTCTGCCCGCTGGATTCAGTGCGAGGAGATGACCAACCGCATGGGCTTCCTCTCCACCCCCCCCCCCCCCCACACCCAGAAGCCGATCCCATCTCCGTTCATCAATATCGGCATCAACTACATGAACCAGGCGGTGCGGCTCTGGAATGAGATTTTCCAGATCGTGAAGGAAAACTGCAGCACAGATTACGGGGAGGTTTCTCCCCAGGACGATTTGATGGAGCGCCTGCTCCGTGCAAGGAAAGGATGAAGATATGTTTGAAAAAGTAAATCCTGCCCATCCCGACAAGGTGGCTGACCGCATTGCCGGAGCTATTGTGGATGCGGCCTATAGAAAAGAAGGTAATCCAAGAATCGCCGTGGAAGTCCTGATCGGACACGGCGTCTGCCATATCATTGCGGAAAGTTCGGTACACATCCCGATGTACGAGGTGGAAACCATCGTTACTGCCAGAAAATACATTGAGGGGCTTGGAGGCTTTGAAAAACTTGCGGAACCACAGGCTGGTATGCGGCAACTCCACGAAAGCGGATACTTACGAAACGCTCATGCAGGGGAAGAAAGCGAACCTGGTGGTTACCGTTCCCCCATACAACGTCAACTACGAAGGGACTGCCGGGAAGATCAAAAATGACAACATGGCTGCGGAGAAGTTTTACCAATTCCTACTGGATGCCTTTACCAACACGGAAAAGGCGATGGCGGACGATGCTTCTATCTATGTGTTTCATGCGGACACGGAAGGGCTGAACTTTCGCAGGGCATTTTCGGACGCAGGATTTTATCTCTCCGGATGCTGTATCTGGAAGAAGCCAAGCCTGGTGCTGGGGCGTTCCCCGTACCAGTGGCAGCATGAGCCAGTGCTCTATGGCTGGAAGAAAAACGGGAAGCATCAGTGGTACTCTGACCGGAAGCAGACCACCATTTGGGAGTTTGAGAGTAAGTAGGTAATAATCAGTATCTGCAAATTTCCATCCACATTTGATAAGATAAGTTCAAATGATGGAGGTGATACCAATAAATACGAATGACAATGCAACCTCAAAGGCTGAC
>OBJQ01001629.1_pt1 | contig 10804 bp, 9 predicted proteins | sample 1519921 | NCBI WGS metagenome assembly OBJQ01 (sample SAMN04209244, study PRJEB22552) | human gut metagenome | biome: gut; material: feces | host: Homo sapiens | place: USA: Oklahoma
AAATTTTGGTGCTAATGTTTAACGATTTTTGAGACATTTTCAAATTTGCTTGACAGTTAAGAACTTGGTTTTTCTTTTATTCATCAATATTTTTTATGCATAACTAAACATTTTCATATAATTTTTATTCATCATTTCTTCTAAAAGTTCTTCTCTATTAAAAGTCTGTGGTGTCACACCATCTATTTCAATAAAAAGCGTATTTCTATCTAAAACTTCAACTTTCATTGATTGAATTGCAATCCCATATTTTTTCATTGTATGCTGAATATCAGATAAAGCAGAAACATCTTGTGAAATCTGTAATTGTATAATTTGTCCTTGATTCGCATATTTTCTTAAAATACCATGATGAAACATAAATTGTAATCCTACCACAAAAAGTGTAGAAAGAATACCAACATCATAAAGACCACTCCCTATACATGACCCTACTCCAGCAGTTGCCCAAATACCAGCAGCCGTAGTTAAACCAGAAACTGTTCCATGTCTTACGAATATAACCCCTGCTCCTAAAAAACCAACGCCACTGACAATTTGAGCAGCCATACGAGCAGCATCATACTCAACAACATCAGGAAATCCATATTTAGAAACAACCATAATCAAAGCAGCACTTAATGCAATAATAGCATGTGTTCTAATACCTGCTTCTTTATTTCTATTTCTTCTTTCATACCCAATGATAGCACCACATAAACCAGCAATAATAATTCTTAAAAACCATTCCCAATGAATCATCATATTTGGCATTTTACCATCTCCTATTCACAATATATTCTTCTTAACAACTCCCTTTTCTTTTCATCTAAGTCATATTCTTTTTCTAAAAATTCATCATAGTTTGTATATCTTTCTTTAATAGACTGAATTGTTAACATAATATTTTCTTTTTCCACCAACAACAAAGGATCACAATATTTTCTAAATATCTTAGGAATATGATGTTGTTTATAAAAATCTTCAACAAAATCATGAAGATATTCATTTGATAACATATATTCATCAATGGCATCTTCCTCACTCATCCCTAAAGCAATCATAATTAAAAATGCACTAACTCCTGTACGATCTTTACCCGCTGAACAATGGAAATAAATATGCCCCTCATCCCTCAATAACAATTCAAATAACCGATGATAAGCTGGATTATCAAATGCCATTGTTTGATATCCCTCACGAATGTATTGAATTAAAAATTTTAACTTATCAGGTGTCATTTTACCTTCTAGCATTTTTCCAAAATCAAATCCATTATCAGTATGTTCTTTAATCGTCAAAGCACTTATACGTTCATATTGAGCATTAGGAAAATCAATATCCTTAGCTAGCATTGCTTCTTGTTCATCACGATAATCTAAAATATAACGAATACCTAATTGATATTCCATATACTTTGCATCATCCAAAGAGATGGCATCTAATGATGCCCCTCTAAATATTTTATTTGGTTTCATGGTTTCACCATACTTATTTTTATATCCACTCACGTCTCTAAAATTACGAATCTTTAACTCTCTCATATTTTATGAACCTTTCTCAATAATATCTCTATTCTTGCATTTTATCATACTCTTTTTCTTTGCATTGTTCAACAAATCCACACATAAAAATAAGAAGTGTTTCCACTCCTTATTTATCATTATGCAAACTTTTCAAATTCTGATTTATCCCCAGTATGTAAATAATGACGATAAGCTTCTAAAATATCTTCTAATTCTTGATATGTTTCAATACGCGATAAACGATTTTTCACTTGTGCAGAAGATTTCAAACCCTTCATATACCAAGGAGCATGTCCACGCATTTGACGAATGGCATTCTTTTCTCCTTCAACTGGAATAAGTCGTTTGGCATGTTGTAAACATTGATCAATCTTTTCATCAATAGTTGGTTCTTCTAACAAGACTCCATTTTCAACATATTCGACCATTTGTTTAATAACCCAAGGATTTCCAAGTGCTGCACGTCCAACCATCACAGCATCACAACCTGTTTCTTCTAGCATTCTTTTAGCATCTTGTGCAGTTTTGACATCACCATTACCAATAACCGGAATACTTACAGCTTCTTTAACTTTCTTTATCCAAGACCAATCAGCATGCCCTTCATACATTTGTGAACGTGTTCTACCATGCACAGCAATTGCACTTGCTCCAGCTTTTTCAATCAGCTTAGCTATTTCGATACAATTAATTGAATCAAAATCATAACCAATTCTAATCTTAACTGTTACTGGTTTACTCACTGCTTCTACAACATTCTTCACAATATCATAAACCAAATCAGGGAACTGCAATAAATAACTTCCAGCATGAGCCTTTAAGACTTTATTTACTGGACATCCCATATTGATATCAATAATATCACAATTAGAATGTTCATCAACAAACTTAGCCGCTGTGACCATAGACTCTACATCTCCACCAAAAATTTGAATACTCACAGGATGTTCATTTTCATCAATTGTTAACATTTCAATTGTTTTTTGATTTCCATAACATAAAGCTTTATCACTAACCATTTCACTAACAACAAGTCCAGCACCAAACTCTTTAATAATCTTACGAAAAGCTACATTTGTAATACCTGCCATTGGCGCCATAATAATTCTATTCTTAATTTCTACATTTCCTATCTTCATCTTTTTTCACCATAACACAATATAACATAATTCTTTTATAAAACAAAGACAAATAAATGATATATTTATACTCGTAGGAGGCGATAAAGAAGTAAATAGATAAAATTGACAGTTTTAAAAATTTCTTCATGATATCAAATCAAAGAGTGACTTAACTCCCATCCCAAACGTTACTCTTATAATAATAAGAAGGTCTTATTTTCTCCCCCTCAGCCTTCTTATTATTTTTTTTAATTTATATGTATAAAACTTTTACAATCGTCAATGATATATACAGATAGCTTACACTTTCCCCTCTATTTTTTCCTCCCCATTAAAATAGATGTAAGTTATCGATTAGTTATATTCCTAATATTGGTAAACCCAGAAGAAGAAGGTACAACCCCCATCCGTGCCTTCTTTTTCGTATTATACAAAAAAAGTAAGAACAATGTCTTACTTCATTTGTTTTAATAGTTCTTTTAATTCATCTTCACTAAATTGATAAGCAGTATTACAGAAATGGCAACGCATTTCACAACCATGATCTTCATCAATCATTGCTTGAATTTCATCTTTACCAACTGTCATTAAGGCTCCACTCATTTTATCTTTAGAACAATCACATTCAAAAGCCAAATCTTGACTTTCTAAGATATCCACATCATCAAACAACATCTTCAAGATATCTTCTGGTGTTTTTCCTTCATGAATCAATGAAGAAACAGCTGGAAAATCTTTCATTTTATTTTCAATATATTCAATATCTTCTTCACTAGCATCAGGTAATAATTGAATAATAAATCCACCACTAGATAATATCTCATTTGTATCATTAACAAGTACTCCTAATGAAACAACTGAAGGAATTTGTTCAGAAACCATAAAATAATATGAAAAATCATCACCAATTTCTCCACTTTTGAGAGGAACAGTACCTACAAACGGTTCTTTTAATCCCATATCCTTTATAACTTGTAAAGTTCCTTCTTTTCCTACAGCTACCCCTACAGCTAATTTACCAGTATCATTATAAGTATAATGCACCTCAGGATTAGCAACAAAAGCTTTAATCTTTCCATCACTATTTGTCGAAGCAATCATGCTGCCAATAGGACCACCACCATTAATAGTAATTGTCATTTTCTCATGATTCTTGTTCATTGCTCCCATCATTAAAGTTGCTGACATCATACGTCCTAATGCTGCTGAAGCAGTTGGCCATAAACCATGTTTTTTTCTCGCCACTTCTAGTAATTCAGTTGTTTGACAGGCAAAAACTCTACAATTCTTTGATTCAACAATACCTCTCACTAAATAATCTTTCATCTTCTTATCCTCCAAACGCAAAATATCCAATTAAAGGAAGAATCATACTAATGACTAAAATGAATACTAATATTTTACTTATTGTACTTCTTTTCATCTTTTTCTCCTTACGAAAATAAGCGCATTGCGCTTATTTCATTTCATCTAATAAATCATCATCTAAATCTACAGGTTTAGGTGTTTTTGGAGCATCTGGGAAAGTAATATCTTTATGATGATCATCATCAATTTTTCCACTATGTGCTTCTAACATTTGACCTGTGTTATATAAAGATTCAATTTGTTCATTATTTAATGTTTCATATTCTAATAAAGCATCAGCAATAACGACCAATTTATCTTTTTGAGCAACAATAATTTGACGACATTGTTCATAACATTCATCAATAATCTTACGTACTTGTTGATCAATTTCATACGCTACTTGACCAGAGTGAGTATTACTTGTTGAAGAATAATCTCTACCTAAGAATACTGCATCTTGACCTGAAGCATATTTGATAGGTCCTAATTCAGACATACCTAATTCAGTGACCATCAATCTTGCAATACGTGTTGCTTGTTCAATATCATTATGCGCACCTGAAGTGACATCTCCAAAGAACACTTCTTCAGCGACACGACCACCCATAAAACCAGTGATACTTGCTTTTAATTGTGTTTTTGTTTGGAAATATGTTTCTTCCTTAGGTGTCATTAAGTTATATCCACCAGCTTGACCTCTTGGAATAATTGTTACTTTTTGTACCTTATTAGCATCTTCTAACGTTAAACCAATAATCGCATGTCCAGCTTCATGATAAGCAACTAATTTTCTTTCTCTTTCTGTATACTTACGTGACTTCTTAGCTGGTCCACCAATAACACGGTCAATAGCTTCATCAACATCATCTAAAGTAATCAATTGATGTCCTTGACGTACCGCTAATAAAGCTGCTTCGTTTAATACGTTAGCAAGCTCTGCACCAGAGAATCCTGGTGTACGTTGTGCAACGTTATCAAAGTTAACATCAGGAGCAAATTTCTTATTTCTAGCATGAACTCTTAAAATCTCAGCTCTTGCTTTCTTATCAGGATTTGCAACTTGAATTTGTCTATCAAAACGTCCTGGACGAAGTAATGCAGGGTCCAAAACATCAGCACGGTTTGTAGCAGCTAAAATGATAATTCCTTCATTTCCACTGAAACCATCCATTTCAACTAATAATTGGTTCAATGTTTGTTCACGTTCATCGTGTCCACCACCAACACCAGTTCCTCTTTGACGACCAACAGCATCAATTTCATCAATAAAAATGATACATGGTGCATTTTGTTTAGCTTTCTTGAACATGTCACGAACACGTCCAGCTCCAACACCAACAAACATTTCAACGAACTCAGAACCAGAAATTGAATAGAAAGGAACATTGGCTTCACCCGCAACAGCTCTTGCAAGTAAAGTTTTACCTGTACCTGGAGGCCCTACTAATAAAACACCTCTAGGAATTTTTGCTCCCATATTGACAAATTTCTTAGGATTCTTTAAGAAATCAACTAATTCTGTTAATTCTTCTTTTTCTTCATCAGCTCCCGCAACATCACTAAATCTTGTCTTACTATCTTTTTCTAGCTTAGCACGAGAATTTCCAAAATCGAAAGCTTTGGCATTAGCACCTCCGCCTCCACCAATACTACGCATAACGAATACCATTGCCCCAATTAACAATACATATGGTAATAAGCCTAAAATGGCATCCATTAACATGTTTTCACTTTTAGCATCTAAGACTTTTACATTAATGCTTTTATCTTGAAATAATTGCATTAATGAATTTAATTCTTCATCTGTTTGAGGAACATTTGTCTTAAACGAATAACTTACTTTTTTACCTTTTTCTTCTTTTTGATATTTACCTTCAACACTTGTTACGTAAATACCTGGCATCACTGTAATCTCACTGACTTTTTCTTGATCAACAATCTTTACAAATTGATTGTAGTTCACTTCACTTGATTTTCCACTATTTAAAAATGGAACAAGTGAACTCAATAAAACAATCACAACTAGCCAAGGCATTATCGCTTTAAATAAACTTTTGTTTTTGTTGTTCATACGATCTCCTTCATTATTGATAACATTCTTCTTTTAAAATACCTACATAAGGTAAGTTTCTATATTTCTCATTAAAATCTAATCCAAAACCAATGACAAATGCATTAGGAATTTCAAATCCTGCATATTTTGCTTCAATTGGGAAAGTTCTTCCTTCTTTCTTATCTAGCATTGTCACAATCTCAACAGAAGCTGCACCACGTTCTTCTAACATCGCTTTAACTGTTGATAAAGTCTTACCTGTATCCAAGATATCTTCTACTAATAAAATATCTTTTCCTTTCACATCTTGATCTAAATCTTTTTTGATGGTAATTGAACGAGATTCAACACCTTCATAGCTACTCACATCCATATAGTCAAAAGTGACATCAAGATCAATAAATTTAGAAAGTTCAGCTAAAAAAGGGACAGACCCTTTTAATAGTCCAACCAATACCAATTCTTTATCTTGATAGTCATTCATAATGAGTTTTCCTAATTCTTTACATTTTTCAGAGATTTCTTCTTGAGTAAATAATATCTCTTTGACATCTTTATGCATACTTTGCTCACTCCTTATAATGGTTATCCTATTTTATCACAAATACATTTGGTTTTGTAGTCAAATAATCAATGTTTTTTGCAATATGTGGCACTAAAATGATAGTTTGGTCCTTATTTAAGACAACTGGCCACGTTTTTCGCTTTAATGCAGGTATTTTTGCATTAATAAACAGACGTGAAAGTTTCTTTGTGCCAGCACTTGTCATGATGCTGTCACCTTCACGCATTGTTCGTACCGTTATAGGGTAATCATCTTGGCTAAGATACACCCCTTCATTGATATGTCCATTATCTAACAAATGAAAATATTCACAGCCAAAAGGAATAAATTCTTTAAATTCATAACAATATCCTTTTGTCTTATCTTTATCAATGATATAGATATTATCGTATTCTTTTATGAACAGATAATTAACTGGTAAATTCATTTGAATATTTGGTTTCACACTGTTAATCTGATGTTTAATTTCAGCAATCAATGATTGTGAAATTAATTGTGGATGCATAACATCTCTTAAAATCAAATATAAGAACATATCTCTTAAATCTTTAGGAATGTAATAATAGTATATCTGTCCATCTGATATATATTGTTGGTAATAAGGTTGAACTTTAAACTCTAATTCTTTAATTCGTTGGTTATGCTTTTGAGCTCTTTTTAAGAGAGCTTCTTTTTGTTCTTTGGTATAACGATTTAAAACAGTATTTCTCACTTTATCTCTTTCAAAGTCAATTTCAAAGTTTGTATAATCATCATGATATGGAATCTGTCTTATCTTGCATGCCTGTAAAATATCTTCCTTATAACAATCCATCAAAGGACGAACTACACGCATATCTTGAACATAACTTTCTTCCTTGATTCCTAAATAATGAATTACATTATGTTTACTAAGTTGCATATAGATTGTTTCTAAATGATCATCTAAGTGATGTCCTAAAATCAATCCATCACATTTATATAAATCATAGATTTCTTTATAAAAGTCATATCTTAAACTGCGTGCCTGATCCTGAAAATTGCCATCATGATAATCTTGCGAATGAAATTCTTTATAGTAAAAAGGAATTCCATACGTTGCACAATAATCACAGACAAGTTCATAATCTATATAACTATCATGACGATAATTATAATTCACATGAGCAACAAGCAAATGATATCCTGCCTTACGTAATGTATCTAATAAATACATAGAATCACAACCACCTGAGACACCAATGACATAATACTTTGTTTTATTTAAAAGTTGTTCATTCATTTTATCACTTCCGAGCCCATTATATCAAAGAAATATGAATTCAAAAACAAAAATCCCAATATTTTTGGGATTATTGTTTACAAAGCTTTAATACGACTAACGTCATATCATCATTTTTATCTTCATCACTGGCTAAATTTGTTAAAAGATGAGCGATTTCTTTAGGATGATCATCATCAATTAAATACTTATTACTTTCTATAAAGTCTTTAAAATGACTTGTAAAGCCATCAGTCACAATAAAGACAATATCATTTGTTTTTAATTGATATTTTTCCATTGATGTTTCTAATGGTGAAACAATTCCCATAGGTAAAGATGAAGAAGCAATTTCAATCAGTTCTTGATCTCTTAAGATATAAGTTGGACAGGCTCCATATTTAACCATTGTTAAGTCTCCTGTTACTAAATTAATTTGAGCCATATCAACAGTGGTAAACATATCGTTACGATTTTTTATTTTTAATAATGCATTAACCGATTGAACAGTATCATTTAAAGAAATCCCATTAACAATCAACTGTTTCATAACATCAATTGTAAGTGAAGAATCATTACTAGCTTTTTGTCCTTGCCCCATTCCATCACTCACTGCAAAATACTGGTTCTCATCCATTGCAAAAACCCCATAACTATCCCCACAAGCAACTGGATCTTTTGCACACTGAGAAATACCATATTGAACATAATAACGTGTATGATGTTTTAAAACTAAATATGTATAACCTAATTGATGCATTGGTGTTTTTAAGACTTCTATATCTAATGTTTCATTCAAATAAGCTTCTAAGATAGGAATAAATTCATTCTCAATTTCTTCTTTATTAATTTCATATAAACCAATTTCAATATAATAAACCGATTGAGATTCATAATATTTTTTCAAATGAGCAATTTGAAAATGATAACCTTCCATATGTTCTAAAATATGTGATTCCTCAATATGTCCAATCTTTAATTGACTAGAGAATTGATGAAAAACATCATTTAATAAAGAAAATTGATGATAAAGATCTTTTTTCATTGTTTGATATTCTTGTTGAACACGATGAACTTTACGATAGTCTTTTTGATAAGCTTTTATAGTTTGAAAATATTGTTCAGGTTTTAAACAATAATGATAAATAAAATCTTCATCACTTTCACTATAGTGCTCTTTTAACCCTTTATTCATTAACTTAACTAAGCGATTTGGCCCATATTTCTTATGAAAACAAGTTTCTTGACTCGTACAATTTTGACACATATCCTCATAAATATAACCTATGTATTCTAAAGAATGACTTCTTTGTGGAGCTGTTGTAAATAAAGCTGTCATTTGTTCAAAAAGACGACAGAAAGAATCAACTTGTTTTGAAAGTTGTTGTTTCATTGTCATTTCTTGATAACTTGATGATAATAATGGCTTGGTTTTATGGATTGGTATAATTGCAAAGATAATTCCACTCATAGCAACAATAACTCCATGATATGGATAACTAAATTCTAAGAAGAATGGAAGAATTAAATGAGAAACAAAGTATAAGGATGTAATCGATAGTTTGTTTTGACATTTAACCATATAAAAGAAAAATAAAGGAATTAGAAATGATAGAATGTCATCTTTATAACCTAAATTCATCAACAACATCAACATCGAAGCATAAAATAAACCTGGTAGTAAATCATCTAAACATTCATGATATATCATAACTAAAATAAAGACACGAATTAGAATCATTGTGATAATTTGTGAATAAGGCAATAAACTCATCATACAGATTAAAACAACGACCGCTAATGCTTTTACTCTTACATGTGTTAATAATTCGGATTCCCCATGCATAAATAATGGTGCTAAATAAGCAAAGATAATAGTATTAAAGTAAGTTAATACAGTTAATAATAAGGTTGATAATAAATCGATTTGTATGTAAGCATAATAAATGCCTCCAATCAATGTTAATAAATAAGGAACATACCTTGATTTCATTGATTGAAACAATAAACAAAACTGCAATAATACAAAAGCAAATAAACTAATAACTAATACTTCATAAGGAACTTTCAAAAAGATAATTCCTATCAATAAACCTACTAAATAACTTAATAACGCTCGATATCCACACATAAAACATAAATAAAACAAAGGTAAAACAAATAATAATGATGTATGGTGAATACTGACCAATGAGACTAGAAAAGAAATGAGCGTTATATAAATAACAAACTGTAATTTTATTTTTTTTGTACGACTTGGATTGATAATCAGTTCCATATTTTCACCTCTCACATGCATTATAGTCCCTTCTTTTTAAATTATTTGTCACATTAGAAAGATGTTTTATTTTTTATTACAAGTTAAAAAGAAACCCAATATATAGGTTTCTTTTCAAATATCAACTAAGATAATATTTCTAAAACATCCTCTTCATCTTCAACATCAAAAATCTTGATTGTCAATTGGTCTAACTTGTCCTCTGGACTGACTTCTATCTGCATCACCAACTCTTTTGATACATGTCCTAGTTTCTGTTTCAACAATTTGATAAGCAATACTATTTTCTCTTTCATCATCCCTTGCTTGATTCCTTGTAGCTCTCTTTCTCTTGCATAACTGTCAATCACTTCACACATCTTGATCTCCTCACTTTCTTCTTTCTCTAATCTGATAACCAATTCTTCACTATTGGTCATTATTGCTACTGCAATTGCTTCCTCACAGTTTTAATTATCTTGCTTTCTTTTCTTAATATATGTATTTTCTTCACGCTAAGATAATATTTCTAAAACATCCTCTTCATCTTCAACATCAAAAATCTTGATTGTCAATTGGTCTAACTTGTCCTCTGGACTGACTTCTATCTGCATCACCAACTCTTTTGATACATGTCCTAGTTTCTGTTTCAATTGTCTAACAAGCAATGATATTTTCTCTTTCATCATCCCTTGCAATTCACCTTGCTTGAT
>OBJQ01001666.1_pt1 | contig 10581 bp, 10 predicted proteins | sample 1519921 | NCBI WGS metagenome assembly OBJQ01 (sample SAMN04209244, study PRJEB22552) | human gut metagenome | biome: gut; material: feces | host: Homo sapiens | place: USA: Oklahoma
AGAAAAAATCAAAGGATTTATAGGAGGAAATAGAGAAAATGAAACTAGGAATTGTTATTACGAGACCGATTTCATAAATGCCCATATAAGTTGTTAAATGACTTTAAATGCTGATAGCTAGAGCATTTAGCGGATTTCCGACTTGGTTAAAACTCTATATAAATTCATGTAAGTTTTTGAAAAATGGCCCACTTTGTGGCCCACTAACTTTTGATCGAAGTCCTAATATGGTAAGAAGAAGCGCCTGTATGAGTGCTTCTTTTTTGGAAAATATTGTAAATATTTTAAGTGATTTTTTACCGGAAAATTGTGAAGTGGCTACAGCTATTGACGAGGTATAAACAATAGTTGCTATTTGTAAAATTCATTGTTATGATATTTATGGAAATGATATAAATAACGGAAAAAGGTAGAGCTTTTACAATGAAAAAGAAACTTACAATAGATGAGCAAATTGAAGATCTCAAGAAAAAAGGAGTTACTTTTGAAATAATGTGTGAAGAGGATGCAAAAAAATTTCTTCGCTACAATAATTATTATTTCAAATTGAAATCATATGCAAAAAATTATCCTATTAATCCGAAAAATGGTAAATATGTAAATTTAGAATTTGCGTATTTAGTGGAATTGTCGAAGCTGGATATGTATCTTCGAAAAATAATTTTGGGTATGTGTTTAGATGTAGAGCATATACTAAAAACAAGGATGTTATATGATGTTAGTCAAAACGAAAAAGAAGATGGATATAATATTGTCAAAAAATATTTATGGGCGTATCCTAATACAAAGATAGAAATACTACAGAAAGCAAATTCATATAATTTCACGTCTGATTTAGCAGAGAAACATTCGCTGGATGAGGAATATTCCGTTTGGAATTTGGTTGAATTATTATCATTTGGAAAATTTGTGGAGTTATATACCATGTATTATCAAGAGTATAAATCACCAAATTACAGTGATTATTTACAATCCATTAAATTTTTAAGAAATGCAGCAGCTCATAGCAATTGTTTGATGAGTTCAATTATGAAACCCAAGGGAGCAAAAAAATTTCGAAAGACCATCAAGTTGACAAATGCATTATCCCAGGCTCAAAAGGAAATTAGTTTACATGCTCGTAGTAAATATATGGCTTATCCTACATTTCATGATTTTGTGGCACTTTTATTTGTTTATAATGACCTTTTAAAGGAAGCTGCTAACCGTAATATGCGTGATAAAACAATGGATGAATTGTACCATTTTTTCTGTGAAAAAGATGGAAGAGTTTTGAAGTACAAAGAGTATTTTGAAAAAAATCAGGTTATTGCTGAAGCGTATAGATTCATTAGTGGAGTAATACAATATATTAAGAAGCAAAATAATAATCCAAAACATAAAAGGTACTTGAAAATTTAGTAGAAAACATATTGACTTTATGAATGAAATTGGGTAATATATGCACATAGAACAAAAACTTTCGAGGTTTTTATCAGAAATGGTGCTTGCACCAAGTCTGGGTTTGAAAAAAAGTCCGTTACAATATGCAGAGGTGTTATGTATATTGTAATGGGCTTTTTTGTATTACATTCTAGAAAAATTAGGAGGTGTGTATGGTAATAGGAATTATAGAAGATGACAATTTGTTGAGAAAAGCCTTAGATACATCATTGCAAAATCAAGGTTATACAACGATTCTTGCCGCTTCAAGAAAAGAAGCAATTAAAAATATAGATAGTTCTGTAGATTTGTTGATTGTAGATATTGGATTACCGGATGGAGATGGAATAAATCTATATCAGGAACTTCAAAAAAATGGAAGAATCCCGGCAATTTTTTTAACTGCAAAAGATGATGAAAAAGATATGTTAAAAGCGTTTGATATAGGAGCAGATGATTATGTGGTCAAACCATTTTCAATAAAGGTATTGTTAAAACGTGTGGAAGTTGTTTTGAAGAGAAAATCAAATGAAAATGTTTTTATGTGCGGGCAGGTTATCTTGTATTCGGATAGAAAACAGGTTTTTGTAGGAAAAACAGAAATATCGTTAACACTCAAAGAGTATCAGCTTTTGGAATATTTTATTATGAACCAGAATCAGGTTCTTACAAAAGAGATGATAATGGAAAATATATGGGGAATCGATAGTGAATTCATTGATCCTAACACAATTAGCGTTATGATCAGCAGATTGAAAAAGAAATTAAATGAATCATCGAATGTTATCAGTAATGTATTTGGAATGGGATATAGAATGGGAGATTAGCATGGCTGCAGCAATTTTTACAGTATTTTTAGTAGGTTTCATACTCGTAGGAAGCACTGTATATTTAGTTGAAAATCATTTTAGAACAAAGGAAATGAACAAAATATATAAACTGACCGAATCTTTAATAAATGGCAATGACTTAGATGATTCTGATATAGGGAAGGAAACGCTTTATTCTAAAACAGCCAATCAGTTAATCCGTTTACAGGAAATGTTAGAAGGAAGAAGAAAAGAGGCCGAAAAAAGTCAATATGAGATACAAAAATTGATTTCTGAGATTGCGCATCAACTAAGGACACCGCTGGCGAATATAAAAAATTATACAGAATTGCTGCAAGAGTCATTGGATGAAACGCAAGAAGTATTGAATACAGAATACATGAAAGACTTGCGAACAAGTGAAGAACAATTATGTTTTTTAGTGGAAAGCTTTATAAAAACTGCTCGATTAGAGCAAGGAATCATACAAGTTCACATGCAAAAAGAAAATCTTGTCGAAACAATTCTAAATGCATTAGGGCAAATACAAAAAAAGGCAGAAGATAAAGGTATCTTTTTTCAAGTAGAATTGCCGGAGAAAATCATTTGCGAACATGATAAAAACTGGATGTGTGAGGCATTTTATAATGTGTTTGATAATGCAGTCAAATATAGCAAAAGCAACAGTACGATCGATATCACAATGAAACAAACGGAAATGTTTTATAAAATTCAGATAAGAGATTATGGAATCGGGATAAAAGACGGAGAAGAAAACAAAATTTTTCAAAGATTTTATCGAGGTGAACAGGCAAGAGGTCAGGAAGGATGCGGAATTGGTTTATATCTTTCCAGAGAGATTGTTTTATTACAAAAAGGGATGATAAAAGCAAAACAAATGAATCCAGGGTTCCTTATAGAGGTGAATCTTCCGATATAGACAAATTCATATGCACCTTGTAAGAAGTTTGTAAGATGTACCGTGTAAAATAGAGTATGGCTGAAAAAATGTAGCATTTGTGAAAGGGGGTTACAGAAAAGATGGATATAATTAAAGCCATAAATCTTAAAAAATATTATACATCCGATACATATGAAGTGCGTGCTTTAGATGGTGTGTCACTAACAGTAGAAGAGGGCGAATTTATAGCAGTTGTCGGTACGTCTGGATGTGGAAAGACAACACTTATGAACATTTTGGGCGGTCTTGACACTCCGGATTTTGGAGGTGTTTGGATCAGAAATACAAGTTTAAAAGATCTTAACAAGGAAGAAAGAACGATATTCAGAAGAAGAAATATCGGATTTGTATTTCAGCAATATAATTTGATACCTTCTCTTAGCATACGCGAAAATATAGTTCTTCCGATGCGACTGGATGGTAAGGAAATCGATGTGGATTTTTTCAATGAAATTGTAGAAACACTTGGACTAAAAGATAAATTAGAACGTTTCCCATCAACACTGTCCGGTGGGCAGCAACAGCGAGTTTCTATAGCGCGGGCATTATTAACGAAACCGGCCATTGTCCTGGCGGATGAACCGACTGGAAATCTGGATTCTGTTACAAGTATGGAAGTTGTGGGATTACTAAAATCCTGTGCCGCAAGATTCCATCAGACGACATTGATCGTAACTCATCAAGAGGAAGTAGCACAGATGGCAGACAGAGTAATACGTATGTCCGATGGGAAAATCTATACAAGAGATTGTAACGATTGTTAGGAGGTATCATTATGTTTCATAAGAACATTCCAAATAACAATAAAGACATAATCCGATTTCTGGCTAAGAATTTTGCAGGCACAAAAAAGGTAAGAAATTCGATTTTATTTTGCTCGGTAGTAATCGGTATTGTTGCGATTACCATGGTATTCGGAATCTCTTTTGGGAAAATACAGGCAGAAGAAATAAGATTAATCAGAGAAAATGGAGCTGCTTCTTCGGGCAGAATAGAAGATGGAACAGAAGAACAATATGCAAAATTAAAACAACTGGATTATATAAAACAGGTTGGGAAAAGCATTTTTGTAGGTGAAGCTACAGAAGTTTCAGAGAACAATGCAAAAACGATATGCAACGTAGTATGGGCTGACTTGGAAAGCTGGAACTCTTTTTTGAAGCCGGCATATACCAATGTGATTGGAAGCTACCCACAGAAAAAGGAGGAAATTCTATTATCTGAGAGGGCATTGAAAAAACTTGGTATTTCTGAACCGGAACAGGGAATGGAAATAAACTTAGATGTATACAAAGGTGCGTTCGAACATTCGAAAGAAAAATTCGAACTATGTGGCTGGTATACGGACTCTGGAAATGAATTGTCAATCGGATACATTTCACATGACAAAATTAATGAGTTGAGTCTGGGAAAAGGACCTTATACGTTACTTTTCAGTCAGAGTAATCATTTAAGCAGAAGCAAAACAGAAGAAAAATTATATCAGACATTGCCGATGAAGAGTGCAGAACAGAAGATATACGTTTCTGATACAGCACAATATACGGCCGTTTCTAAATTCGCAGGTGGATATGAGATGGTGATATTGGGAACGCTGGGCATTTTGTGCGGAATATATTTCCTTGTGTGCAATGTCCTTTGGATATCCATGAGTGAAGATATTCAAAATCTCGGACTGCTCCATACAATTGGAGCTACAGAAAGACAGATTACAAAAATTTACCGGAAACAAATGCGATTACTCATGTTAAAAGGCTCTGCTTTGGGAAGTTTGATTTCTGCACTGATTTTGATTTTATTGATACCGAAAATATTAGGCTTTCATTTTTATCAGGAAATGGGAGGAAACACGATACTTTCCTTTTTCAGGCCGTGGATTCTTTTGATTTCTGTTCTATTTGTAAATGGAATTCTGTGGATAGCATCGGAAGGTGTTATTAGAAAAATAACGACTCTGTCTTGCGTTGAGAGTGCCACTTATGATGGAAATAAGCTTAACAGAAAAATAAAACATCCTGTGGAAATGGTGTTGAAACGTTCTGAAATAGGAGAAATGTTCTATATTGCATGGGGGAATATAACGCGGCATAAAACACGATTTATCATTACAAGCCTTTCCATATTTTTAGGAGTCCTGTCTTTTATTCTAATGAATGTACTTATAAATGGCTGTGATTATAAGCATCTTCTTGAAAAACGACCTGATTTTTTGCTGGCAGGAGAGTTTAGTCAATTTGGGCAAAGCATGGGTTATGGAGAAGAATATAAAACCAGAGAAATTGATGTTGATCCTTTGCTGACACAGGGAGATGGTGTGGAACTGCTGTATGATAACGATTATGATGAATTTTCACCAATCTCTCAAGAGTTGGAGAAAAAACTACATAAGATGGAAGGTATTGATTGGGAAAATTCCAATCTGATCGAAGGAGCTTATGTAACTACAGTTATGTCCAGAAAGGGCATCCGCCCTTATGACGAAGGGCTTTCGGATCTTACAAATGATAATATGGTGGAAGGAATCACCTGGGATACTGTACAAGTTATAGACGAAGATCAAATCTTGTCGCTTAAGAAATATGTACAGGATAATCAATTAAATATTGATGTAAAATCTTTGGAAGAAGGGACTGGCGTATTGATTATACATGATCATATGCTGACCCCGGAACAACAAAAACTTGCAGATGAAGCAATTGGCGAACCGGTATATTTTAAAACTTTGCTTTCAAAAGAAGATGCGATTCGTAGAAAAGAACAAAGTAATTCTGATAGTAAAGAGAAAAAACAGGAAGAGGAATTTCCTCAAAAGGAATCCGAAACATTTACTCTATGTGGTTATTTAGACAGGCAAAGTGATAATTTCCCAGAAATACATCAATCCTGGCATGGAGAAGGCAGCTTATATTATTTTATCAGTGAGAAAGGCTTTCAAAAGATACCAACTGAGAAAAAGATATTAGCAATGGAATTAACTGCCGATCCGGAAAAAGAATCTTATGTGAAAACACAGATTGGTGAGCTGATTTCAGAGGAAAACAAGAAACGATCCGAAATGACAGAAGTATCAATGGATGAAGGAACCGGCGAAGCAGGAGTTTTTATTATCTGTAAATCAGACCTGATGCAGCAAAAAGAAAAATATATGCGAGGAAATCGAATTCTCTTAGGTGCTGTAAGTATCATACTATTCATTGCGGGGTTGACCAATTATTGTAACGTTGTATTTACTGGGATGTACGCTCGGAGAAAAGAATTTGACATTATGAAAAGTATCGGGATGACGGATAAACAAATGAAATTAATGCTTTTTGGAGAAGGCAGTTATTATTTTATGTGTGTGATGGGAATGTTGCTTACTGCAGGAATGGTCGCTTTGGTTGGAGTAAAGATTTATATGGAAAATAAATTGTCATACTTTACATTTCATTGGCCGATTCATGTTATGGTAGGTGTAATGTTTTCTTTAGTGCTTATTAATGTTATGGTTACACATTTTTTGAGTTATTATCCCAAAGACATATAATATATAGGCTCGAATGGTGAAAGTGTCCATTTGGGCCTATTATTGTATAAATTAATATGTTACAACAAGAGCAAGATCCACCCGTGTATTACAGTATTGTCATTTTGACAATTTTGTATTACTTACGAGTAGCAGACTTGATGGGGATTACGTCCCCATACCCACGTGAAAATATAATTGCTGGCAATTACATTTTAGCAGACACGCAAGCGTTTCTGAGTAAGTGTCACAGACAACAAAATAAGGAAATTTTGATAAGGCATTCACCTGGAATAGGTGAGTGTTTTTTGTTTTCAAATATTGAATTAACCGAAAAAATTAAAAAAATTTCATCAGGGGGCTGTAAAAATGCCTCTCAGCGTTTCGTTTTATGTAAGGGTATTTTGGACAGGAAAAAATAAAAAAATTTTTATCAAGAACCTGTATTTATGCCCTTCATCTTTTGAATATGTGTAAGAACATTTTTTAGCCGGCATAAAAATGATTTTTACAACAGTTAGAAACAGAAATGAGGCGAGAAAAGAATGAAATATGAATACATGAAGGAGTCAGAGCAGATGCTTCAGTACTTCCAGTTTCCGAAGTTTTTGCTGAAGCTGCGCATTTCCCAAAATGCAAAATTTCTTTATATGATTTTGTATGACCGTGCACGGATATCGAGAAAGAATAGCTGGATAGATAAGTATGGAAATGTTTATCTGATATTTCCAATAGAAGAATTGTCTGTTCAAATCGATAAATGCAAATCTTCTGTAAAAACAGCGTTGAAGGAATTAGATGATGTGGGACTATTGGTTCGCAGATCCGGTGGTTTTTCAAAACCCAATCATTTATATGTAAAAATTCCATCTGATGAGATAGGTTTACAGACGGTTGATGATAAGGCGGTTGAAAAGATGGCTGTAATAGAGTCGGAAAAGCACCCATCATCTGGTCATAAAAATGGCTGTGCAGGAGTCGGAAATGTGGCACCTAGTAAAGTAACTGAGAAAAATGAAAGAAATAAATATCATGAAGTAAATTATTGCTATGGGGAAGGAGAGAGTTTGTGATGAGAGAAGAAGATACTGTATGTGTAGGAAGTGATGGTTTGCAATACTGTAAAGTCTGTGGGGAAGCGAAAGAAGCATTTTTTCCTGAGGGTGGCTTTATGGGGATGAAGAAACATTCCAGGCAATGTGCCTGTGACAGAAAAGCATATGAAGAAGAACAAAAATATTTTAAGGACAAAGAGCACCGGGAATTAGTCAGCAGAAATACGAGCATCTGTTTTGACGAGAGCAGAATGGAAGAGTGGACATTTGAAAATGCAGATACGTCAGATGCTGTAATGCATAAGGCAAAAAATTATGTTGATAACTGGGAGAAAATGAAAAGAAATCATATAGGCTGTTTATTCTGGGGACCGGTTGGTACCGGGAAAAGTTATGTTGCCGGGTGTATTGCCAATGATCTTCTTAAACGAGAAGTAACGGTAAAGATGACAAATTTCAATACCATTATTGATGATATATTTCCGCTGGCAGACAAAACGGAATATATCAATGCATTGGCTTCGTATCAGCTTTTGATTATTGATGATCTTGGAGTGGAACGAAATTCAGAATATGCGTTAGGAATTATTTTTAGCGTCATAGACCGCAGAATCCGTTCGGGGCGACCTTTGATCATCACGACCAATCTTCCGCTGAAAGAAATAAAAAGCGAGACCATGTTAGAAAAAAGACGTATCTATGACCGTATTTTAGAAATGTGTACACCAATGTATGTTGGAGGCACAAGTAAACGAGAAGCGATTGCAAGTATGAAAATGGAGAAAGCGAAAACGTTGTTGAATACAAAGAATGATCGTGCGTATTGCGGATAGAAGTGAATGCTACGCACGTTAAACAATAAGGAAAGGATTTTATGAGCAAACAACATGTTGCGATATGTGAAAAAGTGGCTCTTACAATTGAAGAGGCAGCAGAATACAGTAATATCGGACAAAACAGAATAAATAGTCTTTTGAAAGAACCGAGATGTCCGTTTGTGCTTTACGTAGGCACGAAAAAACTTGTAAAGAGAAAAGAATTTGAAAAATTCATTTCGGAAAGTGTGGAAATATAAATATAAATGAATGACAGGAGATGAAAATGAATATTCACAAAAATAAGATGCTATGGTATAATACAAGGTACTGTATTAGGGCTTCTTATGAGAGGAGCTGAAATATGGGAAAAGATTTAAAAGGCAAAGAACTTGGCAAGGGAATATCCCAGGAAAGTACAGGATTATACTCAGCCAGATTTGTAGATCGGTTTGGAAAGAGAAAACATAAACGATTCAAAAAGCTGCAAGAGTGCAGAGCATGGATTGCTGATGCGACTTATGTGGATGAACACAGTGATATTTCAATGCCATCAGATATGCTGGTCGATCAATGGTTTGATTATTGGATTGGGATAAAAAAGAAAACAGTCCGTTCCAATACTGTTCGCAATTATACGGAGAGATATATTAAAAATATTAAACCGGTAATTGGGGAGATGCCACTATCAGACGTGAAACCACTTCACTGTCAGAAAATATTTTATGATATGGCAGATCAGGAGTATCGCACATCTACAATTTATCAGGCAAGAATTGCATTATACAACATGTTTGAGTATGCAAAAGAAAATGAAGTCTTGTGTAGCAATCCCTGTAAAAAATCTGTGAAAAGTGATATGGGAAAGCCATCTGAGAAGAAAGTTGCTTTAACAAGAGACATACAAAAAACATTTTTACAATATGCAGAAAATCAAAGCTATGAAAATCAGTATCGTTTTATACTACAAACCGGATTGCGAACAGGCGAATTGGTAGGATTGAAATGGGAAGATGTCGATTTTAAATCCAAAACAATTCAGATTCGCAGAAGTATGGAATATCGTTACAGTGCAAAGGAGTGGCGTATCGGAGAACCAAAGAGTAAATCAGGTTACCGGACGATACCCTTAACAGAAGAAGCGGTTGCTATACTAAAAAAACAAAAAGAAAAGAATAAGAGGATTTCAGAAATTTCAACAGAATGGGAAGAGTTTGTGTTTCTGTGTCGAAAAGGGACACCAGTTAAGAACAGTACATATGATACAGCGCTGTTTAAAATCTGTGATAAAGCAAAAATTCCAAGATTTTCGATGCATATCTTGAGACATACTTTTGCTACCAGATGTATTGAAGCAGGAATGAAACCGAAAACACTTCAGATGTTACTGGGCCATTCGAATATTGGAATTACGATGAACTTATATGTTCATACTACCGAGGAAGAAAAGAAAAAAGAAATGGACTTGGTAGCAGAAGCACTTATGGCAATGTAATGGCCCACTAAATGGCCCACTTACAAAAATAAGTGTGCCGAAACCCCTTGAAATTAAAGGATTTATAGGAGGAATATAGAAAGATGAAATTAGGAATTGTAGGATTACCAAACGTAGGAAAGAGTACATTATTTAATTCGTTGACAAAAGCCGGAGCAGAATCCGCAAACTATCCATTCTGTACCATTGACCCGAATGTGGGAGTTGTGACAGTGCCGGATCACAGACTGGATGTGCTGGGCGAGATGTACAACACAAAGAAGATCACACCGGCAGCGATTGAGTTCGTAGACATCGCAGGGCTTGTGAAAGGAGCATCCAAAGGAGAAGGGCTTGGAAACCAGTTTCTTGCTAATATCCGGGAGGTCGATGCGATCGTGCATGTCGTAAGATGCTTCGAAGACAGCAACATTGTCCATGTGGATGGAAGCATTGATCCATTGCGTGACATTGAGACGATCAATCTGGAACTGATCTTTTCCGATCTGGAGATTTTGGAGAGAAGGATCGCAAAAGTGG
>OBJQ01001670.1_pt1 | contig 10559 bp, 8 predicted proteins | sample 1519921 | NCBI WGS metagenome assembly OBJQ01 (sample SAMN04209244, study PRJEB22552) | human gut metagenome | biome: gut; material: feces | host: Homo sapiens | place: USA: Oklahoma
GGTCATCAAGATCTCGCCTACCTCAACCAACTACATCAATCCGATGGATCTGAATCTGGACTATTCGGATGATGAAAGCCCGCTGTCACTCAAGTCTGACTTTATCCTCAGTTTGTGTGAGCTGATCGTGGGCGGTAAGGAGGGCTTGCAGCCGGTGCAGAAAACCATTATTGACCGTTGTGTACGGCTGGTTTACAACGAATATCTCAATGACCCAAAGCCAGAGAATATGCCGATTTTGGAGGACCTTTATAACCTGTTGCGGGAGCAGGAAGAAAAAGAAGCTCAGTACATTGCAACGGCATTGGAAATCTATGTAACGGGTTCGTTGAATGTGTTCAATCATCAGAGCAATGTGGACATTGATAACCGGATTGTCTGCTACGACATCAAGGAACTGGGCAAGCAGCTTAAAAAAATCGGTATGCTGGTAGTTCAGGATCAGGTGTGGAACCGTGTCACCATCAACCGTGCCGCTCACAAGTCTACCCGCTACTACATCGACGAGATGCACTTGCTTTTGAAGGAGGAACAGACCGCTGCTTATACGGTAGAAATTTGGAAGCGATTCAGAAAATGGGGCGGCATCCCCACCGGAATCACGCAGAACGTCAAAGATCTACTTTCCAGCCGCGAGGTGGAAAATATCTTTGAAAATTCCGACTTCGTGTATATGCTCAACCAGGCAGGCGGAGACCGTCAGATCCTCGCCAAGCAACTGGGGATTTCCACGCACCAGCTTAGCTATGTGACCCACTCCGGTGAGGGCGAGGGCCTGCTGTTCTATGGCTCCACGATCCTGCCGTTTGTGGATCACTTCCCGAAGAATACCGAGCTTTACCGCATTATGACCACCAAACCTCAAGAATTGAAAAAGGAGGATGAATGATTATGAATCTCAACATTTTGAATAAAAACCCGTTGATGTTTTTTGACAGGGCGGTAAATGCCCAGCGTAGCCAGCTGCTTACGGTCATGGCTGAAGCAGTCAGCGAGTGTCGCACAGCGGCAGATCAGGCAGCCGAACTGAATGAGACCGGTCAGGTGGGGCTTCTTCGTCTGGCAGAGATCTGGAGCGCCATCCGTGCCAAGGAAGGTATGGGCGGTCTGGTTCTGGAAGGAACCGAAGCGAAGATCCTGTCCGATGTGGTGGCACAGTTTTATGCCTACCTGTCCGGCTGTATGTTCAATGATCCTGTGGGGATGGCCATTTATGCAGAGCTGCACTACATGATGTCCTCCCTCATGCTGGGAGAATGGTTTGAATAAGGAACCGCGCCTGCGCTTTACTGATGAGGAACGGTCTGACCCTGCACTGGAAAAGCCGATCCGTAAAGCGGAGAAAGCTGCGGCCAGAGCAGATAAGGCGCAGGCCAATATCCCAAAGAAAAAGGTCAGGCAGACGGTCATTGACCCGGATACCGGAAAAAAGACCTCGAAGCTGACCTTTGAGGACAAGAAAAAGCCACCCTCCAAAGTTTCTCAAGGAGTCAGGGAAGCTCCCGTTCATCTGGTTGCGGGCAAGCTCCACAAAGAGATCCGGGAAACAGAGCAGGACAATGTGGGCGTGGAAAGCGCCCACAAGTCCGAGGAGGCGGTGGAGACCGGCGCTTATCTGGTGCGGGAGGGCTATCGCAGCCACAAGCTGAAGCCGTACCGCAAAGCAGCCCAGGCAGAGCGTCAACTGGAAAAGGCAAATGTAAATGTTCTGTACCAGAAATCTTTGCAGGAAAATCCCCAGTTTGCCAGCAACCCTCTTTCCCGCTGGCAGCAAAAGCAGGCCATCAAAAAGCAGTATGCCGCCGCCAAACACGCCGGTCAGACTGCCGGAAATACCGCCCAGGCTGCATCCAAAACCGGAAAAGCCGCAAGGACGGTAAAAGAAAAGGTACAGCAGGCAGGGGCATTCGTCATGCGCCACAAGAAGGGTTTCCTGATGGCAGGGGTTTTGTTCCTCATTACCTGTATGCTGATGAATACCATGTCCTCCTGCTCCATGATGGCGCAGAGCATCGGTTCCGTTCTCTCCGGCACCACCTATCCGTCAGATGACCCGGAAATGCTGGCGGTGGAGGCAGATTATGCAGCCAGAGAAGCCCAGTTGCAGGAGGAAATTGACAACATCGAAAACAGCCACCCAGGGTATGACGAGTATCGCTATGACCTTGGCATGATCGGCCATGACCCTCATGAGCTGGCGGCATTTCTCTCTGCTGTCTTGCAGGGCTATACCCGGCAAAGCGCCCAGGCAGAGCTGGCGCGTGTGTTTGCAGCACAGTATCAGCTGACGCTTACCGAGGAAGTGGAGATCCGCTACCGCACGGAGACCTCCACCGACCCGGAGACCGGCGAGACCACCTCAGAAGAAGTCCCCTATGAGTATTACATTTTGAATGTGAAACTCACCAGCAAGCCCATTTCCGCTGTGGCGTCGGAGTTACTGACCCCGGAGCAGATGGAAATGTATCAGGTTTACCGGCAGACCATGGGCAATAAGCCGCTGTTGTTTGGCGGTGGTTCCCCTGACATGAGCAATTCCGAGGACTTGACCGGTGTACAGTTCGTAAATGGAACCCGTCCCGGAAATCCGCAGTTGGTGGAGCTGGCCAAGCGTCAGGTCGGCAATGTGGGCGGCTATCCTTATTGGAGCTGGTATGGCTTTGACAGCCGCGTGGAGTGGTGCGCCTGCTTTGTATCCTGGTGTTATAACCAGGCTGGAAAAAGTGAGCCGCGCTTTGCAGGCTGTGAGTGGCAGGGCGTTCCGTGGTTCCAGTCTCATGGACAGTGGGGCGCACGGGGGTATGAGAATATTGCCCCCGGCGATGCCATTTTCTTCGATTGGGACTTGGACGGCAGCGCCGACCATGTGGGCATCGTTGTCGGCACCGATGGCAGCCGTGTTTATACCGTGGAGGGAAATTCCGGCGATGCCTGCAAGATCAAAAGTTATGACCTGAATTATCAAAGTATTAAGGGCTACGGCCTAATGAACTGGTAACAGACTTTGTGGAAAGGAGTGAACGGTTATGGCAAAAAATAAAATTGAACGTATCGACCAGGAAATTGAGAAAACCCGTGAGAAGATTGCGGAATATCAGGAAAAGCTCAAGACCCTGGAAGCACAGAAAACGGAGGCAGAGAATCTGGAAATCGTTCAGATGGTTCGTGCGTTACGCATGACTCCAGCACAGCTGAACGCTATGCTTTCCGGTGGAATGAACCACGGCAGAGATACAGCACTGTCGGAATCAAATAATCAGGAGGCTACCGCTTATGAAGAATAAAAGAATTTGCAAAACACTTTCCGCCCTTTGCCTGACAATGGTTGTGGCATTTGGCTTTACGATCCCTGCTTTCGCACAGGGGTCAGAACAGGCTCCGGCGGCACCGGCAGAGGATTCTACCAATGACAGCAATGTGATTGTGGAAGAAACAGAACCGGCACCGGCACTTACACCGGAGGGGAATGCGGCATTGGTGGATGATTTTGGAGGCAATAAGCAGCTTATTACTGTTACGACCAAAGCTGGAAATTACTTTTACATCCTGATTGATAGGGCGAATGAGGACAAGGAGACTGCTGTTCACTTTCTGAATCAGGTGGACGATGCAGACCTTGCGGCGCTGATGGAAGATGGAAAAACCAAAGAGGAGATGCCTGCGGTATGCAGCTGTTCAACAAAATGTGAAGCAGGGGCAGTCAATACGGCCTGCCCGGTCTGCGCAACTGATAAGAGTAAATGTACGGGCAAAGCACCGGAACCTCCGGCAGAAACATCGGAGCCGGAAAAAGAGAAGCCTGCCGGATTGAACCCGGCTGCGATAGTCCTTTTGCTGGCTCTGCTGGGAGGCGGTGGCGTATTTGCCTACTTGAAGCTCGTTAAGAATAAGCCTAAGACCAAGGGCAATGACAGTCTGGACGATTATGATTATGGCGAGGAAGATTCCGAGGAATGGGAAACCGAGGATGAGGAGTCGGACGAGCCTGACGCTGACGGGGGCAGCGCAGAAGAAGATGACGAGGACAGCGTGAAATGACCCGTTTCACAGACAGTCCCTATGAACGCATGATGACACGCAGGCCGGAGGGCGGGAAGGAAACTTCCCGTCCTCCTTCTTTACCCCACAGCCACCCCTGCTATGGTTGCGGGAATTATGGAAGGCCCTGCGTAGGCATCTGTCACCGGGAAATGTCCCGATGGCTCAAAGAGAGGAGGAACCATCATGGCTCAACATAAATTGGTAATTGCCGAAAAACCATCAGTTGCCCAGAGTTTGGCGGCGGTGATCGGCGCAACCGTCCGTAAGGACGGGTATCTGGAGGGCAACGGCTGGCGTGTCAGCTGGTGCGTGGGCCACCTGGCCGGTCTTGCGGATGCAGACAGCTATGACCCCAAGTATGCCAAGTGGCGATATGATGACCTGCCTATTCTGCCGGAGCATTGGCAGATGGTGGTGGGAAAGGATAAGAAAAAGCAGTTTGATATTCTCAAAAAGCTGATGAATGCCCCGGATGTGACGGAAGTGGTAAATGCCTGTGATGCCGGACGCGAGGGCGAGATGATCTTCCGTAGCGTCTATGAGCTGGCAGGTTGCAAGAAGCCGATGAAAAGGCTCTGGATTTCTTCGATGGAAGACTCCGCCATAAGGGAAGGCTTTGCAAACCTGCGCCCCAGTGCGGACTATGATGGACTTCGAGATGCTGCCCTCTGCCGTGCCAAGGCCGACTGGCTGGTGGGGATCAATGCGACAAGGCTTTTTTCCGTGCTGTATCACCGAACCCTCAACATCGGGCGCGTGATGTCCCCGACGCTGGCGCTTATTGTTCAGCGAGAAGCTGAGATCGACACCTTTCAGCCGATTCCCTTTTATACCGTGGCGCTGGAGCTGCCCGGTCTTACCGTATCCGGGGAGCGCATGGCGGATAAGACCGCTGCCGAGCAGCTGAAAGAAGCCTGTCAGGGTGCAGCTGTCACAATCAAAAAGGTGGAGCGCAAGGAAAAGTCCGAAAAGCCGCCTGCCCTCTATGACCTGACTACTCTGCAAAGAGATGCCAACCGCCTGCTTGGATTTACAGCCCAGCAGACCCTGGACTATCTGCAAAGCCTGTATGAAAAGAAGCTCTGCACCTATCCCCGTACTGACAGCCACTATCTGACCGGTGATATGGCAGACAGCCTGCCGGTGCTGGTGAATCTGGTTGCCAATGCTATGCCGTTTCGCAAAGGGATCGCCATTACCTGTGATTCGCAGACGGTCATCAACGATAAGAAAGTAACCGACCACCACGCAGTAATCCCTACCAGAAATCTCAAGGATGCAGACCTTTCTGCCCTTCCTGCGGGAGAAAAAGCGGTGCTGGAGCTGGTGGCCCTGCGTCTGATGTGCGCTGTAGCCCAGCCCCATATCTATTCGGAAACCGTTGTGATTGCAGCGTGTGCCGGTGGGGAGTTTACCACAAAAGGAAAAACGGTGAAGCATCCCGGATGGAAAGCACTGGAGGACGCTTACCGTGCCAAAATGAAGGATGCAGAGCCGAAAAAAGAGGGCGCAGAGAAAGCCCTGCCGGAGCTGACTGAAGGACAGACCCTTTCGGTTGCTGCTGCAATCATCAAAGAAGGCAAAAGCAGTCCGCCTCAGCACTTTACGGAGGACACCCTATTGTCCGCGATGGAGACTGCCGGAAAAGAGGATATGCCGGAGGATGCCGAGAGAAAAGGTCTGGGGACACCGGCCACCCGTGCCGGTATTTTGGAAAAGCTGGTATCTGCCGGTTTTCTGGAACGAAAAAAGAGCAGGAAAACGGTGCAGCTTCTCCCTTCCCACGATGCAGTTTCCCTGATCACAGTGCTGCCGGAACAACTGCAATCGCCGCTTCTGACTGCCGAGTGGGAGTACCGCCTGGGCGAGATCGAGCGCGGGCAGCTTGCCCCAGAGGAGTTTCTGGACGGGATCAGCACCATGCTGAAAGATCTGGTGGGGACTTATCAGGTCATCAAGGGAACTGAGTACCTGTTCACTCCGCCCCGTGAGGTGGTGGGCAAATGCCCTCGCTGCGGCGGTGAAGTTGCAGAACTGCAAAAAGGCTTCTTCTGTCAGAATGATTCTTGCAAATTTGCAATCTGGAAAAACAACAAATGGTGGGCTGCCAAGAAAAAACAGCCGACCAAAGCTGTGGTGTCTGCGCTGCTGAACGATGGCTGTGTCCGTGTGACGGGGCTATATTCGGAGAAAACCGGCAAGACCTACGATGCCACTGTGGTTTTGGAGGACGATGGACAGTATGCCAACTTCAAGCTGGAATTTGACCAGCGGAAAGGAGGCAGCCGATGAAGCTCTCTTTAGTGGAACGGGAAACCATTCTCCTCTATAACCAGGCAGAACCAATGGCTGAGGTCTACACCCACGATCCCCGTCTGATGGAGAAGCTGGAACTGCTGGCAAAAAAGCACCCCGACCAGATCACCCGAAAGGACGCCCATAACTTTACCGTCCCCAAGCGGTGTGTATCAGTCCGGGAGCCATACAGCGCCGAGCGTCGCAAAGCTGCCAGTGAGCGTGCGAAAGCCGCCGGATACCAGCCCCCTGTGAAAAAGTCCGGCAGTTAAAGGCACATGGCAGAGAATGTATTTGAAGCGGTCAAGCAGTCGGTCAGCACCAGAGAAGCGGCAGAGTTTTACGGGATAAAAGTCAGTCGAACTGGCATGGCCTGCTGTCCCTTTCACGATGATAAGAACCCCAGCATGAAGGTAGACCAGCGGTTCCACTGCTTTGGTTGCGGTGAAGATGGGGATGTGATCGACTTTACCGCAAAGCTCTTTAACCTCTCCCCAAAAGAAGCGGCGGAGAAACTGGCACAGGACTTTGGCCTGATCTATGACAGTCAGGCCCCTCCCCGCAGGAGATATGTCCGGCAAAAAAACGAGGCACAGAAGTTTCGGGAGGATCGACAGCGCTGTTACCGTGTACTGTCTGATTACTACTATCTGCTGAAAAAATGGGAAGCCGACCGTTCTCCCAGGACACCGGAGGAAGAACCGCACCCCCGCTTTGTGGAAGCAATCCAGAAGAAAACCTATGTAGAGTACCTGCTGGACCTTTTTCTTTATGAAAGTGAAGAAGAACAAAAGGCATGGATTGCAGAACACACAGCAGAAATCACACACTTGGAAAGGAGATTGAAAATCATGGCTGAGAACAAACCCACCAATCGAGAACGGCTAAGGGAAATCACAGATGGCATCGAGCAGGGTATCAAAGAATTGTTTGAAAGCGAAAAGTATATGCGTTATCTGTCCGTCATGTCCCGATTTCACCGCTATTCGGTAAACAACACTATGCTCATCTATATGCAGAAGCCGGACGCCACTTTGGTAGCCGGATACAATAAGTGGAAAGACCAGTTTGAGCGTCATGTAAAAAAGGGCGAGCATGGCATTACCATCATCGCCCCCACACCGTATAAGAAGAAAATCGAGGAGCAGAAGCTGGACCCGGATACCAAGGCTCCGATTTTGGATAAAGACGGAAAGATCGTTACAGAGGAAAAAGAAATCGAGATCCCCATGTTTCGTCCGGTCAAGGTCTTTGATGTGAGCCAGACCGACGGGAAACCTTTGCCGGAGCTTGCTTCCTCCCTTTCCGGCAATGTGCCAAATTATGAGGCATTCATGGAGGCCCTGCGCCGCAGCGCACCGGTGCCGATTACTTTTGAAGCAATGGCCGCCGATACGGACGGCTATTTTTCTGCCGATCATCAGAAAATCGCCATTCGTCAGGGCATGAGTGAGGTGCAGACGGTTTCGGCCACGGTCCACGAGATTGCCCACAGCAAGCTCCATGACCCTAAAAAATATGAAATGCTACCGTCATGGAAGGTTGTGCTGGAAAGCGAAGGTGGAACCAAGCATGATTTCAAGCTGGATTTTGTCACAGAAAGAGAAGCTGAACAGTTTGCTTCTGATATGGATTGGCGCTATGTGGACGAAAATCAGTTTGAATGGCGTCTTGCAGTTGAGGAAGATCCAACCGCAGAAAAACAGGCAATCAAAAATCGTCACACGGAAGAAGTGGAGGCTGAAAGCATCTCCTATGCAGTCTGCAAATATTTTGGCATCGAGACAGGAGAAAACAGCTTTGGCTATATTGCCAGTTGGAGTCAAGGCAAGGAGCTGAAAGAACTGAGAGCCAGTTTGGAGACCATCAACAAAACCTCCGGCACTTTGATCTCCGACATTGAGCGCCACTATAAGGAAATCTGCAAAGAGCGCGGAATCGACCCTCATGCAAAGGTAGAGCCGGAACCCACCCCGATAGAGCAGCCAGAAGATGCCGCTAAGGTATCTGATAGACAGCAGACCGGCGATCTGACCTACTATGTAGCAGAGTGCATGGAATTTCCAAACCTCGGAGAATACCACGATAACCTGTCTTTGGAGGAAGCTGTCCGCATTTATCAGGAGATTCCAGCAGAGCGAATGAACGGGATCAAGGGCATTGGTTTTGAGCTGAAAGACGGAAGCGACTATGAAGGACCGTTTCCGATTTTGACCGGGCAGACCATTGACCTGGACACCATCCAGGCAATCGACTATTACCGTGATAATCCTCTGGTGCAAAAAGCGGTAAAGGAACTGGCTGCGGCAATGCCGGAAATGGAAGTGCTGGGGGCGGACGCCAACCAGCAGGAGGCTTTGTTTCTGATTGACGATGCCACCTATCTTCATATCCAGTCCTGTGACAGCGGCTGGGACTATACCCTTTACGATGCCGCATCCATGAAAGAGCTGGATGGTGGTCAGCTGGATATGCCGGAGATTTCCCGCATGAAGGCAGTTCTCCAGATTTGTGATGATAACGATTTGAGCAGCAATTCAGTAAAGTATGCGCCCCTGTCTATGATTGAAACCTTGCAGGACGCTGCCTACCAGCAGATGCAGGCAGAGGTCAGTCAGATGGCTGCTTCTTCCCAGCTGCCGGAAGCACAGGAGCAGGCACTGGATGAATACCCCATGCCGGATGAGCAGGTCTCCACACCAGATATGCAGGAATACGGCTACTTCTATGATGGGATGCTCCCTGTTACCAGAGAACGGGCGCTGGAACTGGATGCCGCCGGTTTGACCGTCTATGTGCTGCATGAGGACAATACGGAGAGCATGGTGTTTGACCCGCAGGAAATCATGGATCATGGCGGTCTTTTTGGCGTGGACCGTGAGGAATGGGAGAAAAGCCCTCAGTTCCACGAAAAGGTCATGGAGCGTCAGGAACATCAGCAGGAACGCGAACAGGCATTTCTATCCCAGAACAGAGATTGCTTTGCTATCTATCAGGTGAGCCGTGACGATCCGCAGAATGTGCGCTTTATGAATCTGGATTGGTTAAAGTCCCATGGCATTTCCATAGACCGCAGCAATTATGACCTCATTTACACAGCTCCGCTAAGTGCGTCTGGCACTGTGCCGGAGCAGTTGGAAAAACTCTATCAGCAATTCAATCTGGAAAAGCCCGTGGACTTTCGCAGTCCCTCCATGAGTGTCAGTGACATCGTTGCGATCAAGCAGGATGGTAAGGTATCCTATCATTACTGTGACAGTGTTGGCTTTACTCAGATCCCCGGATTCCTGCCGGAAAATCCGCTGAAAAATGCGGAGATGGCCGTGGAGGACGATTACGGCATGATCGACGGTATCATCAACAATGGCGCAAAAGAGCCTACGGTGGCAGAGCTGGAACAGCAGGCCCGAAGCGGTCAGCCCATTTCCCTGATGGACTTGGCTGACGCCGTTCATCGGGAGGAACGGGAAAAGAAGAAATCCGTTGTGGACCAGCTGAAAAGCCAGCCCAAAGCAGAACACAAAAAGACAGCACCCAAAAAGAGTGCGGAAAGGGAGATTTGATATGGGAAACTTTACTTTTGAGGAAATGAACCTGATGTGCATTTACAATACCGGTAGCCGCACCGGATTGATCGACAGCCTGCGTGAGATGCGCGGCGAGCTATCACCGGAGGAAACGGAACTGAGTGAGCTGACCGACAGCGCCCTTATGAAGCTCTGCGTGATGACCGATGAGGACTTTTCCCAGCTGGAGCTGTACCCGGATTTTGACCAGTAAATTTATCGTGTAAAAAATATAGTGAGAGAAATTGTCTGACGGATAAGCGATTTCTCTCACTTTCATCACAATATCCCACTATACTTAGAGAGATGGATGAAGTATAATCTAAGCAACAAACAATAATTTATTGAGGTGTTTAGAATGAAACAGAAAGTACCTATGATATGCAACATTGTGAGTCTCATTCTGTTGATTGTATTTGTTATTAAGAGCATCGTTGATTATACTCAATACTCAACATCGCTAAACTCTGCACCTTTTTATTTGTGGGTGTTAGTAAATGCTTTGTTTTTGGTAATTCCTGCAATTATTTTGTTCGTTATTGGTTTTGTTGTAAAGAAGAAACAGTAAACAATTCCAGTTTGTTTGTGCATTGATGATTATCTTGAACTTAGGAGGTGTTTAATGAAAACGGTTCTTTTACATGGGTTGGGACAAAC
>OBJQ01001711.1_pt1 | contig 10344 bp, 10 predicted proteins | sample 1519921 | NCBI WGS metagenome assembly OBJQ01 (sample SAMN04209244, study PRJEB22552) | human gut metagenome | biome: gut; material: feces | host: Homo sapiens | place: USA: Oklahoma
TAATACATTCCCTTCTTCTCCAGCAGCTGTTCATGATTCCCCTCTTCCACAATCTGATTGCCTGCCAGCACAAGTATGCGGTCTGCACCCTGGATGGTGGTCAGGCGGTGGGCGATTGTGAGTGTTGTTCTGCCTTCCGCCAACTTATCCAGCGATTCAGCCACAAGATGTTCGCTCTCATTATCCAACGAGGCGGTGGCCTCGTCAAGTATAACCAGCTTTGGAGCACGAAGCAGTACCCGGGCAATGCTGATTCGCTGCTTCTGTCCACCGGAAAGCTTCACACCCCGTTCTCCCACATAAGTATCATAGCCATCTTTTAGAGCTTCAATAAATTCATGGGCGCCAGCCATTTTTGCCGCCCTGATGACTTCTTCCCGTGTCGCTTCCGTTTTCCCATATGCGATGTTTTCGTAGACACTGCCGGAAAAAAGATATACATCCTGCTGAACCACTCCTACATTACTTCGTAAGCTCTGGAGTGTTACCTTTTTGATATTCTGGCCATCCAGAAGAATTTCACCCTCCGTAGGATCATAAAAACGTGGGATCAGATTACACAGCGTTGTTTTCCCTCCTCCTGACGGACCTACCAAAGCCACTTTTTCTCCCGGTTTAATCGTCAGGTTAATGTCGGAAAGCACCGGTGTGTGATTATCCGGATACTCAAATGATACATGTTTAAAGGTGATTTCTCCCTCTACATTTTGAAGCGGCACCGCCCCTTCTTCATCAAAAATATCAATACTGGCATCCATCAGCTCTGTAAAACGTTCAATTCCGGTCATTCCTCTCTGGAACTGCTCTGCAAATTCTATAATACGGCGGATGGTTGCCAGCAGGGTTGTCACATATAATGTATATGCCACCAAATCTGCCGGTGCAATCAGTCTCTTTATCATGAAGATACCGCCAGCCACGATAACCACCACATACATGAGTCCGTCAAACATACGAATGGTATTCTGAAATGCAGCCATATACTTATATGTCTGGCGTTTTATTTTCAGAAATTCCTGATTATCGCGGTTGAACTTTCCAATCTCCACATCTTCGTTGGCAAAGGCCCGGACTACCTTATTCCCCAACAGGCTGTCCTCAATTCTGGCATTCAGCTCGCCAATGTGATTTCTCTGATGCTTAAATGCCTTTTTAACCTGTATATTTAAGTAAGAACAAGATATGGCCATTACCGGAATCAACACAAAGATGATTACCGTCAAAAGCAAATTAATCTGGGAAAGGACCACAAAAGATACCACTGTCTTTACAAATGCAATGAAAAACTCCTCCGGACAGTGATGCGCAAATTCCGTCACGTCAAATAGATCACTGGTAATGCGGGACATGATCTGCCCCACTTTTGTATTGTTAAAATAGTTATCCGACAACTTCTGCAGGTGTGCAAATGCATCCTCCCGCATATCCGTTTCAATAGCCGCGCCCATCACATGGCCTGTATAAGCCATATAAAAGCTGGCTAAGCCGTCAATAATTCGTAACAGGAAATAAAGCGCACCGATTGTCACAATCGTGCGTATCGTCAGCGCAGACAAATCGGTCATTCCAATATTTGTGACATAGCGCAGAATCAATGGCAGCACTAACTCGCAAATGCTTGTGAGCGCTGCACAAAATAAATCCATTGCCATGATTCCCAAATATTTCCGGTAATATGGTGCAAACCTTTTCAGTAATGTACTTGTTTTCATCTTTTCACTTCAGCATCCCTGCATACCATCTGCTATTTCACTAATCCTAGTCCAGTTCTTTCGCTGTCCTACACTATGTGATGTTTTCTAGTGTATCATAAAACCTACTTTTTTTCCACCAGAAAAGCACAGCCTTTTGATTTGGCTGTGCCACATATTCTTTTATCCGCCTACGTTGTTTATGAGTATCCTAAACCGAAATGCTGTTCATTCTCCCTTTTTAATGGTCACAGAATATGTACCATTTTTCTTCCTGTTTGTTATAAATTGAATGGGAAAGTTTTTGCACAGATTTATCCGAATCAAGAAGATTTCAAAATTACTTTAAAGTGTACAGCAGATGCCGGGCAATTTTATAGACAGGTGTATCCGGATGTAGTGGTAAGGGGATATCACTGCCCGCCTGTGCAGCAGCCTTACTGGAATACGATTTATCTGGAATACTTCTCTGACGAAGAGCTTCTTAACATGATTGACCATGCCTATGATACCGTTTTATATAGTTTCAGTAAAAAAGTTCAGAAACAGATTCTAACGGCAGATGAAATAGAAATTATGCATGTTGGTACATCTCCAAAAGGATAATCCTCATAGGCTTTCCATTTATTCAGGCAATATGCCTTGATATCTTCCAATTTCATTTTATTGTCTCTCCCTGTCACAATTGGAAAACAGAAAAATTCCATCTTCGTATTGATTGCTCTTTTCCGTATATTCATCAATTACATTTTTCCAGAATAAATATGCCTGCTCACTTCCATAGGACGGGGAAACCTCCCAATTTCCCGTATATATGTCAAAACATGTGAAGGCTGCTTTCTTCCCGATTTTATTTCTTCTGAACTTAGGCAGTACCATAAATTCTGCTATACTATGACCGGAATCGCATTTCTGCACATGGGTATTGATCATGACAAATCCCAGAAGCTTGCTTGTTCCCTGCTCCTTTATGAAGAAAGCATCTCTCCCTTTTTCCGTAAAATAATTTTCAAACCACGGATATTCAAATAATCCATCTTCGTCCATATCATTCTGGTCGCTGAGGCTTTCTTCAAATAAAGAATATTGTAAGAGCCTGTATAAAACAGCCCTTTTAGATTCTTCCACTTTTTCCAATATAATAGCCATGTATTCTCCTTTTACATACAGTCTTCCGGCAATTCCATCTCATCATTCATGCTCACAAAACCATAGCGTTCATATAAAGGTCTTCCCATATACGTTGCCTCTAATGAAATATGCTTTACACTTTTATTCTTCACTTCTTCTATCAGAAGCTCCAACGTATGGTATGCAATCCCTTTTCGCCTGTAGTCCGGGTTCGTATACATATTCATAATATATGCTTTCCATCCTGTCGGATTATGATAGCAAAATCAATGTATCCTTCAACTCATCAAAAAAGATCCCCTTTGTCTCAAGCCAAACCTCTTGTGCATACGCCGTACACTTTCCAAAACAAACAATAAGGTTTTGTCATCTGTATTCCATACCTCATCAGTGGAATTTTTTTTGCAAAGTCCATGTGATAATGACTCTCCTGAAATTCCTCCTCTATCATAACACCTCTGTTCCCCGCAACAAGCAGCCTTGCCTCCTCATGATTTTCAGCAAAAATATACAAATTGCCTAACCCCAAAGCATTTTGATAATAGTCCTGTTCCGCCTCCTGCTGTTCTTTTGACGCAATTAGAATAATTGGGATTTCATTCAGCATTTGCGGTTCAAAAAAGGGATTGCTGCTCATTGGGTGCTTTTCATGTATCATAATGAAATAACTTGCTTCAAACAGATTAAAATTCACATATTTATCTGAAAATGCCCTCCGCTGGTCATTTAATACCAAATCAAGCTGATTACTGTTTAATAAATGATAGAGCGCCTCATGATTGCCGTTTTGGATATGTACCTGCGTATCCGGAAAAATGTCATTATATTCTGAAACTGCATGTAACAATTCCTTACCCGAATAGGATTTTAAATATCCCAGTCTTAACGTATTCACTGCCGCATCCTATTTGAATGGTTTCCTTTTTTATCCGTTCAAAATCCTCTAATAACTGCGCTCTTTTCTGATATAAATACTCTCCGGCTTCTGTCAGATGAAAACTGCGGTTCTCCCTGACAAGAAGTTTCACGCCTAAATCATTTTCCAGTGCTTTTATCTGTTGTGAAATTGCAGACTGTGAAATAAAACATTCCTCTGCTGCCTCTGTAAAGCTCCCTGTCTGCACAACAGCATGAAAATATTGCACCTGCCTAAGCATCATATCGAACGATTCCCCCATCCATAAGATACACTTATTTTATCATGAAGTCTGCTTTTTTTCTATATAGAAATGTAATAAGAAGGGGTTGGGCCATTTCGCGCTTTTTAAGTGTTAAAGACGGAATTTTACTCCACAGGCTGGTGAATAGCAAGTCGATTCCTAAGACTTTTTTCGTGGTGATATGCATACTGCCAATACCCGATCTTGTAGATCGAATCCACCAGCATATACAAGCTTTCCGGAATGGCTGTATCAATAAGGAGCAGTCCGTCCCCTGTATCTATAAGATAACATCCTGCCCAGGTCTGCCCTGCCACATACCATGTACAGGGAGCTACCTGAAACGGTTAAACAGCCAGGATCCAGGGCCTGTAAGCCAAAGCGGCCACAGGATCCTGGATTGCCGGAGTACAACGAAACGCCATAATAAAACTCTCCTTTATCTCAATCTCTTTCCATTCTGATAATTCGTTTTTAAATATACATATCCCTGCCTCTATGTCAGGAATTTCACCATAAGGTCTGCCGCTTCTTCCCAGTAATCTACAAAATGAGGAATAAACCCATGTCTTGCTTCCGTAAACCTTTTTATGGAAACCGGTACTCCCTGTGCTGCTGCACGGAACGCATATGTTTCATTTTCAAAGCGGAATCCGCACTTTCCGGCAGTGATTACCAAAGTCTGAGGCAGCTTTTTCAGCATTTCGTCCGATGCAATACTGGGATTGGCAAATGGATTGGCAAAATACTCCTGCTCTCTTCTGAATAAAAGTTCAAAGAAACAATGGGTTCGCAGATGCATCCTCTTTTCCATAGGGTTATCGGTATCAGGCTTCTCTTTTTCAATCATATCCAGCGAAGCATAACAGATGATCTGACTTTTCAGATGATATCCGGCTTCTGCTGCCTTTAAAGCCAGTCCTGCTGTCAGATGACCGCCGGCGCTGTAGCCTCCTACAGAAATTTTCTCCTTGCTGCATCCCAGGCTTTCTGCCTTTTCAAATGCATATTTCAGCGTGTCATAGCACTGCTCAAACATAACATACAAACAAAGGAGCATCCTTATCCATCTTCTCGGGGATACACTGATATACGGTAAAAGCCTTTCCTTTTACTTCCCTGGTTATTTTCTCCACATGAGCCAGTTTCTCAAAAGCCTTGATCTCCTCCGGATATTCCACTCCGCCTTCCGGACGCATGGAGGTATCCGCTAAAATCTTCATCACCTGATCCAGTTCTTCTCTTCTCAGAGCCATAATTCCCTCCTGTTACAATATAGATAGGTATCTGTATGCGTCCTTTCTATCTTGATGCCCTCAAAATCTCTTTGATGATCAGTTCCTGGGCCTCCTGCCACTCATCCACCATACGAATGGTAAATCCATGGCGGCTGTTTAAAAATCGTTTTACAGTTACTTCAGTTCCTGTTTCAACAAGGCGTTTTCCGTATTCTTCATTTATCTGACAAAACGGACAGTTCTGAGCATTGACAATCAGCGTTCTGGGCTGATCCTTCATTATATCTGTTGTGGCAAAAGCAGGTGATGCATATGGCTCCTTTAATACTTCAATATCTCCGTCTGCATAGTAGGCAGAAAATGCTTTGGAACGCTCATTGCCGTTTTCATCTTTACATACGGAATAATTTTCTATAGCTGCATAATCCAGCACCTGGAGGCACAGCTTAAAATCTTTTGTTGCAGCCGCTTTTAAAGAAATGGCCGCTGCCAGGCATCCTCCTGCACTGTGTCCTCCGATGGACACCTTAGCCGGATCAGCTCCCCAGGCTTCACATTGATCAAATGCCCATTTAATTACTCCATAACTCTGATTAAACGCCATTGGATATGGGTACTCTCTGGAACTGGCATAATCAATATCTACTACGATTCCATGAATTCTTGCTGCTACATGAGCACAATAAAGATCATCATCCCCGTCCTGAAGAAAGATAAATCCGCCGCCGTGCATATTAATATGTACAGGACATTGATTCGCTTTATCTCTGGCTGTAGTAATCACGCACCGCACCGGCGCAGCTGCCTCAGGAACCGTAAGAATGATTTCTTTCTGCTCTACCAGCTCCTTGTTCTTTTTATAATCCTCCGGTATGACCTTTTTTATAGCTCCTGCCTCCCGGTGAGCCCCGGTACGTTTTAATACTTCTTCCAGCTCATTTTTCTGCTCTTTTGTTAATGCCATTTGTCAGACCTCCTTCTGATTATTATAAATATAATTATACTTTACATCATCCATATACAGGGAAAAAGATATTTGCACTGATGATCAGCGAGATCATTCCAATCAGCAGATATGGAATCGTAAATTTCAATGTTTTTACCGGGTTATGGTTGCCGATGGCAAATCCCATGGTGGCAGCCGCACATCCTGTAGGGAATCCGATTGCCAGACAAGTAGAACAGAACACTACCAGCACCACGGCCTTCGGATTCATGCCGCCTGCTAACGCCGTGCTTGCTGCGATGGGAACCATAATGGCAGTGGTTCCGTTATTGGACAAAAACGTTGTCATAAGTACAGAGGTTATACAGAAAACAGTGATCACCAAAATACTGCTGGGATTGCTTCCCAAAATCTTTAATACCATATTGCCTACAAATTCTCCTGCGCCGGAAGAACTGAGGGCACTGGAGATTACCAGAACGCCGGCTACCATCCAGATCATATCGCTTGTGAGAGTGGAAATTGCCTCCTGAGTCGTAATAATTTTCGTATAGATCAGTACCAGCACACCTACTGCCGGAATCAGATAAATCAGGTTGCCCAGCTTCTTGGAAAATACAAAAGCTGCCATAACTGCAAGGAATACACCGATAATGATCATTTCATCTCTCTTGGATACCTGCACTGCTTTTCTGGTGCCGGAACCGCCGGCCTCTACTGCCGACGCATCAATCTTCTGTTTGGGGATCAGCCGCCATGCAAAAAGGCAATACACAGTCAATGCGATGGACGGAATCAATCCTACCTTCAGAATATCAAACATCCCCAGAAGATACTCGCTGTTTCCGTTGACCAGGCCTTCATAGTAGGCATTGGTGGAAAGAGGAAGCGCAGCCCCCATTCCGATTGGGAACCGGCCAAACCATGCGCAGTTTAGTGCCGCAACCAAAAGGATCATTCTGGACTGTGAAATATCGTTATCATCATCCATGGTCTGAATGACTAAAAGCATAATAGACATAACTGCGGTTTGTCCCATAAGCTGAGTCAAAACCAAAGTAAATAAGCTGACAAGAAGAAGCAGAAGAAAACCGCTCTTTCCCTGTATCACCGCCATCTGTTCCCGAATCCTGGTGGCAATGCTTGTTTTGCCGATGGCTCCGGCCACTACCATCATGGTGGCTACCAGAATCGTAGTGTTGTGAGAAAATCCGGAAAAGGCTGTTTTAGTATCGATAACTCCTGTAAGAGCCAAGAAAACCACACAGGTCATAGCTGTGAGACCATATGAAATTTTTTGCCGCAAAAATGAAATGATCATGAAAACCAGCACTGCAAGCGCGATCAGCAGTTGATAATTTCCCATAGATTTTATATCCTCCTTTGTGATTCTAAACAAAAACTATAAGGAAATGTAAAACATACTTTCGGCATTTCGTGCACTAAACGCCCCATTTCCTTTGATATTTTCATAATATCACAAAAATGGGGCGTTTTTCCAATATATGTACCACATAAAATATATAAGCAAAAGGTATAGATTTTATTGCTGATTGACAGGCAGAAAGACTCAGTTTATACTGAATCCATAACCACCGCAGGGGAGATTTTTATGAACACAAAGCATTTTGACTATTTCATTGCTATCGCACAAACCGGCAGTTTATCCCTTGCCTCCAAAAGGCTTGGAGTTTCCCAGCCTGTCCTCAGCAGGTATCTTTCCAATCTGGAACAGCAGCTTGGAGTCCCCTTATTTTTATGGGACAAACGCAAAATGCATATTACAGAAGCCGGGGAAATCTATTTAAACGGTATCTTCCGCATGAAGGAGCTTCAGATTCACATGCTCCGCGCCTTAAGCATCTTTAAAGGGGCCCGATCCATAGATCTGCGGATCGGCATGTCTCCTTACCGGGGCGGCAGGGAACTGGCCTCCTTCTATCCTCAGCTCCTGAACCGCTATCCCTTGCTGAATTTATCCGTATCAGAGGGCAATTCCACTGATCTTTCTGAAAAGCTATTCCGCAAAGAGCTGACATCCATTATTAATCTTTATGATGCCTCCCTTATGCCCGGCACCAAGATCGCCACGCTAATCCGCGCGGAACTTCTTCTGGTTTTGCCCAACTACCATCCTTTAGCCATCAGATATCTGAGAAACAGCAAAAATCCCTCTTCTATTTTAGGACCTGTTTCCGCCAGCCAGTTAATCCAGCTTACCGATATTCCTTTTGTTTATCTGGACTCCAATTCTATTCTTGGACAAGCGGCTGATCATGCCTGTCTCCAATACGGTTTCTCACCACAGGTTCTTTTAAGAACCGTTAATTCCATTACGGTATCTTCCCTTCTGTCCACAGGCAATTACGGAGGATTCCTTCTGGAACATACACTATCTGATCAGAAAAACATCACCTGTTTTCATCTGCCTCATCCTGTCCATCTATACAGTGGAATGATTTTTCTTAATGATTATCAGCCGGAAGAGGCAGAACAGTATCTTTATTATTTAGAATATGAACAGGCCCGAAAAGATACACCTAACCTTCTTTATACCAATGCACTGGGCCATCAGTTTATCAAGTATATATCGGAAAGAATTTATGGAGATAATAAATGAATACCAGAATCTATGAATATCTGCTGGCCGTAGCAGAATATAAAAACATTTCCCAGGCAGCCAGAAGCTGCTTTATCTCCCAGCCGGCTCTGACACAGCACATTAAAAAACTGGAGCGCCAACTGGGAACACCTCTGTTTGAAAAAAAGGGCAGTCAACTGGTTCCCACCACTCAGGGGAAGATCTTTCTCACTACAGCCAGACGGATACTTAATGTGGAGCAGGAAACCTTGGACCGCATAGAAAAACTGCGCCGGGATATCCCTGTCACATATCGGATTTTCGTTGATATCGAAATGAGGAATTTGCTGATTGAGCAGATTCTCCCGAAATTCCTCCTTCTTTATCCGAGGCTGAAACCCGTTCTTATCTCCGGCGGCCTCCACACTGCCTGGGATTTTTTGGACAGTCATTACGTAGATGTAGGGATATTCCCCCTGCACGGAGAATATCCCCCTTCCATCGACAGTATATCGGTTCTCCACAGCGAATATATCCTTTTGCTTCCACCAGGCCATCCGGCAGCAGAACACTTTTCCTCTTACGGAGTTGATATGCAGCAGCTTCTGGAAGATACCTTTATTCTTGATCAGGAATATTCCTCTTTTCACGACCTGCAATGGCAGATACTCCATTATCATAATTTTGCTCCTGCCAAAATTATGCATACTCACTCCATGCGGTCTACCGTTCAGATGGTTCTTAACGGGCAGGGAGTTTCTTTTTTTCCAAACACCATTATGCCCTTCCTGCCTGCATCCTGTAAGGCCTGCTCCTTTAATCCTCCCTGGCGTTTTCAATATGTAGTCGCCTATGCCAAATCACGGGGATTGAATATATATCATACACAGCTGGCTAATATGCTTACAGAACATTATGGGCAGTTCCGCTCCCGTCAGAGGTAAATAATTGATCTTTTGGTCAGCCACGGGGAGCGCACATAATTCCTCTATGCTCATGGTCCGGTAATGGTGTTCTGCCGCGCCGGAAAGCCGCTTCTGCGTGTACTTCCACGGGGGATCAGCGTAGATTATGCCGTATTTCTTTTCAATGGGTTCTCGTACCTCCTTTCGTCTGTGCTTCCTGCAAGTCCCCCATTATAGCAGTCAAGGCAAAGGTCAATGTATGCCCTTTGCCTGTCCCTATTGTATGGGGTTCCTCCCGCGTCAAGGTCGGGTCGTATTTTCGCCGCTTCGCTCTGAAAATCTCCACCCTGCCCTTGACACGCCTTTAGTGCGCTGAAAATATCGACTTCGCAAGCGCGCCGGATTTGAACAGGGAAAAGCAGAGGATAACCGTATAAGCCGCAAGGGAGAATATCGCGCTGTGTAAGTTATCCGCTACGGTGATATTGTTCACCAGCACCGCGTAAATGCCGACGCACACCATAATGAGGAAGCCTTGAAAACCGATAGCGAACAGGGCTTTTAAGTAGTTGTTTCCGATCTGCCCCCATTCCCGGTTTGTCATTGTTGCAAATGGGATAGGCGACACGGAACAGTAAAGTAGGGTAAGAACCCGGTGCCTTGCCATATCACTATGACAGGTTTCCGAGAAC
>OBJQ01001714.1_pt1 | contig 10322 bp, 10 predicted proteins | sample 1519921 | NCBI WGS metagenome assembly OBJQ01 (sample SAMN04209244, study PRJEB22552) | human gut metagenome | biome: gut; material: feces | host: Homo sapiens | place: USA: Oklahoma
CTGGTATACACCTGGTATATATTCGCCAGTATACGGAAAATGAACCGTTTCACCGCGTTCACATCCCCGGGCGCCTGCTCCTCCAGATAGCCGAATATTTCCTCAAAGATTCCCGGAACCGACTCAATATTCCCATTCTTCACTTCCCCTGCAATTCTTTGTTCCCACAAATCCAGCTGTTCCCTCACACCCTCAAACCCACAGATATCCTGCGCAAAATATATCCGTTTTGCATTCCGGCGGTAAAAGGACTGCTCCAATGCCATGATGCTCTTCATGATCATAGTGACCAGATGCCCGTACTTATAATATGGTCCGCTGACCCCCACCGCCGAATCAAAGCACATGCTGATTTTATCCGCAAACTGGTAAATCACCTGGTTCTGGTATGCAAGCTGGTCAATACACGCCGTGTTGCCTATGGCAATCAGGACATTTTTCCTGTAGGGATAGTACAGTACGTTCTCTATGCCGGAATTCACGAATATCTCCATCATTTTTTCAGGCACAAAACTGTTGGTGCAGAAAGCCGCCGCAAACATCCCATGCTCGCTGAGATAAATTCCATGGCTTGCCATCTGCTCCCCCGTACAATCCGGGTTCTCCTCCTTCAACAGGCCATTTAAATAGATTTCCTGTTCAAACCTAAGCGCCAGCTGGTCTTTATGAATGGTATTCTTCCTGTCCGCCTGGATTTTCTGCAACAGGTCGCTTAACATCCTGGGATTGGCTTCGGTCTTTAAGATATAGTCATATGCGTCCTGGGCGATTGCCTCCTTGGCGTATGCGAATTCATCATAACTGGTAATGATGATGACATCCGTTTCCGGGCGTTCCTTTTTAATCTGTCTCAGAAGGGACAGTCCGTCCATGATCGGCATCTTGATGTCGGTAAAGACCACATCCGGCTTTTTCTCGCGGAAAAGCCGCAGGGCCTCCTCTCCGTTTGATGCAGCCCCGGAAAAATCCACCTTCATATCAGGAAGGTTCTTCATGGCACGGCTGAACCATTTACGTATAGGAAATTCATCATCCACAATCATCACTTTTAGAGTGTTAATATGCTCCATCCCCCTTTGCTGCCGGACCTTCCGTCTTTATACTTGGCAGAATCAGTACCACTTTCGTTCCCACATCTTTTTCGCTGCTGATTTCCACCCCATACTGTACCCCGAAATGCAGCTTAATGCGCTTTACCGTGTTATTGATGCCCACCATCTTACTGTTGTCCGACCCAATGGTTCCCTGTACCTCCTTAAGCCTGTCACAGTCCATTCCCGCCCCGTCATCCTCCACCGATAAGTAAAGGCAGCCATCCCGCTCCCAGGCCTTCACCACAACATGTCCCTTGCTGCCAGCCGGTTCCAGTCCATGGAAAATGCTGTTCTCCACAATCGGCTGCAGGACAAACTTCAGGACGCGCTGTTTCAGCAGTTCCTCAGGGATATCCACATCCAACAGTATCTCATCCCCATACTTGCACTGAAGGACGACAAAATATTGGTGAAGGATTACTAATTCCTCCTGCAGGGAAATCATCTCATCCTTCTGTCCGAGGATCGTGCGCAGCATGGCGGTGAAATTCTCCAGCATGCGCTCCGCCGTATCATTCTCCCCAAGGTTCACCAGACATTTTACGGAAAATAAAGTATTGTATATAAAATGCGGATTAATCTGGGCCTGGAGAAATTCCAGTTCCGCTAGACGCTTCTGTTTTTCTTCTTCCTTTAAGTCCTCAAACAGGCTGGATATCTTCCTGACCATTTCCCCGGATACATCGTTGATAAGGGATATCTCCGACCAGCTTTGGATATCAAACCTTGTATTAAAATCCCCGTCGCTCACCCGTTTGAGTTTCTGGCATAACCGGAGTATAGGCAGAGTGAAGGTACGGACCACCATCAGTATGGCGATACTGGATAAGAAAATGATGAAAAGCGTCGCCAGTATGGTATCCCGCTGCATTTTCCTGAGCGGCACCAGAAGGTTCTCTAACGGTATTTCCTCCAGATACACCAAATCATATTTGGGGTTATCATATCTGGAAAGCAGATATTTCACCCCTGATTTTTCCACAATCGAATAACCACCTGAAACTACCAGCTGGTCCAGGCGGTGCATGTTAAAATAATTCAGGCTTACCATGCGCTCCGTGTTGGAGGAAATAATCCTTCCGCTTCTGTCCACTATATAAATCGTGTTGTCGCTCATGATATTCTGATAGGTCTGATATAGTACGCGTTCTGACACATTGATCAGGATTGTTATCTCCTTCCCCTCATGGTTCTTAGTCCTTCTCACAGCGGAAAAGAAAAAGCCATCCCCGATGGACGGATCCCTATGGGATTGGGTCCAGTATACCTCCCCTTTGTCCAGGCTATGCGGAATATAGATATACCACAGTTCATTCTGGAATCCGGTAAGGTCATGGTCCTGCTCCGCTTTTGTGGAGGTATAGGATAATCCCTCATTATCCAGCATGGTCACCGAATACTCCACATCCATGGAGTTCATCACATCCTGATATGCGTCCATCAGCTGTCCCGCGGTAATGCTGCCTTCCGGATTATCCCCATGAAACAGGGCCTGTATGTCATTCTGGGCAAAATCGCTTACCAGATTAAAATACAGCTTCGACAAAGATGTCATATTCGCCTGAAGCAAATCCACCTTTGCCGAAACCTGCATCAGCACATCATTCCTGGAAGCCGCGACCCGGTCAATAAGTCCTTGTTTATAGGTGCGGTAAGAAAAAAATGCTGTCGTGGAAACAGATATTACCACCACAAGGGTAATCAATAAAAACAGGATGGTCTGCAGTCTGATATGGATTTTCTTGTTATCTTTATTATCTTTCAATCTCTTACCACCACTTAATCAGCTCCGTCACTTCATTGCGCAGTTCAATGAACTCCCTGTCAGTTACCTTTCTTGGCCTGGGCAGGCGATTCTCAATCACGGTTTTAATCTTTGTGGGCTTGTTGCTCAACACCATGATCTTATCACTCAGATAAACGGCCTCTTCAATATTATGGGTGATAAATATTACCGTTGTATGAATTTTCTTCCATAATTTAAGCAATTCATCTTCCAGTTTATATTTTAACATCAAATCCAGCTGTCCATAAGGCTCATCCATTAAAAGCAGCTCCGGTTTCGTGGCAAAGGCCCTGGCAATCACCACACGCTGAAGCATACTGGCCGACAACTGCCTTGGATAATAATGCCGGAATTCCTCCAGTCCTACCATGCGGATTACCTCATCCACCCGGGACCGCATCTCTTCCTGGGGTAACCCCTTAATCTTAAGACCATATGCAATATTTTCCTCTATATCCAGCCAGGGCATGGTGGAATACTCCTGGAAAATATATGCCACGTTATGCTTCTGAAGATTGATGGGTTCATTATCAATCAGCATCTCCCCATCCGTCACATCATATAATTTAGTCAGGCTGTTTAAAAATGTTGTTTTCCCGCATCCCGTGGGGCCTACAATACAAAGAAATTCCCCATCGTCCACCTGGAAGGATATATCATCCAGGACCAGAAGGCTGCCAAACTTTTTTGTCAGATGGCTTACCCGGACTTTTGGTGCTTTTTGTTCCATCCCAGTTTCCTCCTTACAAGGTTTCTTCCATTTCCTGCATGATTTTCTCTCTCAAGGAAAGGAATTCTTCCGACACATAATCCCGGGGCCTTGGCAGATCCACGCTGTATTCCTTCACCACATGGGTGGGACAGTTGCTAAGAAGCAGGATCCGGTCCGCCAGGTAGACGGCTTCCTCTATGTTATTGGTGACAAATACCACCGTACGCTTCTCCGCCGATACAATCTTCTCCAGCTCCTCCTCCATCATATAACGGGTCTGGGCATCCAGATGCCCAAAGGGCTCATCCATCAGGATTACCACCGGATCATTGCTGTAGGCCCTTGCAATGCCCACCCGCTGCTGCATACCTCCGGACAGTTTCACGGGATAGCTTTTTTCAAATCCCTCAAGGCCCACCATTTCAATGTATTTCCGGGCAATCTTCCTGCGCTCCTCCTTCCTGACTCCCCGTGCCTTGGGACCGAATTCCACATTTTCCATCACGGTGAGCCATGGGAACAGCGCGGTGGTCTGATATACCATCCCCCTGGAAGGATCTGGTCCCGTCACCTTTTTGCCGTCCACCATCACCTCTCCATCGGAAGCAGCCTCCAGACCCGCAATCAAGTTGAGCACCGTGGTCTTTCCGCACTGCCCTGGTCCGAACAACACCACGAATTCATTTTCCCTGATACTCAGATTCAGGTTTTTCACCACCTCATATACACCGTTTCCACTGATGAATGTCTTATTCACATTCTCACACCGGATGATTTCATCTATCTTCCCCGAACCGACCATGCACATAATTTTGTTTCCACCCCTCTCATTGTATTGGCCAGCACCAAACCGATAATCGAAATAATGATAACCCCTACAAGGACCTGTTCAATGTCCCCGTTATCCTGTCCGGAGACTATCATCCAGCCGATTCCCTCTGTGGCGCTCATCATTTCCGCCGCCAGCACAGCCATCCAGCAGGAGGACAGCGCAACCTGAAGCCCTGAGAAAATATAGGGTACGGAGGATGGCAGGATTACCTTATAAAACACCTGGGTATTGTTCGCTCCCAGCATCCGCGCCGCGCCCACCAGTTTTGGGTCCACCCGTGTCGCCCCTGCGTAAGTGTTTAAAACCATGTGTGAAAAACCAGCCACAAAGATAATCCCAATCTGTGTGACCCAGCCAGTGCCGAACCAGAGAATGAACAACGGCATCCATGTGATACCCGGAATGGGCCGTATCATGGCGAACAGAGGCCGGATGATGGCATTTCCCATCCTGGACCCCGCCATGATCAGTCCCACCAGGATTCCCATTGCAGCCGCAATCAGATATCCTATGGTTACCCGCAGGAGGCTATATCCCAGATGGGAATAAAGCATGCACTTCCCTATCTTCCGGCCGGAGGCATCCACAAACCGCCTTAACACAGCAAACGGGGAGGGGAATATCTGTCCAACTCCGGTAAAGGATACCAGCAGCTGCCAGCACAGGATGAACACGGCCAGACCCGCGGCACTGTAGAGAAAAACCGAAGCTTTCTGATCCTTCATGTTTTAGATTCCCCCCTTCACGAATGCTTTTTCCAAAAGACTCAGCACCAGGTTAAAAAGCATGCTCAGGACACCGATTGCAAACATCCCGGCTATAATGATATCCGGACGGCCAAATGTCCTGGAAATCTGTATCATATATCCCAGTCCCTGGGTGGACGCCAGAAGTTCAGCAGCCACAAGCGCCATCCAGGCCGCATTAAGGGCCACCCTTACCCCTGTAAATATCATGGGCATGGCCGTAGGTATACCGATGGTGCGCAGCATCTGCAGATTCGTTGCCCCAAAGATCTGGGCTACCCAGATATGGACCGGATTGACCTGCTTAATACCGGCATACGTGTTAATCACACATGGCACCACTGAAGCCAGAAAAATAACAGCGGCCTTTGCCTTCACGCCGATTCCCAGAAGCACTACCATGATGGGAATCCAGGCAATGGGCGGGATTGGACGGATGACATCAAAAATCCCCTTGAAAAACAAATCAAACCTGGTATACCAGCCCATCAGGATTCCCAGGGGTATTCCAACTGCCACCCCCAGCCCTCCTCCAATGAGTACCACCTTCAGGCTGGCCAGGGCATGCTGCCAGATATAGGCCCTGTCCGGTGAACGGTCATAAAATTTCCTGAAAAATGCCTCTGCCGATGCCACCGGACTGGGAAGCGAGTATACCGGAAGCAGCCGCAGCCCATCTGAACACACTTCCCATATGATGAGGAACAGCAGCATGGAGGTAACACTGACAGCCAGATACTTTCTCTGCTGTTCCTTTTCCCTCTTCTTAAATTGTTCAGTTAACGAACGATTTTCCATATGGACACTCCTTAAAAGAATCACTGCTTCAGGGCTTCCTGCATCAGCTCCGCCGTGATATTGGTATCAAGCTTTGAAATAGAATCCGCACTGATATTCCCGGATTCAATATTCATCTCCCATACCATCCTCTCGTAAGCCCCGAAATCCGTCTGGATCAGGCTGCCAATCTGTTCTTTTGTCATGACCGGCTTCTGGATGCACTCCATGCTGGCTTCTTCCTTGTCAACCTCTTTTCCATTTTCAATCATCCAGTTCATATAAGTATCCACCAGAAGGCCTTCATCTTTTGCCAGGATATCATTGGCATCAGCTACCATACGGATGAATGATACCAGTAAATCACGTTTTTCCTTCATTGCATTCTCTGAACAGACAATGTTCTCATACTGCAGTAAATCCAGTGATATGAATCCTCCGGCAATGGCCCAGTCGCCTTCGTGGGCAATACGTGCACGGGTACTGTAAGGCCCTATGGTTGCCAGGATGTCGCCTTCTCCTGATTCAAATGCCTGATACCCGGAGGCATAATCCATCTGTACGATTTCAATATCGTCCTCGGTCAGTCCCAGGGCTTCCAGCCATTTCTGCACCTGTACATGGCCTGTGGTCCCAAGGTTTGTAATCAATGTCTTACCCTTTACCGTTTCAGCACTTCCCAGAATGTCAGGGTAGGTCGGGTTGGATCCGGTTGCTTTCGCAATGTCGGAATCCATTCTCACAAAAATTGCATTTCCATCACGTCCATCAATGAAATCCCCGATTACATATGCGCCGTATGTATTTACGCTGTTCACGAATGCGCCCCCGATGACTCCCACATCCCACAGCCCGGAACCCAATGCTTCATTCTGGGGCGCCCCGCTGGCATATACCTGCACTTCCATCTGGAATCCATAATCCTTTGCCATATCATTGGCAATCGCATATGCAACCGGTGTTGAGATGTAAGCAGGATGGAGGGATACCCGGAGGACCGGAAGTTCCTCATTTCCCTTTGCCTGTGTTGATTGCGCCGGCGCCTTTTCCTCTGTCTTCTGAGTTTCCGTGGATGCTGCCTTCTGCTCCTGTCTTCCTGAACAGGCGGTAAGGGAACCCGCAAGGGCTGCTGCCATCAGTAAAGAAACTGCTTTCTTCCAATTCATGTTTTTCATAAATGATCTCCTTATCCCCAAATAATCATGTTTCCTGTTTTTGATACCGTATCCCATCCCCATTTTTACAAAGCTGCTTTGATAGATAAATTATACTATCACATTTATGGCACTTTCTATGTAAAAAAGCTAGACTTTTTGTTATATTCCTATATTTTATCCCACAATAATCCATTATTTTATCTGTTTTGTTCAAATGTTTTTCCGTTTTTATCTATTTTGTATATATTTTCTCTGTTTTCTTCATTTTGCTTAGATATGTCTTTCCATATAATGAATATAAATACCGAAACCACCCTGTTTTACACATTTACACACATTTTGGCTTTATAACAAAAAAACTATCATTAGAATACGGAGGGTTACCATGAATGAAAAAATCAATATAGGTATCGTAGGCCTTGGATTTGGAAAGGAATTCATCCAAATATATCAGAACCATCCCAATGTGGATAAAGTGGCAATCTGTACGCGGACCCCCGAAACCCTGGCCCGGATAGGAAACGAGTTCCATATTGAAGAAGCGCTGCGCTTCACCAGCATTGACGCCATGATTGCCTGCGATGAACTGGATGCAATCCACATAGTCACTCCCATCCATGACCATGCGCCCCAGACCCTGAAGGCGTTAAATGCAGGAAAACACGTTGCCTGTACCGTACCTATGGCAACCACCATTGAAGAGTGCCAGGCAATTGTCGAGGCCTCCCGGAACAATAAAACCTTTTATATGATGATGGAAACCGCCATCTATACACGGGAATACCTCTACGTACAGGAACTGGTCAAAAGCGGAAAACTGGGCCGTATCCAGTTCGTCCGCGGTTCACATATGCAGAACATGGGTCTGGAAGGCTGGCCCCAGTACTGGCTTGGACTGCCTCCCTTCCACTATGGGACCCACGCCATCGCCCCCTTAAGCTACATACTTGACAAAGATATTGACACGGTTGTCTGCCACGGCTCCGGAAGGGTGCAGGAATCCCTTGCCGGCAGATATGGTTCTCCCTTTGCCGTTGAGACATGTACCATGACCTTCACGGACAGCGATGTGCGGGCCGAGACAACCCGTTCCCTCTACGACACGGTCCGTCAGTACCGGGAAAGCTTTGATATCTACGGTGATAAGCTGGCCTGCGAATGGGCCCAGATAGAGGACGAAGGCAGCTGCCTGTTTGAGGGCGGCGAACTGGCGCGCAGGATTCAGGCTCCGGACGTACTGGCAGGTCTTCCGGAATCAATCCAGTGCTTTACAAAGAGGGAACAGATCATAGACGCCAATCACGTCTCCTTCATCCAGGGCGCTGGGCACGGCGGTTCCCACCCCCATCTGGTCCACGAATTCGTCAGCGCCATAACCGAAGGAAGAGAGCCGGCAGTCGGTGCGGTCAGGGCTGCCAATATCACCTGTGCCGGTATCTGCGCCCATGAATCTGCCATGAAGGACGGACAGAGGATATCCCTTCCTGATTTTACAAGAAGGAAATAACCACAAGGAGGATTGACTATGCCCTTATTAACCGACCCCCTGCATTCAGGCTGCCTGAACCTGAAAAACCGCCTGGTGTTCCCTTCCGTCTCCACTTCAACAGCGGATGAGAACGGAAAAGTAACTGAGGACACCCTGAACTTCTTCCGGGAACGGACCAAGGGATTTGGCCTGGCCATTCTGGAACACTCCTATGTAAGCAGTCTGGGCAAGGCCGGACCGCACATGTTATCCATCAGCAGTGATTCTGACATAGAGGGACTGGCAAAGCTGGTAAGGCTGGTCCATGACAATGACTGCCAGATGCACATACAACTGGACCATGGAGGCGGATGGACGATACCGGACCTTCAAAACTGCCTGAATCCCGAAAAAAATCCTCAGGGAAAACAGATAACCGATCATCTGACTGACGAAGAACTGGATTATATTGTACAGGCCTTTGCTTCGGCCGCCGTGCGCGCAAGGGAAGCAGGCTTTGACGGGGTACAAATCAAGGCATGCCATGTGTATCTGCTGAGTCAGTTCTACTCCCCCTTGACCAACCACCGGACACGGGGTAAATATACCGGCAACTCCTTCGAAGGCCGCATCCGGCTTACCCTGGACGTACTCCGTTCTGTCCGGGATGCCGTCGGCAGGGATTACCCTGTCTCTGTCCGTTTTCCTGTGCAGGATTATGACCCGGCGGGAAGCTCCCTGGAGGAAGGAGTCCGCGCCGCCCGTCTGATACAGGAATGGGGCGCTTCCTTCCTGGACCTGTCCGGTGGACCAAAATACCGGTATTTCCATCCGTTCATCCAATCCCCTGGCTGGTTCGGGGATGACGCCGCAGTCATACGGCAGGCTGTCCGGATTCCAGTCATGGTTACCGGCGGCATAACAGAATATTCCCACGCTGAGCAGCTTTTGAACGATCATAAAGCCGATCTGACAGGCGTATGCCGCGCCGTGCTGAAAAACCCGCAGTGGGCCCATGGGTTATATAACAAATAGCGAAAGGACGCAATTATGATTAAATTTTCTGTACTGTATCCATACAAAAAAGGAGCATGGTTTGATTCCAAATACTACAGTGAACACCATATTGCCCCATACCGCAATGACCCGCTTGTAAAGGGAATCATTGTAGAATCCGGGGACTATTCCCGGGATTTCCAGAATCCGCCCCAATACCTGTGCATCGCCCATTTCTTCTACGATTCCATGGAGGACCTGAACCTGAGCAGATCACCGGAACGGGTGGCCAGCCAGATAAAAGACAATGTTAATTTCACCAATATAACCGCCGTTAATCTGGTCAGCCAGATTCCCTACTATAATATAGCAAAATTAACATCCGTGAGACAGGAGTAAAAAAATGGTAAAATTAACCGTAATGTATCCATACCAAGAGGATTTCACCTTTGATTTCGACTACTATGTCAATCATCATATTGCCATCCATAAAGCCGACCCCAACGTCCTTGGCATTATCATTGAAAAGGGGTGTAACGCATTCCGTGGAGGCGATATCCCCGGACTGGTCTGTGCCGCCCATTTTTTCTATGAGTCAATCGGAACATTGAACGAAAGCAGGACCCCTGAAAAGGGAGCGCGTCAACTGGCCGATATCCCTAATTTTACTAATATCACGCCAATCGACCAGATCAGCGAAATAGAGTTCCTGGATATGCAGGAATCATGACGGATTATAGAAATACGGCAGCGC
>OBJQ01001771.1_pt1 | contig 9920 bp, 8 predicted proteins | sample 1519921 | NCBI WGS metagenome assembly OBJQ01 (sample SAMN04209244, study PRJEB22552) | human gut metagenome | biome: gut; material: feces | host: Homo sapiens | place: USA: Oklahoma
GCCTTCACCCGGTCGGGCGAAGGCGGAAGCGATGATAAAACAGGGCAGCAGCTATGCGGGAATATTGCGGTATATGTTGGAGCACAACTGTAAATTGGAGCAGGAGATTATAAGCTGGCAGGAGACGAGATTGGAGAGCTTTCTGTAAAAAGAATCTTTTCGGTTCAATCCGGATTTTTATATATGATATGATAAAGACAAAGTGAAAGGAATGCAGCGTCTATGGAAAAACAGGAAAAAGCCTACAAAGGCGTCATCGAATATTTCAAGAACCGCATCATGGCGGGCGAGCTGCGTCCGGGGGAGAAGCTTCCTCCGGAGCGGGAGATTGCGCAGATGCTGGAAGTCAGCCGCAATTCCGTTCGGGAAGCGCTGCGGATCATGGATATGACGGGAGTGATTTCCTCCCAGCAGGGATCGGGGAATTACATCACTTGTGAATTTCAGAAAAGCATTGCGGAGACGATGGGGATGATGTTTGCTATGTCCCAGATTAATTATCAGCAGATCAGCCAGATCCGCTATGCGCTGGAACAGCAGGCGTTTGCCCTGGCGATTGAACAGGCGTCGGAGAGCCAGATGGAGACGCTGGAAGAACTGGTAAAACGTCTTGACCGGAGCATGGACGAGCAGGAAAACGCCCGGATTGATAAACAGATCCATTTTACACTGGCACAGGCGTCGGGAAATGTGCTGCTGCTCAATATTTTAGAGGCGTGTTCCGGCGTGATCGATACCTTCATCCGGAATATGCGCGCGGAAATTCTGCGGACAAAAGAGGCGAAAGAAGCACTGAATCTCTGTCACCGGCAGATTGCGGAAGCACTGCGGAACAAAGATAATGCAGCGGGGAAGGATGCACTGGACCGGCATTTCCGGATGATAGATAAAATTTTGGAAAAAAATGAAAAAACACATTCTATGTGAAAAGATAAACAATCGTTGACAACCAGAACGCAGCCCACTATACTAACGAATAAAGAAAATTGGTTCTACCAAAATTCTTTTTCTTTTCAATAAATTGGTAGAACCAATATGCGGATTAAAAATTCTTTACATCCATCATTTAAAGATTTTTACAAAGCATCCATATGAAGGAGGAAACAGAATGAAGATTCTTGTCTGTATCAAACAGGTACCGGAAAGCAATAAAGTAGAAGTCGATCCGGTTACCGGCGTGCTGAAACGAGACGGCGCGGCTTCGAAGATGAACCCATACGATCTGTTCGCGCTGGAGACGGCGTTCCGGATCCGGGAAGAAGTGGGCGGAAGTGTTCACGTCATTTCCATGGGACCGCCGCAGGCGCAGCAGGTGATCCGCGAGGCATTTGCGATGGGTGCGGACGGCGGAACGCTTTTATCGGATCGCAAATTTGGCGGTGCGGATGTACTGGCGACCAGCTATACACTTGCGCAGGGCATCAAGAGCTGCGGCGATTTTGACCTGATCCTCTGCGGCAAACAGACAACGGACGGCGACACCGCGCAGGTTGGTCCGGAGATCTCCGAGTGGCTGAATATCCCGAGCGTGGCAGATGTTGTCAAGATCAATCAGATTGATGAGGACGGCATCACCGTCAGCATGGATCTGCCGGAAGAGGTCGAGGTGGCGAAAGTGCAGTTCCCGTGTCTCTTAGCCGTTGACAAGGACATTTTCCAGCCAAGACTTCCTTCGTATGTCCGGAAAATGAACACGAAAGACCGTGAAATCCGGATTCTTTCCCTGGCGGATATGGACGATAAAGACGCGATGCACTATGGACTCAATGGTTCCCCGACGCAGGTTCAGCGCATTTTCCCACCAGCTGTCAATGACAAAAAGGAAATGTGGGACGGAAGCGGCGAAGAGCTGGCGGACCGGCTGTATCAGAAGATCGTGGATATGAAATTCGTGTAGGAGGTGGAATCATGGCTGAGTTAATCATACATCAGGACAAAATCCCGGATAATCAGGAACTTATCAAGCTCTGTCCGTTCGAGGCGATGGAAGAAAAAGACGGAAAGGTGACGATCAGCGCCGCCTGTAAAATGTGCCGTCTCTGCGTGAGAAAAGGTCCGAAGGGCGCGGTTGAATATGTAGAAGACGCGGTAAAACCAAGCGTCGATAAGAGTGCATGGAAGGGCATTGCCGTTTACGTAGATCACGTGGATGGAAAGGTGCATCCGGTTACATTGGAACTTCTTGGAAAAGCGAGAGAACTTTCCAAGGTAACGGGACATCCGGTTTACGCCCTGTTTATGGGAAATGGAATCGAAGCGGCTGCACACGAACTGCTTCATTATAATGTAGATAAAGTATTCGTCTATGATGTACCGGAACTGGCACGTTTCCAGATCGAGCCGTACACGGCTGTTTTTGAAAACTTTATCCAGACAGTAAAACCATCGTCTATTCTCGTCGGTGCGACCACGGTCGGCAGACAGTTGGCGCCGCGTGTGGCTGCCCGTATGAAGACAGGTCTGACCGCGGATTGTACGATCCTGGAAATGGATGAAAATACTGATTTATCCCAGATCCGACCGGCTTTTGGCGGCAATATCATGGCACACATCAAGACCCCGAACCACCGTCCGCAGATGGCAACCGTGCGCTATAAGATCATGAACGCACCGGAGCGTGCCGAGAAAGAGAGCGGTGAGATTGTGGTCTGTACAATTGAGAAGGAAAAACTGCTTTCCCACGTGAGGGTTCTGGATATCGTAGAAAAGCCGAAGGAAACCTTTATCGAAAATGCTGACGTCCTGGTGGTAGCCGGACGAGGCGTGAAGAAGCCGGAAGATTTGAAAATGCTGGAAAAACTGGCAGATCTGCTGGGAGGTCAGCTTGCCTGCACCCGTCCGATGGTGGAAGCCGGATGGCTGGATGCCAAGTGCCAGATCGGTCTGAGTGGCCGTACGGTCCGCCCAAAACTCATCATCACCTGCGGCGTGTCCGGTGCGGTCCAGTTTACTGCCGGCATGAATCACGCGGAGACGATCGTCGCGATCAATAAAGATCCGAAAGCGCCGATTTTCAAGACGGCACATTACTGCCTGACTGGTGATCTCTATGAGATTCTCCCGAGACTGATTGAGAAGATTGAGATGGGAAGATAAAGATTCACAGGAAGGAGAGCAGGATATCATGGGAAATTACAAGAAAATAGATAAAGATGATATTTTATATATAAAAAACACAATTCAGGATGACGAGCGTGTCCTCGTAGGTGAAAATATCAACGAAGAGTACAGCCACGATGAGCTGAGCGGCACCAGCAGTTATCCGGATGTGGTGGTAAAGGCAAAATCAGCCGAAGAGATCGCGGCGATCATGAAATATGCATACGAAAATACGATTCCGGTGACACCGAGGGGCGCCGGAACGGGTCTGGTTGGTTCTTCGGTTCCGATGGAACATGGCATCATGATCGATACCACCCTGATGAACCAGATTCTCGAATTGGACGAGGAAAACCTGACGGTCACGGTGGAACCGGGCGTCCTTTTGATGGAATTGTCCGCCTATGTAGAAGATCACGATTTCTTCTACCCGCCGGATCCGGGTGAGAAATCAGCGACCATCGGCGGCAACATCAGCACGAATGCGGGCGGTATGCGTGCGGTCAAATACGGTGTGACGAGAGACTATGTCATGGGGCTGGAAGTGGTTCTGCCGGATGGCACGATCACTCAGTTTGGAGGCAAAGTCGTAAAGAATAGTTCAGGCTATGACTTGAAAGATCTGATTATTGGTTCCGAGGGAACTCTTGGCTTTATTACCAAGGCGATCTTAAAGCTTCTGCCGCTTCCGAAGCGTGTCATCAGCCTTCTGATCCCGTTCCCGACCCTGAAACAGGCGATCGACACCGTCCCGGTTATCATCAAATCTAAGACGATCCCGACCGCGATCGAGTTCATGCAGCGGGAAGTGATTGAAGACGCCGAGGAGTATTTAGGAAAAGCGTTCCCGGATAAACAGTCGGATGCGTATCTGCTTTTGAAATTTGATGGTAATTCCACCAAGGAGATCGAAGAAGCGTATGACAAGGTGGCCAAACTCTGTCTGGAACAGGGCGCACTGGACGTGCTGATTTCCGATACCCAGGAGCGTGAGGAATCCATCTGGAAAGCCAGAGGCGCTTTCCTGGAGGCAATCAAGGGATCCACGACTTACATGGATGAGGTCGATATGGTTGTTCCGAGAAGCCGCGTCAATGAGATGGTGACGTATCTGCACGATCTCCACAATGAGATTGATATCCGCATCAAGAGCTTCGGTCATGCGGGCGACGGAAATCTGCACGCGTACATCCTGAAAGACGATTTGAGTGATGAAGAGTGGGAAAAACGGATGTCTGCTGCAATGGAGAAGATCTATCAGAAAGCCCATGAACTCGAAGGTCAGGTGTCCGGCGAGCACGGCATCGGATATGCGAAAAAGCCGTATTTAAGAGAATCCCTGCCGGAGAAGAACCTGGATCTGATGAACGGAATCAAGAAAGTGTTTGATCCGAAGAATATTCTGAATCCGCATAAGGTGGCGCAGAGATAGAAGAAAATAACTGCATTGATATTTTTATCCACAAGTGTTGCAAAAACGTTTGAGCACCACGCGGTAAGGCTGATTCTAGGAACTGCAGAAGATTTTTTGCAGAAAAACAGAATAGAACAGCAGGTTTTTGAGAAAGCCACGATCTGAATCAAAGAGTTCAAATCGTGGCTTTTTATAGTTGTTGAACTATTTTATAGTTTATATCTATCGACCTATCTTTTCTTCTTCAACGCCTGCATCACCCGAACCAGCGGAATCGTCTTCCTGTAAATCCGTTTCCCACTCTTATTTTCCAAAAATTCCCGAAACGCGCCAATTGCTTTCAAATTCTGGCTCTCATCCGAATTTGAACGGGACCCCGCGCTTGTGTCAATCCCCTTTTTCGGCACCATATACCCGCCGTAGGAATCGCGGAACAGATAGAAATAATCGCGGTCCTCACCCAGCTTTTCAAATTCATTGTAAGCCAGTGTGCTTTCGCGGGTGCTTTTCGGAAGAGAATAGACTTCCAGATGATTTTCACGGAATTCATAGCGGGACGCCGGGAACGGCATGCCGCTTTTTTTGATCTGGTCAGCGAGCTTGTGGGCGGTGTGGTTGGCGGAGCTGTAGGTGCTGGTCGTCAGATAGCAGCCGTAGGCGGCTAAGAGGATGCCCCACCACTCGCTTAGATTGATGATACCTCCGGCGATGAACAGGATGCTTAAAATTGTCCGCGTGATCCGGTTGGAAGCGCAGAAGAGATCGTACTGCATCCGGGACAGGGATTCGAAGGTTTTTTCGTTGTGGTGCATTTCTATCTTATAGTAAATCATGGTAAGCCCTTTCATATAAAAAATCAATCATCACCTATATAAAAACAGTATATAGAAGCATAGAAAATATCTTAAGAAGTAGTATACTGTTTCTTCCCTGTTTCCGCAACCGGATCTGTTAAATCTATAATATTGATAAAAAATAAACAAGATTGTTACAAAAATATCACATAAAAATCGACTAAAATCGAGAAAAAATTATATAATTTCGACAAAATAGCTTGCCTAATCGTAAAATAAGTGTTAAAATTAGGTAAAAGATGAATAAAGAACCAAAAGCAGAGACGAAGAGATGCGCCATGGTTAGAAACAGCTGGAAAAGACTGTTTTTTAAAAATGGTGCTATTTTTTTGCCTAAATGCTGAAATGGTAATTTATTTAGAAAGTAGTAGAAACTGTTGATGAACCGGTCAGAAAGATGACTGGGGGAGGTTAAGAAAAAGGAGAGAAAACGTATGAGAAAAGTATTATCAGTAGTACTGGCAGCGACGATGGCGATGAGCCTGGCGGCCTGCGGCGGCAGCGGCGCAAAGACTGACACAAAGACTGACACAAAGGCAGCAGACGCAGGAACGGCAGCAGGTGACGAGGCATCTGCAGATGATTACTACATCACCATCAAGTTTTCCAACGTATTTCAGCCGGCAGAGTGGAACTACAAAGCCAGCGAATATCTGGCAGACCTGGTAAAAGAGAAGACCGATGGTCATATCACTCTGGAGTATTACGGACAGAACCAGCTTGACTGCTACGCGGAGTCTGTAGCACAGGCACACAACGGCGCTGTCTGGATGGGTCTGGAGGAGCCGTCCTACTTTGCTGATTACATCGGCGATTACAACGTATTAGTTGGACCAATGCTTTACAAGAACAATGCAGAGTACAATGCAGTGATGGATTCTGATATTGTAAAAGATCTGAATGAAAAACTGGCAAGCGAGCACAACATCCACGTTCTGGATACCCATTTTTCGTTCGGATTCAGAAGCGTATGTACGAACAAGGTAGTTGAGAAACCGGCTGACTTAAATGGTCTGATCATGCGTTCGACCGAGTCTCCGTTGTTTGTTAAGACGATTACCTGTCTGGGTGCTACCCCGTCTGCAATGAGCTTTACGGAGTGCTTATCTGCTATGTCCAGTGGTGTTGTTGATGGTTTCGAAGGTTCCATCTCCACCCTGAAGGATACAGGTGCTTATGAGTACACCAAGAAAGTTGCAAACACGAACCACTTCATCGCAACCCGTTGGTTATTCATGGCTGAGGATGTATATCAGTCCATCCCGGAAAAATGGAGAAACATCCTGGATGAGTGCTGTGTAGAAGCTGGTAAGTGGGAGCAGGAAAATGCTGAGAACGACGAAGCTTCCATGATCGAGTTCCTGAAAGACAAAGGCGTTGAGTGGAACGATGTAGATATTGACGCATTCACAGAGGCTTGTGCACCGGTTTATGACTGGATCGTAGACGAGTACGGCGCAGATCCGGAACTTCATCAGAAACTGGTTGATTTCCTGAATGACTACCGTGCAAAGAACGAATAATGTAGATTGTTCCGAACAAATACAGTATTTTAAAGCAATTATGAAATGGTAAAACGTAACGGTTATCAGAACCGCTGCGGAGAAGAAAGTATATCTGCCCGGGCTGTCAGAACAAAGAAGATTGTCTGAGGTCCGGGCAGAATTCCGACAAACGTATAGTGCCGGAAATATGAAACTGCTGGTAACTGTTCAGTAGGTCTGCGCATTTACTGCGCTGACCGTACGAAAACATGGGCCAGCAGGCAAAAATCCCATTGCCGTAGGCAATTTTTAATGGATTTTTGCGCGTGACTGTGAAGGTACTGAACAGTTACAACTGCTGGAAAGATGGCTGTATGACAGAACAGTCGTCGGTTATGCAAAACTGACTGCCATTATGAATGCATGAGGATATACTATGGAAAAGAAAAAAATCACACTGGGGTCGGTGCTGGTAAACCTGGATGCAATTATTACCTGCGTGACACTGACACTCTGTACAATCGTTGTAAACGCAAACGTCCTTATGCGCTATTTCCTGAAAAGACCGTTGTATTGGTCGGAAGAGGTCGCTACGGGGCTCTTCGTCTGGACCGTCTTTATTGGAAGCGCATATGCGTACCGTAAGCACGCACATCTGGGCGTAGACATCCTGATCAACATTCTTCCGGAGAAGATAAGAAAAGTTGTTAAGGTTATTATGGATCTTCTGGAGCTTGCTACTCTGATTATGCTGACCAGAACAAGCGTCCAGTATGTGATGAACACGATGGATAAGCTGACGAATACGCTGCGTGTTCCGAGCTGGTATATTTCCGGCGCGGTTCCGATCGGATTTGGGCTTTCACTGATTTTCTGTATTTACTTTTTGGTTAAGGATATTATCAAGGTATTTAAAGGGAAAGGGGGAAATAACTGATGGGACTCGAATTAATTGAACTCGTTCCGATTTTTATGGTATTTATTCTCTATTTCCTGGGAATGCCGATTGTATATGCGCTGTTTGGTTCAACCTTCTTTTATTTTACATTTATTGATACAACCAGTAAAAACTGGCTGATCTTACAGAAGGTTATGACCTCTACACAGTCGTTCTCGATGTTAGCGATTCCATTTTTCGTTATGGCTGGTTCCGTCATGAACTACGGCGGCATCAGTGACAAGATGATGGATTTCGCGGAAGTGCTGACCGGTCATATGAAAGGCGGTCTGGCACAGGTAAACGTAGTACTTAGTATGCTGATGGGCGGATGTTCCGGTTCGGCCAACGCAGATTGTGCGATGCAGTCCAAGATGCTGGTTCCGGAGATGGAGAAGAGAGGTTACTCCAAGGCGTTCTCCGCAGCGATCACAGCGGCTTCATCGGCTGCTACACCGGTTATTCCGCCGGGAGTAAACCTGATCGTTTTTACCCTGATTGCACAGATTTCCCTGGGTCGTACGTTTGCGGCTGGTTATATTCCGGGTATCCTGATGGCAATCTCGATGATGATCGTTGTTTCGATTATTGCGCATAAGAGAAACTACCCGACCACCCGTGAAAAATTCCCGGCTCTGAAAGAGATCGTGAAACAGGGTATTACCTCTTTCTGGGGGTTGTTTTTCCCATTTGGTATCATTCTGGGAATGCGTTTTGGTATGTTTACTCCGTCTGAGGGCGGTGCGGTAGCCGTTCTTTACTGTATTATTATCGGACGTTTCGTTTACAAGAAACTGTCCCTGAGAGAGCATCTGGTTCCGATCCTGCTCGACAGTATCGCCGGTACTTCCAGCGTTGTCCTGATCATGGTTGCAGCGAATGTATTCGGTTACTACATGACCTGGATCAACCTGCCGAGAGTCGTGGCAACTGCTATGTTAAGCCTGACAACCAACAAGTGGCTGTTCCTTATGGCATGCAACGTAATCCTTCTGATTATGGGTATGTTCCTGGAAGGCGGTGCGGCTCTGATGATCATCACGCCTCTGCTGCTTCCGGTTGCAAGAAGCTTGGAATCAACGATTACCACTTTGGACTGGTAGCGATCGTAAACATCATGATCGGCGGTATCACACCTCCGTTCGGTTCGATGATGTTCACGACCTGCGGTATCACGGGATGCCCGATCAGTGAGTTCCTGAAGGAAGTATGGCCATTTATCGTGTCACTGATGATTGTCCTTCTGCTTCTGACTTTCTGTCCGTTCTTAATTACATGCGTACCGGATCTTCTGTACGGCGCAGCATAGAAACAGATTGACAAAACGTTAATAAATTGGATATAATAAAGCCTGTGAGATTAAGAGCAGAAAGGCAAACGTAGAAATACGGGTGCTTTCTGCTCTTTTTTGTTTCATAAAAGATACCGATATCGGTCATGGAAGAGTCTTGTGGAGCAAAAAAAGGCTGTGTTTTAGAAGTTTTACGGGCTGGCAGGGGGAGAAAAATGGCAGTTTGGAAATGGATTGTGGAGACGGCGGCGACCTGGACAGCGGTCGGCATCTGGATTCGTCTGCTGTTTTCACTGGCGGTGGGAATGTTCATTGGAATTGACCGTGGTCTGAAACGGCGCGGTGCGGGTATCAAGACGCATGTGCTGGTCTGCCTGGGTTCAGCGATTGTCATGCTGACGAGTGAATATATGTTCCGGACATTTCCGTCCGCGAAAGCGGACATGGCGCGGATGGGCGCACAGGTTATCAGCGGCATCGGATTTTTAGGAGTCGGCACGATCATGGTAACCGGGCGCAATCAGGTGCGTGGACTGACCACGGCGGCATGCCTATGGGTGTGTGCCTGTGAAGGGCTGGCAGCCGGTATCGGATTTGTGGACGGCGCGTTTTATGGTCTGATTCTGATTGCAGTTACCTTGAAGCTCCTGACACGCGTGGATACAATGATTCACGAGCATGCGAAGGTGTTTGATTTCTATCTGGAATTTACCAGCAGCCGGTGTGTTGGGGCGTTCATGGATACCATGCGTTCCAAGGATGTGAAAATCGTGTCTTTTGATATTGCCAAGAATAAGTTAAAGGGCGAGGGTCCGTCCGCGACGATGTCGGTCGAGGTGCA
>OBJQ01001782.1_pt1 | contig 9859 bp, 6 predicted proteins | sample 1519921 | NCBI WGS metagenome assembly OBJQ01 (sample SAMN04209244, study PRJEB22552) | human gut metagenome | biome: gut; material: feces | host: Homo sapiens | place: USA: Oklahoma
TTAGGCATAAGTTCTTTCCTCCGGATTTGGTATAAATAAGAGTATACCATAAAAGAGGAATAACATAAAGTTATTTAAAAACATTTATACTAGATGTAAGTCCTTCTATTACCCAGGCGGCTAAAGTATTATGCAATGCTCTCAATATCGAAACAAGTGAAAAGGGTTGTGTTAATATTATATATAGGCGTCTTACAGGCAAAACAAAGAGTCCGGTTTATAAAGACCGTTTCATGTTCCAATATGCAGATACAGACCAATCAGAACCAGTATAGGCAGGAGGTGGGATAATTCTCATTTCCTCAATGTATTGACACAGAGACATCATATCAAGCGTTGCCGTTTCTGGCAATAGATAATCCAATAATCGAAAACTGAATAGGGATGCTAAAAGACCAATGCCTCATTGGAGGCAATGAAGATTGTGGAACAAAACGGAAAAATAAGTAGAGGAAAGAGATTGGAGGAAGAGATAATTTGAATACAATCCGGAAACCAAGGAGATATATGCTATTTAATCTGTCAGTTTTTGATTCATGGACAGATGAAGAGAGGGTGCTATATAGTGCTTATAAGAGAGCTAGAAAAGATGAAGCGCCCACGTTAAAAGAATTATATGATGAAAAACTTCGTTCTTATGTGGGGATTCGGAAGATAGATAAATCGGCTATGTTCCTGAAAGATGGTGACATACGGCTAGACAAAGTTATTTGTGGTTTTGAGAATGAGGCAGTAAGACTTTGTGACTCATTTACTAAATTTGAGTTTGATGATAAAGATCAAAATAAGATTCCATTGGTTCAAGAATTTATTATTATGGACTGTAGGAACGAAATACTCCTGAATCAGATAATAGATAATGGGATTGAGATTGGAGAGGTTCACTATTTCGTTTTTTCTTCATCTGCAAATCAACAAAAGAAACAGCAGGTATGCTTAATACAAAGTGATTTTTTCAAGAAGAATCAAGACAAGCTGATGTGTGGATTATCGTTGGATATTATCAATCAGTATGTTGATGGCAGTGGCAACCACGGATGTAATACAGGGAAGTATCTTGCATATACATCCCTTATATTTTCTAAAAGTGTAGAGCTTCCATCCCCCATTAATATTGATGAAGTATTAGTCCTTCCAGAGTTTGAAACGCTGGTGACAGAGGAAGTTAATTATCTTGATATGGATACTCAAGTTATCACGAAGCGTACAATGCCTGTTCCTGTTAATCATATGGATGGGGCTGGGATGTTCCTTCCAGGTGTTTTACCGTGTAGCGCTCAGATTCGTTGCGGATTTCTAAAGGGCTGCATTTTCCCGTTTAATTTCCGTAAGTTTATTATCAAGAAACAACAGGAAGGAAAAATCACTGATGGTATGACTGTCAAGGATGTATGGGGAAATGATGTGGCGATAGACTATATACGTGACAATATAAAGTTGGTATTAAACGGTTCACAACTAAAAATGTGGAAATATTATGAATCCTGGGAGACGTATAAGGCTGCATTCAAAAGAAATCAGTTGTCCATATGCATTAATAATACTCTGCATTATCCAATGACTAAAAATCCTGTAGTGGGTTCGGCATATCAGTTTTACCATACGATTCCAAGAGAGAACGTGACGGATGAAAAGATACAAAGGCTATGTGCAGGAACAATTGATATAATAAATGATTATAAGACTAATCCAGATAAGGTTTTGGAGATTATGGGTATTAATTCAGAAGAAGAAATGGAGCTGGAACCATTTTATGCCGCTATCAAGACCTATCCTGATATGATACATGATCCATATACAAAGAAGCGAACTAAATCAAAGATTGATAAAATTCGTAGACTGGCTATGGGGGGTAAACCATTCATAGAAGGATTTTACAACTATATCTGTCCGGATTTATATGCAGCATGTGAGCATTGGTTTTGCGGTGAAGAGAATCCAACTGGCCTGATTCCTAAAAATCATGTATATAATTCCTTCTATAATAATAGGGAAGATAACGAGGTATGCTGTCTCCGCAGCCCTCATTTGTCAGACTGTGAGCATGGAATACGCCAGTTAATTAGGTCAGAGGAATGTAAGAAATGGTTTCATGGTATGGACACGGTTATTAGTGTACATGATTTGCTATTGAAAACACTTCAAGCGGATGTGGATGGTGACGAGCTGCTTATAACTTCAGACAGCGCTTTTCTGGATTTGCTGGATAGGAACAAATTGCCTTTATATTATGAAATGCGCAAAGCAAACCCGATGGAGGTTACTAAAGATAACATTAAAAAGTGTTTGAAATGTAGTTTTGATAACTCACAGATTGGTTATATTTCGAATGCACTGACAAAACATCTGAATGGGGAGGATAAACCAGATTTGGATTTTGTAAGGGTGCTTACGGCCTATAACAATTTCTGCATCGATAACCCTAAATCACAATATATGCCAGTTTTGAATGACAGATATCAGGAAATGTTTGAAGAATTAAAGGATGAAGTACCTCCTTATTTTTTTCATTATGCAAAAGAAACCAAAAGGAACAAATGCGCGCTCTATCACGAAAAGAGTAATGTAAACCGTATCAGTAAATATGTTATGAGGAATACACGGAACAACAAGGATAATATCTGGAAACCGGATGTAAGTGATAATGTGTTCAATCCTCAATATTTTCAAATTGTTGATTATAGGGTTGATCGTTCCACTGAGACATATCAAGAATTACGCTCATTATTATCGCAGCTTAAGCAGATTAATGACAAAAAGTTTAATGACAGACTTAAAACATTATATCAGAATGAAATCAAGAAAAATCTACTTGGATATAAGTCGTATTACTATTACTGTAATCGCAAGATTCTTGAGACAGTAGGAAAGAACTACAAGATTACGGATAAGATAGGAATAAGGCGAAAAGCGGCGGCCTATCTGCTTGATATTGAGTATTACCAGGAAGAAAACCTGAATTTAAATAAGGATATTTTATGGAATTGTTTTGGTGATATCCTGTATGAAAATCTCTGCAATAATTTGCAAATGGAAGCGAATGGGAGCCATGTTGGAATAAAAAAATTAGCGTATCAATCTAGGTGTGAAAAAAACCGGAAAATTGAAGAGGCAGTAATTAAAGCAGATAAAGAGGTGGATGAAAAATATCAAGTCGTAATCACAGAAAATGAGTTTGAGTATATTTGTTCCTTGCATTGTCGAAAAAATTGTCAAAGGGACAAGTATCTGTTATTTTTGTTATTAGTATTGTATAAGCGAAAACTTAAATATTTAGATTCGCTAAAGGAACAGGATTCAGTCACACAGGATAATACAAAATATTTCAGGATATACAGGAATGCAAGATTTGGACGTGTGACCAGAGCAACGTTAGATAAATGGCTGGGGGATATATACATTGCCAGGAAGGGGATGCTCCGCTTTAAGGAGAAGGGATTGATTGATATTATTGAGTGTGTTACAGGTGGTTATGATAAAATTTATCCAAAGTTCGTAAAAAAGATAGATGAAGATAGTAGAGTAGCCTTTTATGTGAATAACTGGAATCCTATGATTGATTACTATTCCTATACAAAAGAAGCTGTTATAAAAAGCTGTGAAATATGCAAGAAACCCTTCGTGGTTATTGGGAATAGAAAGACCTGTTCTGATTATTGTTCAAGAATATTAAATCTTAGAAATAAAAATGGTATAGCGATTTAGGGAGTTTGTTTTTCAGAGAAAGGTCAAGAAAAAGCCTTGAAAATAAGGCGTTTTTGGCCTTTTTTTGCGAATCGACATTTTGCCAATAGAGAAGAGAGAGGGTCTATGATGAAACGGATTCTCACAATAACATATTAAAGAAAGGAAAAATTAAATGAAGAAATTGAACCAATTAGTAGCAAGATATCTTGAATTAAACGGGATTCGGATGCAGTTTTTCGCAGCTTATATAGGGTGCGAACAATCAAGGTGTTCGAGGTGGCTAAGAGGACAATGTAAATTGACTCCTACAGAGCTAAAACGGACGCATGATTTTTTGGAAGGAAAACATATCAAAACTGCGGATTATATAATGAAGGAGTGATACACATGGAGATGATAAGACTGGACGATGAGAGTTATAATTATTTAATCCAGATAATAAGTGAAAAGTATTATCAAACAACAGATATTGATGAACTCAAAAAGATTAACCAGCTTTACAAAAAGCTCAAATTCAAGTCGGAAACATGGTTATCAAAATAAAAATTCTTAGGCATTCAGCCAAAAAATCCCACAAAAAGATAATTGAAAAACTGAATAATTACATAAATTTATAACGAATTAAGGAGAAATGATTAATGACAGAAACGAAGAATACCAATACCTATACTGAATTGGAAATTGCACGTGCTTTAACACATATGACTGATGCTAAGAAAGATTTACTGTGTGGCACATTAAAATTAGGCGAGCTAAAAGAATTGGCCTCTAATAAGGAAAAATATTTAAACTATCTTTCTACCGCAGAGAATTATGCAAAGATGTATGCACTTTATGCAGATGCTTTAAAGGAATTTCGTAGAAAGCTGATTGGCCCCCAGTCCGTTGATAGTTGGATTGGTGATGTAGCCCATTCGTATAGAGAACTGAGCACACATGATAAAGTGAAGTTTAATCGTGAAATTGCAGCAAATGGTAATTTAGAGACGTCGGTGGAGCTATTGAAGGATTCTTGGGGGAAACTGATTGGTGATATCGTCGGATGAAAATAAATTAGGCAAACACTTGTACGCATGGGCGTTGCCAACAGTGGGGAGGGATGGTATAATTGGATCAGAGAACTAGGGGAGGATAAGGATATGATGTATTTTGATGATATAGATATTTATGAGGAGGAACCAGAATACAGTGGTGTTAATGCGTATTGTAGCAAATGTAAAAAAATCAATTCACTAGAATTGGATAAATTCGATGAAATAGTTGATAAAGAGTATGTTACACTAAAAGAAGGTGTAACAATAAAATGCAGAGGTTGTGGTGAAGAACATACAGACAGAAAGATTCTCTATAAGCCCAAAGATCATTATACAACAGTCAACATACCTCGCTGTCCAATATGCCAATCCACAAACCTCAAGAAAATTACCGTTGGCTCCAAGCTTCTAGCTGCTGGAATGGTAGGAGTATTCGCAGCGCCATACACGAGCAAGACATATGAGTGTATGAACTGCCATGTGAAGTTTTAAGAATGATAAAAATTGAATAGGTGTCAATATTACGGCATCCAGGTAGGGTGCCATTTTTATGTGAAAAAGGAGAAAAATAATATATGAATGATTTTAAAGTAATGATACAAGCAGTGTTGGACGAGATTAAAACTATTGCAAATTTCAAAAAGGGTATAAAGAATATTGAGCCTAAAATACCACCAGTTAAGCTTACAGGAGAATTGAACGAAAGTAAAACTACTGCTAGTATTAACAAGTCAACTAAAAAGATAAAACCTAAAATAACAATTGATGCAGATACATCAAAATTGGAGAAAACGCTTGAAAAGTCACTAAAAAAGAAGCGAAGTATAAAAATATCTCCATCTATTGATTCAACCGAACTTTCTAAAACCTCTAAAGAAGTCGAGAAACAATCCCAAACATTATTTTCAAAATTAAGTAATAATATTGCTGGCCTGGATATAACCAGAAGAGTGCTACAGGAGTTTGTTAATTCTGTCAAGAATGCAATCAGTAATGTCAAAGAACTTAATAAGATCGCTACTGATGTGCAGATGGCAAGCGGAGCCACAAAATCTGAGACAGATCGTTTAATGTCATCCTATCATAGTCTTGCCAAGGAAATAAGCTCTACAACAAAGGCCACAGCGGACAACGCTAATACATTTATCCGCATGGGCGAAAGCTTGAGGGATACTAACACTCTGATAAAGAATTCACAGATGCTTTCCAAAATCGGTATGATTGAAAATGCGGATTCTGCGGATTATCTTATTTCTTCCATGAAAGGATATAAAATCGCTGCTCAGGATTCAATGAGTATTATTGACAAACTGACTTCTGTTGATATGGAAGCGGCGGTCAGCGCAGGAAATTTGGCCGAAGCAATGTCTAAAACAGCCAATTTAGCCGATTCTAGCGGTATTTCTATGGATCATTTGATTGGATATTTAGCTACAGTGCAGGAAACAACGCAAAAGACAGCTTCGGTCGTTGGTACAAGTTTTCAGTCTATGTTAAGCCGTATGAACAACATTAAAATTGGAAAATTTATCGATGACCAAACGGGCGAGGATCTTTCTGATGTAGAGGCAGTTTTAGGCAAATTAAACATTAAGTTAAGAGACAGTGAAAATACATACAGGAATTTCGATGATGTTTTAAAAGACGTAGCCGACCGTTGGGAAAACTTCAATGATGTTGAACGTAACTCTGTAGCTGTAGCAATTGCAGGAACAAGGCAGAGGGAGAATATGTTGGCGCTTTTCTCGAATTTCGATAAAGCGTTGCAACTCTCAGAAGTGTCGGCAAATTCAGCAGGAACAGCACTTAAAAGATATGAAGTATATCAAGATTCTTTGGAAGCAAAGACAAATCAGCTTACCAATGCATTTGAGGGGTTATCAATCAACTTGTTTGATGATGATGCCGTTGGCAACGTTTTAGATGCGACAACTGCTTTAGTAGAATTTGTGGATAAAACGAACCTTTTAAAAGGTACATTGGCTGGAGTTGCTACGGCTGGAATATTGAGTGCATTTTCAAGTATTGCTACAGGTGCAATAGCAGCAGCTAAGAGTACGGCACAGTTAACTTCTGTTATGGCTATGTTTAATAATGGAAGAAGTAAACAAAATTTATTAGATATTGTGCCGCTTGTATCGGACTATCCGATAAGCAGCTTAAGCTAGTTCTATCGACTAAAGGATTAACGAATGCACAAAGGGAAGCAATTTTAAAGGGTTTAGGGTTAGAAAAACAACAGATAAGTACAAAGCTCTCCACTCTTGGTTTTGCCAATGCAGAAAATGTAGCAACAGGAGCAACCTTCTCGTTTGCTGGTGCGCTCAATACATTAAAGACCGCCTTTGCCACAAATCCTATTGGAATGTCCATCATGGCGATTACAACTGCTGTGTCTATAGGTACAATGGCCTTCTCTTACTATAAGCAGAAACAGGAAGAAGCTCTTCGGGTGGCCCAGGATGCTGCTAATACATACGCTGATACATCTAAGTCTGTTAAGGATTACACCAAACGCTATGAAGAATTACACCAGGCGCTTATAGAAGCAAGAGGAAACGAGGAAGAAACCTATAATGTTAAGAAACAGCTTCTTGACCTTCAGATTGAACTTAATGACCAATATGGTGATGAATACGGTAAGGTTAATTTAGTAACTGATGCGTATAAAGACCAGACAGAAGCAATAAAAGCATTAAATAAAGAAGCTGCCAATAAAGTTCTAAATGACATTGGTGAGGCTGAAATTCGAGATATCACCAATAGAATGACAACGCCCCAAACCTATACTTTATCGGACCAGTATGTTATTTCGGATAGTGAGCGCGGAAAAGCATTACAGGAACTTGCACAGAAATATTCTGACCAGGGAATCAAAATATCTGATACTACGATAGATGGTCTTCAAGATACATTTATGCTTACGATTGAAGCCAATCCTCAAGAAGCTTATAAAACAATTGGAACATTTATGGCGGATGTACGTAGCAAGGCTAATGAACTGGGAAAAGAACATATTTTTGATGGAATCCTAGAGATATCAAAGGTGTCTTATGATAATACATCCAAAGATATAGAGGACTTGGGCAAGGCTTACAATGAAATATTGAGAGCACAAATCTCAAGGGATGATAAACTATCATCACAGTATAACGATGCAATACAGGCTGTAAAAGACTACAATGAGGCAGTTTTAAAGAGCGAAGATCCATTCAATGACAAAAATGTTGAATCAACTTACCAACATTTAAAGGATGTCAAAGCAGGGATACAAGATAATGAGGAAGAGTGGGGGAAATATTCTTCTATTACTAATGAGGTATTTGAACAGGCTGATACCAGAATGTTGGACTTCACAAACAAATTGTCTTCTATGAATACAAACGACTTATTTAAAGGATTACAGGGGAAAGTAGACATAGAAGCTAAGGCATTATTAAATGCTAATGAAGGTGGGGCATATAAAGAGCTAATTGCCTTGGCGGATGAATATTCACTGTCAATTGATGATATAATTTCCAGTCTTCAAAATATGGGTATTGTACTTGATTCGGTAATAAACAAGGCGTCTTCTGTATCCGCCAAACCTTTCTCGAAAATTGAGATGATTACTGCCATCAATGAAATGTCAGAAGGTTTTGAATCCTTGGACAAAATAATGTCCTCGATAAAAGGTAAGAATCCGTTTGACTATTCCCTTCTGGATGATAAGAAGTTTAAGGAGACTTTTAGTGGACTTGGAAATGCTTATACAGATTTTATAGAACAGATATCTAATTCACCTAAAGATATAAATTCATGTCAGAATGCCTTTGATAATCTTGTATCTGAATGGATAAAATCAACGGGTATACTCGACCAGGTTTCCGACAGCACAGCAAGTTTGACAACCATGATGCTTAAGATGATGGGCGTTACCAATGCAGAGGAAGTTGTCACTAAAGCACTTGTTAACAATCATAACAGACTTGCAGCAGAAAAGTATTATAATGCTACAGCAAGTGCGGCTCTTGAAGGGGCTACTGCTAATGAAATAAGCCGCATAATTGAAGAAGGTGTACAGGCTGGAATTACCGAAGGCGCACTTATTAAACTTGTAGCCGAAAAGATAATTGCCAATAGCACCACGCTTTCCACAAATGGCGATATAGAGAACCTAAAAGCATTAGCAGCTCAGGCTGGATTAACAGCTTCAGCTATTGCACAATTTAAAACAGGTGCTGATGGTGTTGCAGGAAGTGCGGGTGCTGGTAAAGGGCGTCTGTACTCCAACAATCCAGAAAAGGCGAAACACGATTTACTTAATTCAATTAATGATGCTGTGGATGCTAATTTTGGAACAGGAAATACACCTAACACTACTTATGGTGGTGGAACTAAAACAAATAAGTCCGGTTCTGGCTCAAAAGATAAAACCAAAGAACCTACAATCTTTGATTTCATGCAGAATAAAGTTGATAAACTGGATAATACGATTGAACAGCTCCAAGATCAGGTAGATACATTTATATCCTCTGTAGATAAGAATAATACGACAGACACAATCGTTGACCAAATGATTGAGAAAATGTCCATTCTTCAGCAGATGCATGATAAGTACATGGAAGAGGCCGCAAAGGTTGGATTAGCCCAGGAATACATTGATAAAATCCAGAACGGCACTATGAATCAGGATGCAATTGCAAGAATCTCTGACGAAAATCTAGTCAAACAAATCCAGGAATACGAAAAATGGTATAAATCAGCGACAGACACAAACGACAAGATTGTCGAGACACGGAAGAACATTGAAAAACTTAATCTGAGCAAGCTGGATAACATCAAAAACCAGTTTGATAATATTCTGGGTGCGCAGAATGATTTAATTGATGCACAGAAACAGTACCTTGACCTCCGTGAATCAATGGGAGAAGAGATTTATGGGGATGATTATGCCGACCTTATAGATTTGCAAGGCGAACTGGTCAATAAGAATGCAGAGGCTTATAATCGTCTGGCAAATGAAATGTCCAAAATCAATCTTGAGAAGGGCAGTAGTGAATGGTACAAGTACAATGAGGAATTACAGAAATATAAGAATAACATGATGTCTGCTGCATCAGCGGTCAAGGAGTATATGAACGCAATTGTTGAATTGG
>OBJQ01001790.1_pt1 | contig 9833 bp, 4 predicted proteins | sample 1519921 | NCBI WGS metagenome assembly OBJQ01 (sample SAMN04209244, study PRJEB22552) | human gut metagenome | biome: gut; material: feces | host: Homo sapiens | place: USA: Oklahoma
ATTAAAGGTTTATCAGTATTAGAATTAAATGATTTAGTAAAAGCATGCGAAGAAGAATTCGGTGTATCTGCAGCAGCAGGTGTTGTTGTAGCAGCAGGCGGAGCAGCAGACGGTGCAGCAGCTGAAGAAAAAGATGAGTTCGACGTAGAGCTTACAGAGATCGGCGGAGCTAAGGTTAAAGTTATCAAAGTCGTTCGTGAAGTAACTGGCTTAGGCTTAAAGGAAGCAAAAGAATTAGTTGACGGAGCTCCTAAAGTGATCAAAGAAGCTGCATCTAAAGCAGAAGCAGAAGACATCAAAGCTAAGTTAGAAGGCGAAGGAGCAAAAGTAACTTTAAAATAGTTCTTTGTTTCATATCTAATGTAAGAAAACTTCATGAAAGAATCGGCTGGCCATGCCAGTCCGATTCTTTTTGCGTCTATTGAAATTTGTGCTTGACACGGCATAGACACTGTGGTATTATTAGGCGATGCTTTAATATGGGATTGTATGCCCATAGCCGAGCCTTTTTTTCGTTATATAAATTGTGAGAGATTCGCACAATCAGAAGTAGTATATAAACCATGTAGAAATCAAGAGGTGAACACGTCCATGGAAAAAAACAGAATTCAACCAATGAAATCGGGTACGAGCATAAGGATGAGTTATGCGAGACAAGATGACGTCTTGGAAGTACCGAACCTTATTGAAATTCAAAAGGACTCTTACAACTGGTTCTTGGGGGAAGGACTCAAAGAGGTATTTGAGGACATTTCTCCAATTGGGGATTACAGCGATCAGCTTAGCCTGGAATTCATCGATTTTAAGCTGTGCAGGGATGATATCAAGTATTCCATCGAAGAGTGTAAGGAGAGGGATGCCACATATGCCGCTCCGATGAAGGTGAAAGTAAGACTTCATAATAAGGAAACGGATGAAATCAAACAGCACGACATTTTCATGGGCGACCTACCTTTGATGACAGATACGGGGACATTTGTGATCAACGGAGCGGAACGTGTTATTGTCAGTCAGCTGGTGCGTTCTCCTGGTATCTACTATGGAATTGCCCATGATAAAATTGGTAAAAAATTGTACTCTGCGACCGTGATCCCAAACCGCGGTGCATGGCTTGAGTACGAGACAGACTCCAATGACATTTTTAATGTGCGCGTGGACCGTACAAGGAAAGTGCCGATTACCGTATTGATCCGTGCTCTCGGAATCGGAACCAATGCGGAGATCAAAGAATTATTCGGAGAAGAGCCGAAGATTCTTGCAAGTATGGAGAAAGATCCGTCTGACAACTATGAGGACGGTTTATTAGAGTTATACAAAAAGATCCGTCCGGGTGAGCCTCTGTCCGTGGACAGCGCGGAGAGCCTGATCAACAGCATGTTCTTTGATCCGAGACGCTATGATCTGGCAAAAGTCGGACGCTACAAGTTCAATAAAAAGCTGGCATTCAGAAACCGCATTACCGGCCATATGCTTGCAGAGGACGTGATTGATACTTCCACGGGAGAGATCCTGGCGGAAGCAGGAACCGAAGTTACACTGGAACTGGCAGATAAGATCCAGAACGCTGCGGTTCAGAGTGTGCTGATCCAGACTGAATTCGGCAATACAAAAGTATTATCTAATATGACCGTAAACCTGGCTGAATATGTAGATTTTGATCCGGAAGAACTTGGCATCCATGAGAATGTATTTTATCCTGTGCTGGAAAAGATTCTGGCAGAAGGTTTAAGCGGTGATGAATTAAAAGCGGCAGTGAAAAAGAACATTCACGACCTGATTCCGAAACACATTACAAAGGAAGATATTTTAGCGTCTATTAACTATAATATGCATCTGGAATACAATATCGGAAACCATGATGATATCGACCATTTAGGCAACCGCCGTATCAGAGCGGTGGGAGAATTGTTACAGAATCAGTACCGGATTGGTCTTTCCAGACTGGAAAGAGTTGTCCGCGAGAGAATGACGACTCAGGATATCGAGACGATCACACCACAGTCTCTGATCAATATTAAGCCGGTGACCGCAGCAGTGAAGGAATTCTTCGGAAGTTCCCAGCTTTCTCAGTTCATGGATCACAACAATCCGCTGTCTGAGCTGACACACAAGCGCCGTCTCTCTGCATTGGGACCTGGAGGATTGTCCAGAGACCGTGCGGGATTCGAGGTGCGTGACGTACACTACTCTCATTATGGAAGAATGTGTCCGATTGAGACCCCGGAAGGTCCGAACATCGGTCTGATCAACTCTCTGGCGACTTATGCAAGGATCAACGAGTATGGATTCATCGAAGCTCCGTACCGTGTATTGGATAAGACAGATCCTGAAAATCCAGTTGTTACGGACAATGTTGTATATCTTACCGCAGATGAAGAAGATAATTTTGTCGTAGCACAGGCGAATGAGCCTTTGGATGAGGACGGACATTTTGTTCACGCCCATGTATCCGGCCGTTTCCGCGAAGATACTTCAGAGTTTGATAAGGCAAATCTGGATCTGATGGATGTATCTCCTAAGATGGTATTCTCAGTGGCTACGTCAATGATCCCGTTCCTTGAAAATGACGATGCGAACCGTGCACTGATGGGGTCCAACATGCAGCGTCAGGCCGTTCCGCTGCTTTCCACAGAGGCACCTGTGGTGGGAACCGGTATGGAATCCAAGGCAGCCTTTGACTCCGGTGTATGTATCGTTGCGAAAAACAATGGAGTGGTGGAGAAATCTACCAGCACAAAAATCGTTGTGCGCAGAGACTCTGACGGCGGCAAAGACATTTACAATGTAATTAAATTTGCAAGGAGCAACCAGGGGAACTGTATGAACCAGCGTCCAATTGTTTTCGAGGGGGACCGTGTGAAAAAGGATGATATCCTTGCAGACGGAGCTTCCACAAAGAGCGGAGAGATGGCACTCGGTAAAAATCCTCTGATCGGATTTATGACCTGGGAAGGTTATAACTACGAGGATGCTGTCCTGCTGAGCGAGCGTCTGGTACAGGAAGATGTGTACACCTCTGTTCACATCGAAGAGTACGAGGCAGAGGCCCGTGATACGAAACTTGGACAAGAAGAGATCACAAGGGACCTGGCAGGATTAAGTGAAGACGTATTAAAAGACCTGGATGAAAACGGTATTATCCGTATCGGAGCAGAAGTCCGTGCGGGTGACATCTTAGTCGGAAAAGTAACACCGAAGGGAGAGACAGAGCTTACAGCGGAAGAACGCCTGCTCCGTGCTATTTTCGGTGAAAAAGCCAGAGAAGTCCGCGATACCTCATTGAGAGTTCCTCACGGAGCTTACGGTGTCGTTATGGATACCAAGATCTTTACAAGAGAAAACGGAGACGAACTGCCTCCTGGAGTAAATAAAACAGTCCGCGTCTATATCGCACAGAAGAGAAAGATTTCTGTGGGAGATAAGATGGCCGGCCGTCACGGTAACAAGGGTGTTATTTCCCGTATCCTTCCGGTGGAGGATATGCCGTACCTTCCGAACGGACGTCCGCTGGATATCGTGCTGAACCCGCTGGGTGTGCCGTCACGTATGAACATCGGGCAGGTGCTGGAGATCCATCTGTCCCTTGCGGCAAAAGTATTAGGATTTAACGTTGCAACTCCGGTATTCAACGGAGCTGACGAGGATGATATTGCTGTCACACTGGAAATGGCCAATGATTTTGCCAACACCAGCTGGGAAGATTTCGAGGCGAAATGGAAAGACCGCGTTGACGATAAAGTGATTGAATATTTAAGAGAAAATCAGGATCACAAAAAGGATTGGGAAGGCGTGCCGATCGACAGTACTGGAAAAGTAAGGCTGAGAGACGGACGTACCGGCGAAGAGTTTGACAGCCCTGTTACGATCGGATTCATGCATTACCTGAAACTCCACCATTTGGTTGATGATAAGATCCATGCACGTTCAACCGGACCGTACTCTCTGGTTACCCAGCAGCCGCTGGGAGGTAAGGCGCAGTTCGGCGGACAGCGCTTCGGAGAGATGGAAGTTTGGGCCCTGGAAGCATATGGGGCATCCTATACACTGCAGGAGATCCTGACAGTGAAATCCGATGATGTCATCGGACGTGTGAAGACATACGAAGCGATCATCAAAGGCGATAACATTCCTGAGCCGGGTATTCCGGAATCCTTCAAAGTACTGCTGAAAGAATTCCAGTCTCTGGCATTAGATGTCAAGGTACTCGATGAAAATGCGGAGGAAGTCGAGATCAAGGAAAATGTAGACCTGGCTGACACCAACCAGGACCTGAAACCGATGATCGAAGGCGACAGCGTATTTAATAATTATGAAGAAAACGAAAATTCCCTGGGAGCTTTAGGGTTTAAAGAGGGGAACTTTGAAGATGGCGAAGACACTACTATTTCATAGAAGTGCAGATAGAAGGAAGGAGCAACCTTAATGATAGGATCAAGCAACGAATATTCAAATCATAAAATTGCCTTTGATGCAATTAAGATCGGGTTGGCTTCCCCGGAAAAGATCCGAGAGTGGTCCAGGGGAGAAGTAAAAAAACCTGAAACCATCAATTATCGTACCTTGAAGCCTGAAAAAGACGGTCTTTTCTGTGAGAAGATATTCGGGCCGAGCAAAGACTGGGAGTGTCACTGCGGTAAATATAAAAAAATCAGATATAAAGGTGTTGTCTGTGACCGATGCGGAGTTGAGGTGACAAAAGCCAACGTCCGCCGTGAGCGTATGGGACACATCGAACTGGCAGCTCCGGTTTCCCATATCTGGTACTTCAAAGGGATTCCGAGCCGTATGGGACTGATCCTGGATATTTCTCCGAGAAGTCTCGAAAAAGTATTGTATTTCGCCTGCTATATTGTGCTGGACGCAGGAGAGACGGATCTGGCTTACAAACAAGTATTGACAGAAAAAGAATACAGAGATGCCTATGATAAATACGGCAGTTCTTTCCGCGTGGGAATGGGAGCCGAATCTATCAAGGAACTGCTGGAGGCCATCGACCTTCCGGCAGAGGCAAAATCTTTAAAAGACGAATTTAAGACGGCCACAGGACAGAAAAGGGCAAGAATCGTAAAACGCCTGGAAGTCGTAGAAGCCTTCTTAAACTCTGAAAATAATCCTGAGTGGATGATCCTTGATGTAGTACCGGTCATTCCTCCGGATATCCGTCCGATGGTACAGCTGGACGGAGGACGTTTTGCTACTTCTGACCTGAATGACCTTTACAGAAGGATCATCAACAGAAATAACCGTCTGAAACGTCTGCTGGAACTCGGGGCTCCGGATATCATTGTGAGAAATGAGAAACGTATGCTCCAGGAAGCGGTAGATGCTCTGATTGATAACGGCCGCCGCGGACGTCCGGTTACAGGACCGGGTAACCGTGCGCTGAAATCCCTTTCCGATATGCTGAAAGGTAAACAGGGACGTTTCCGCCAGAACCTGCTCGGAAAACGTGTTGACTATTCAGGACGTTCTGTTATTGTCGTAGGACCGGAACTGAAGATTTACCAGTGTGGTCTTCCGAAAGAGATGGCAATCGAGCTGTTTAAACCATTTGTTATGAAAGAACTGGTGGAAAGAAAACTTTCCCATAATATAAAATCTGCCAAGAAGATGGTAGAGAAGCTCCAGCCGGAAGTATGGGATGTGCTGGAAGATGTCATCAAAGAACATCCGGTTATGTTAAACCGTGCACCGACATTGCACAGACTTGGCATCCAGGCATTTGAGCCGATCCTCGTAGAAGGTAAAGCGATCAAGCTGCATCCGCTGGTATGTACTGCTTACAACGCCGATTTCGACGGTGACCAGATGGCTGTCCATCTGCCTCTGTCCGTGGAAGCCCAGGCTGAGTGCCGCTTCCTTCTGCTGTCACCGAACAACCTGCTGAAACCTTCCGATGGTGGTCCGGTAGCCGTTCCTTCACAGGATATGGTTCTCGGTATTTACTATCTGACTCTGGAAAAAGAGGGAGATAAGGGAGAAGGCAAGTACTTTAAGTCAGAAAATGAGGCATTTCTTGCCTACGAAAATAAAGCGATCACCCTGCACGCAAGGATTAATGTAAGGCGTACAAAGATTGATAAAGACGGAAATAAGATTTCCAAGGTCGTACAGTGCACTCTCGGTAGAATTTTATTCAACGAGATCATTATGCAGGATCTGGGATTTGTAGACAGATCCAATCCGGAAAACGCACTGGACTTAGAGATTGATTTCCACGTAGGAAAGAAACAGTTAAAGCAGATCCTTGACAAATGTATCAATATCCACGGCGCTACAAAGACGGCCGAAGTACTTGATGATATCAAGGCACTGGGATACAAATATTCTACAAGAGGAGCCCTGACCGTTTCTATTTCAGATATGACAGTGCCGGAAGAGAAAAAGGAAATTCTTGCAGGAGCACAGGATCAGGCCGAGTTCATCAACAATCAGTTCAAACGCGGTCTCATGACAGAAGAAGAGCGCTACAAAGCCGTTGTCAAAACATGGTTTGACGCCGATGACGTTTTGACTGACAAACTGATCACAGGATTAGATAAATATAATAACATCTTTATGATGGCCGATTCCGGAGCCCGTGGTTCTAATCAGCAGATCAAACAGCTGGCAGGAATGCGTGGACTGATGGCCGATACGTCAGGACGTACCATTGAGCTGCCGATCAAGTCCAATTTCCGTGAAGGTCTGGACGTACTGGAGTACTTTATCTCTGCCCACGGTGCGAGAAAGGGACTTTCCGATACGGCCTTGAGAACTGCCGATTCAGGTTACCTGACAAGACGTCTTGTAGACGTTTCTCAGGATCTGATCATTCGGGAAGCAGACTGCGGACTGGATGCGGACGGACAGATTCCTGGCATGTATGTGGAAGCGTTCATGGACGGACAGGAAGTTATCGAAAGTCTTCAGGACCGTATCACAGGACGCTATGCTGCAGAGGAGATCAAACATCCTGAAACAGGAGAAGTTCTTGTAAAGTCAAACCACATGATCACTCCGAGAAGGGCTAAGACGGTCGTCGATGCAGGCCTTACAAAGGTCAAGATCAGAACGATGCTGACCTGCCAGTCACAGGTGGGATGCTGTGCAAAATGCTACGGCTCCAACATGGCTACCGGTCAGGCAGTACAGGTGGGTGAGGCAGTCGGTATCATCGCGGCACAGTCCATCGGTGAGCCTGGTACTCAGCTGACCATGCGTACGTTCCATGCCGGAGGAGTTGCCGGTGACGATATCACACAGGGTCTTCCGCGTATTGAGGAGCTTTTTGAGGCGAGAAAGCCGAAAGGTCTTGCCATCATCTCTGAGTTTGCAGGAAAAGTGCAGATCAAAGATACGAAGAAGAAACGGGAAGTTGTCATCACTAATAAAGAAACCGGAGATATGAAGGCTTATCTGATTCCTTACGGTTCCAGGCTGAAAGTCATGGAAGGACAGGAAGTGGAAGCCGGAGACGAGCTGACCGAAGGTTCCGTCAATCCGCATGACATCTTAAAGATCAAAGGTATCCGCGCCGTTCAGGACTACATGATCCGCGAAGTGCAGAGAGTATACCGTCTTCAGGGTGTAGATATCAACGACAAGCACGTAGAGGTTATTGTCCGCCAGATGCTCAAGAAAGTCCGCATCGAAGAAGGCGGAGACAGCGATTACCTGCCTGGCGCCATGATCGACGTGCTGGAATTTGAAAAGACAAACAGAGAGCTGGAAGAAAGAAACTTAGAGACTGCCAAGGCAGAACAGATTATTCTCGGTATTACCAAGGCGTCTCTTGCCACAGACTCTTTCTTGTCCGCAGCATCTTTCCAGGAGACGACAAAAGTTCTTACCGACGCGGCTATCAAAGGAAAGGTCGATCCGTTGGTTGGATTGAAGGAAAACGTTATCCTCGGAAAACTGATCCCGGCAGGAACCGGAATGAAACGGTACCGCAATGTAAAAATCAACACAGAGGAAGAAGAACTGACACTCGAAGACGAAATCGATTTCGAATAGAGTCAAGGTTTTAACAGATCCCGTCTCTGCATCCGCAGGGGCGGGATCTTTCCTGATTTATTGGGAAATCCCCTTGACAAACGATTTTGCCGCATTTATAATTAAAAAATGCGCGTAGATATCTATGTGCAACAACTGATCATAAGTAACTACAGCAGAAAACATGCATGGAGGTGAAAATTAATGCCAACTTTTAACCAATTAGTTAGAAAAGGGAGAAAGACATCTACAAAGAAGTCTACCGCACCGGCTCTTCAGAAAAGTTTTAACTCTTTAAAGAAGAGATCAGTAAACGCAAGCTCTCCTCAGAAGAGAGGGGTTTGTACAGCTGTTAAGACTGCGACTCCTAAAAAGCCTAACTCTGCTCTTCGTAAGATTGCCAGAGTACGTCTTTCTAACGGTATCGAAGTAACAAGCTATATCCCGGGTGAGGGACATAACTTACAGGAACATAGTGTTGTTCTGATTCGTGGTGGTCGTGTTAGGGACTTACCAGGTACCCGTTACCATATCGTTCGTGGAACACTTGATACAGCAGGTGTTGCAAACAGAATGCAGGCTCGTTCCAAATACGGAGCTAAGAGACCGAAGAAATAATCAAACGAAACTAAATTGGTACAAAGCAGCGTAACACTACGCTACCTTGTATAGTTGTGCCGGAAATGAATGTTTTCCCTGTAGAACAGGAGATAGATATAAATTCTGGCACGATCAGGCATTGAGCGCTTGAAGACCGGCGGAAAGCCGGTAACTGCGCAAGGATGAATGAGTACCGATGAATTAAGGCCGGCGGCATGCCAGAAAAAGGTATAATATTTCTGCCGTTGGCAATTATTAAGGAGGGAAGAAACGTGCCACGTAAAGGACATATTGCGAAAAGAGATGTTTTGGCGGATCCTATTTACAATAACAAAGTTGTGACAAAACTGATCAACAACATCATGTTAGACGGTAAAAAGGGAGTTGCTCAGAAGATCGTATACGGTGCATTCAACCGTATTGAAGAGAAAGCCGGAAAGCCTGCCCTCGAAGTATTCGAAGAGGCAATGAACAACATTATGCCTGTGCTGGAAGTTAAAGCAAGACGTATTGGTGGAGCCACCTATCAGGTACCGATCGATGTACGTCCGGACAGAAGACAGGCCCTTGCACTCCGCTGGTTGACTTTATACTCTCGTAAAAGAGGAGAAAAGACCATGGAAGAAAGGCTTGCAAATGAAATCTTTGATGCATCCAACAACACCGGAGCATCCGTAAAGAAAAAAGAAGACATGCACAAAATGGCAGAAGCAAACAAAGCATTCGCACATTACAGATTTTAATCTGGTGTGCGGGGCCTACCGCTTTATCCGAAAAACAATAGGAGGAAAAGATCTTGGCTGGAAGAGAATATCCATTAGAGAGAACCAGAAATATTGGAATCATGGCTCATATCGATGCTGGGAAAACCACTTTGACAGAGCGTATCCTCTATTATACTGGTGTAAATTATAAGATCGGTGATACTCATGAGGGAACTGCTACCATGGACTGGATGGAGCAGGAACAGGAAAGAGGTATCACGATCACTTCTGCAGCGACCACATGTCACTGGACTCTCCAGGAAAACTGCAAACCGAAGGATGGAGCATTAGAACACCGTATCAACATTATTGATACACCGGGACACGTTGATTTCACAGTAGAAGTAGAACGTTCCCTGCGTGTACTTGACGGTGCGATCGGAGTATTTGATGCAAAGGGCGGAGTAGAGCCGCAGTCTGAGAACGTATGGCGTCAGGCAGACACTTACAATGTACCAAGAATGGCATTCATCAATAAGATGGATATTTTAG
>OBJQ01001800.1_pt1 | contig 9805 bp, 8 predicted proteins | sample 1519921 | NCBI WGS metagenome assembly OBJQ01 (sample SAMN04209244, study PRJEB22552) | human gut metagenome | biome: gut; material: feces | host: Homo sapiens | place: USA: Oklahoma
ATGACGGTGCAATGACCGGAGACTTCCGTATTCCTTTAAGCAGCCTTGAATATCCTCCTCTTTCCGCAAAAAAGATCATCGGCCGGAGAGCTGCCATGGAACTGACGGAAAATACCGTGGTCAACTTAGGAATCGGTATTCCTGAATATATCTCTATGGTTGCCAATGAGGAAGGCATCGGAGATTATATGACTCTGACCGTAGAGGCAGGGCCTGTCGGCGGCGTGCCTCAGGGAGGAGCCAAATTTGGAGGTTCCGTCAATCCCGAATGTATTTTAGACCAGCCGTACCAGTTTGATTTCTATGACGGAGGCGGAGTTGACTATGCATTCTTAGGCCTTGCACAGGCAGACAAAGACGGAAACATCAACGTCAGCAAGTTCGGTCCGAGGATTGCAGGCTGCGGCGGATTTGTAAACATTACTCAGAATGCAAAACGCTGCTACTTCTGCGGAACCTTTACTGCCGGCGGTTTAAAAACGTCTGTAAAAGATGGAAAGCTTATCATTGATCAGGAAGGAAAATCTAATAAGTTCCTGGACACGGTAGAACAGATTACGTTCAGCGGCGAGTACGCAAATAAAGTCGGCCAGCCGGTTCTCTATATCACAGAGCGCGCTGTCTTTGAACTGAGAAAAGACGGTGTCTATCTGACAGAAGTTGCCCCTGGCATCGATATCCAAACACAGATCATCGACCATATGGGATTCACTCCTAAAATGGACGGTACGCCAAAGCTTATGGATGAAAGAATTTTCAGAGATGAGCTGATGGGTCTGAAACACGATTAGCAATCCACAAATAAAGGAGGGTTTTTGTGAATTTACAAATCTTAGTCTTAGTCCTGGCGATTGTCCTGTTCGGAGTCTTAGCTTTTAAACAGATGAGTGCCCTGATCCTGGCTCCGCTTGTCACGATCTTCGTGGTTATCTGCTCCAGGCTTCCAATCCTGGACTCGCTGAAAAATGCATTTATGCCTGCAGCATCCGACTACGTGACAAAGTATTTTCTCGTATTCTTTGTCGGCGCACTGTTCGGCTCCGTTTATCAATATACCGGAGCCGCAGAATCCATAGCCAGAGCGATCGCAGGGCTCTGCCGCGGAAAATTCGTGGCACCGATCATCATGATCATCACCGGTCTTTTGACCTTTGGAGGAGTCAGTGGCTTCGTTGTATTTTTTGTTATCTATCCAATCGCATTAAACTTATTCAAGGAAGCGAATCTTACAAGAAGGCTCATCCCGGCCGCAATCTCTGCCGGATGCTGGACCTGGTCCATGAGCGGTCCCGGTTCTCCTTCTATTCAGAATGTCATTGCCATGGATAATCTTGGCACACCGGCAACAGCCGCATTTGTTCCATCTCTGATCACGACTGCGGCTATGTTTATCATGATTTTTGTCTGGCTGGAAATGCGGGCAAGAAAGTTTACGAAAAAGGGATATCGTTTTATCGATAAGTCCTTAAAATATCAGCTGAGTGAAGAAGAGATGGCCATCGATGAAGATAAAAATCTTCCCCACGTTGCTATCGCTGTCCTTCCGATTGTGCTCATTCTGGTGCTCTTCAACATCGTGAAGCTTCCTGTGGAGACATCTGTATTTGCAGGTGTAGCCCTGGCAACCATTCTGATGTTTAACAGGATCAAGGGCATCAACGAATGGATCAACGTATTTAACAAAGGTGCTTCTGACTCCGGCGTTGCTATCTTAAATACTGCAATCGTTGTAGGTTTTGGAGGCGTTGTACAGAAAACCCAGGGCTTTACCGACCTGGTTGCCGCTCTGAAAGACATGAGCATGCCTCCTCTGGTGTTTGTAATGATCACCGTGGCTGTCTGTGCAGGAGCCTGCGGCTCTGCTTCCGGCGGTATGGGGGTTGCCTTTAATGCTTTGAAGTCTACCTATATTAAAATGGGAATCCCGCTGCCTTATGTGCACAGGATTTCCGCCATCGCAGCCGGTACTTTAGATACACTTCCTCATCAGGGAGCGCAGATCACACTGCTCGGCATTTGTAAAATGACCCATAAAGAAGCTTACTGGGATATTGCGGTTACGCAGATTATCATACCATTTATATCCTGCGGAATCTTTATCGTCTTAGCTTCTTTTGGACTATAAACTTAACATTGAAGATCCGGTCCTCCGGGTCTTCTTTTTTACAACGGCAGTTTCAAAAATTCTTCCAATATCTTTTTTGCATCTCCCACAATGCCATAATCGCAGTATTTAAAAACAGCTGCATTCGGGTTACTGTTCACTGCGATCACTGTCCCGGCCCTGACTCCGGTCATGTGCTGAACCGCCCCGGAAATTCCAAATGCTATATAAATGTCCGGTTTCGTTATACACCCTGTCTGTCCGATCTGCTGCTCCGGAAGCATCCACCCTGCATCCACACACGGCCTTGTGCATCCGGCCTGTGCTCCGATCCTTTCGGCGAACTGTAAAAGCAGCCGAAATCCCTCCGGACCTTTCAGCCCTCTTCCCCCGGCCGCAATGATATGTGCATCTTCCAGGGAAATCTTCTTTTCTTCTTTTATAAGATCCAGTGTTCTTTTTCTCTCTGTTATCTCCTGCAGCCAGTCTGCCGAAAACGCAGTAAACTTTCCTTGTCTGCCGTCTGTCTCACAGGCCTTTTTAAATACTCCCGGCTTTGCCAGCGCCATCTGCACAGGAACCTCCGGCATCGAAACCACAGACATGCTCTTCCCGTCAAAAGCAGGCTTAGTTACCAGCAGTTTCCCTGTTTCCTTGTCAATCTCCAATCCGACAGCATCCGTCATCACTTCTGTTCCAAGCATGGCGGCCAGAGTCGGCAGCAGTGTCTTTCCGAACAACGTTGCCCCTCCCAGAATCATATCCGGTTTCTGCTCCTTAACAATCTCATACAGAATCCTGCTGTGAGTCTCCAGCTGCTTTTGTTTAAGACTTGGATGATCCGCCGCTATGATTCGGTCTGCGGGATACCTGAGAAGATCCTTACATGTTTTTTCGACATCATTTCCCACGATTGTCAAAATCAATTCTGCATCCAGAGAATCTGCCAGCTTCCTGCCTTCTCCCAGAAGCTCAACTGTCACGTGGGCCGCATGTTGATTCTGTATCTCTCCTATGATCAAAATTTTTGATGTTTTCTTCATACGGCCTCCTTTTCTTTGATCAGCTGCCAAAGCTTTTCCGCCAGCTCCTGCTCGTCTCTGCCGGTCAGCATCTGTCTGTTTTTCGGCGCCTCATCCGGTATATACTCCCGAACCTGTTTTATGATCTTTTTTGTTTTCCCCTGTTCACCTTTCAAAACAGGAATCACCGTACTCTCTGCATATGCGGACATAATGTCAGCAACATTCGGGTGTCTCAGCGCATTGTCTTCTCTTACCGAGAGAACCAGGGCAGGCAAAGAACTCTCTGTCCGCTCTGTTCCCTCTCCAGCCATACACCAATTAAATATTTTCTTGTCTGAAACTTTCATTTTTTTTGAATAGGCAATCAGAGGAATCTTCAGGAAAAATGCCGTCATGGCCGCCATATGGGCGGCATCCCCGTCAATGGCCTGACGGCCGCACAGGATAATGTCGAACATATCTTCTGCCTCTATCGCCCCGGCAAGCAGTTTTGCACTGTGGCTGATATCTCCTGTTTCCTTTTTAAGGACCAGAACCGCTCTGTCCGCTCCCCATGTCAAAGCCTCCCGCGCAGTCTTCTCTGCTTCCGGCGGCCCGATCACCATGGCTGTCACTGTGCCCCCCTCCTGATCTCTCAGATTCAGAGCTTCTTTCAAAACATTTTTATCACTGTCGCTGATCCCTTCCGCAGTCTGATATTTCACTTGTTCCTCTTTTGGCGGAACTTCTTTTAAATAAACCAATATGTTCAACCTTTTTTCACTCCCTTCCCAGCCTTAATCCGAAGTTTATTTCAAATAAAGTTGTTGACTCTGAAAAACTGCTGTGCTATGATACCCATGCAAATTAATTTGCATCCCATTAGTTCGTATGCTAATTAATTGTTACTGTTATATTACCACCATTATTTTTATCTGTCAACGATAGAAAGTGAGGATTCTGTTATGCCATTGATTCAAGTAGACTTACAAAAACAAGATGATAAAAAAAGACTGAAAAATATTTTGGATACCATTCACGAATGTGCGGTTGAAGCCTTTGAAATACCGGAGCGGGACCGCTATCAGATCGTCAGTCAGCACGATCCGGAAGAAATGATCCTCCTAGATACCGGCCTTGGATTTGAGCGCACAAAGGATCAAATCGTGGTCCGTGTCACAAGCAAACAGAGACCCCGGGAGAAAAAAGAAAAACTTTACTCCCTGCTCTGTGAAAGACTAAATGTAAACTGCGGGATTCCGCCAAAAGACCTGCTCGTCTCCATAACAGAAAACAGCGATGCCGACTGGAGTTTCGGATTCGGGAAAGCCCAGTTTCTGACCGGAGACCTCTAAATTACTCAGAGCCCAGACAGGCAGCCACTAAAAGAACATTGACTGCCTGTCTGCAAGTTTATTTCTTTGTTCTTCTCCAAAGTCCGCATGCCAGCCCCGCTTCTGAAACTGTACATAAAATCAAAAGATACCCTTTTCCCCCGTCGCTCGTCTCTGCGATAGTTCTCTCTACTTTCTTCTTTTCAGGTACCTCTCTGTATCCCCATGTATTCCCGCTCTCCCGGTCTGTTGTCTCCGTTTTTTCTGAAGTGTTTTCACTGTCAGCCGGATCTTCTTCCGGTGTGATCTCCCATTTTGCTCTTAAAACTATATTCTGATGGACCGGCATGTTAAAATCCCATAGTACTTCTCTGCCATCATCATCTGTAACATACCATCCTTTGAATGTATAGCCTTCTCTTACAGGGTCCTTTGGCTCTACTGCTGTCTTTCCGCCTTCAATGATCTGGTCCCGCGGAGCATTTTCGCCGCCGTTGGGATCAAAACTTACCACATGGCTTCCGGTCAATGTCACTTTGACTGAGGCACTGCCTCCCTCTATTACAAATGTGAAATCAAAAGTTCCTGTCTTTCCTGCTGCCTTAGCCTCATTGATTATCTGAAGCTGCTTTTCGTCAACGCACAGGTCTGCATTGTCGCCATATTGATCTTTGCCCTTTGCCTCACATAAATCAATCATATCTTTTACGGCAAGCTGTTCTCCTCCTGTTTCCAAAACCACATCATTGGCGCCGATAAACGGATTGATATTTTCTTTGCCGTAATCTGCGCTGTCACTGCCTCTCTGACGCAGAAAAACGGTAATCTTCACATCTGTTCCCTCCGGCGTCCGGAACGTAAGCGGATATCCCCCAATCTCACCTGCTATTTTAGCATCATTGATACATTTAACTTCTTCCAAATCCGCAAATCCAATGTCTTTTAAAGCAATCTTCTGACCCGTGTTATCCTCTGCTTTTACCCTGGAAATCTCTTTCAGCTGTTCCTCTGTAAATGCCTCTCCTCCGGTTTTGCTTATGATATTTTTAGCCTTGATAATCTCCCCATTGTCAGGATTCTCTTCGGCTTCATCAAACGTACCGTTTAACGTTACCCTGACCGTAACAGAAACACCGTCCGGAGCCGAAAAAGTAAGATCAAAAATTCCGGATTTTCCATCTGCCTTCGTCTTGTTAATCTTCTGCACTTGTTCCTGATCAAGCTGAAAATCTTTCAGTTCTATATTATTTCCTTCCTGATCTTTCCCTTTTACCTGCCCATACTGTTTCAGCTGTTCTTCTGTAAACGGATCTCCTTCGCTGTCTTTTTCAAAATGGTTGGCTCCGATCAGCGAAATCGGATCTTCTTCTTTATAATCCTGCGCATCCGTACCGTTGTTTCTCAATGAAACTGTAACTGTCACCTTTGTACCACTTTCCGTGCGGAAAGTCAGAAAAAAATCCCCTGTCTTTCCTTCCTTCTTAGCCTGATTGACCGCACTAAGCTGGCTTTCGTCATCCAGAAGCAATTTCTGGTCATCTATAGTATTTCCGTTTTTGTCTTTTGCAGTGACTTTCGCCAGAGTCCTGATCTGTTCCCGGCTGAATCCCTCTCCGCCTGTCCTGCTGATGACATGATTTGCGCCGATCTGTTCTTTTGTTGCAGAATCAATACTGTTACTGTCCCTGAATGGTCCAAAATATACTTGTGTGAAAAAGTTTCCCACAGAAAAGGAACTCTCCGCTGCAAACGGGGTGTTCTCTGTAAATATAAAGTCCGTCAGAGATGTCCCATCCTGTACGTATCCCTGATAACCGGTTTCCGGTGCAGCCGTAATCCCTGATACCTTTCCGTTTCCTGCCGCAGATCCTATTCCAGGCATTTTTGACTTAGAATCGCCGATGGCTGTCACAACTGTATCTCCTCCGCTGATACGGATATTGCGTGTGATCATAGAATCACCAGGATCTCCCATGGAAGCGCCGATTCCCGGGGCATTTTCTCCTCCCCGGGCTTTGACAACCCCTCCGCTGATGTAAACTCCATCGACTTTGGTCCCATATCCTGATCCGATGCCGGAACCATGGCTTGTCCCTATGGCTTCTACATTTCCTCCCTTGATATAAATATCTTTGGCATAACATGATGAAACATAATGTTCCGTCCAGCAGGCAGCCCCGATCGCCGGGCAGTGTTCACCTCCAAGAGCTGTGATATTACCTCCCTCGATCGTAAAATTACAAAAACCGGATTCCTTTGGATTCGTTCGGTTCTTTATGCTGTTTCCCAAAGCTCCCACATGATATCCTACGCCTTGTACCGTGATACTTCCGCAGGCTGCATCGCATTTGTGCCCTTTTTGTCCGCTGTTTACACACCTCAGTGTAAGACTTCCATCCATGCCGTCCTTCGTAAGGGCATTGCTCTGATCTTTTGTACAATATAGGCGGTTTTTTCCAACCAACGTAATAGTCACATCTGCATGAGAAACATTCAGACTATCCGTTGTGGCACAGGAAATGTCTGCATTTTCAAATGTTAGCTCTGTCTTCACTTTAGACTCAACGACAATATTGTATTTTGTAGTCTTCCCAGTGATCCGGTATCCCTGCGGATTCAGGGCACCGCTGTCAGCCGGAGTATCGCCTACCAGAGCACCGGTGGCAGTGATCCTGATATTCCCTCTGCTTACATCCAGAAGAACCTGCCCGTCCTTTGCTTTCTTTACTGCATGCTTTCTCTGTTTTCCTGATTTCTCCTCAGTTTTCAATTCGGATTCATCTTTAAACGATTCCTTCAGCTCCGGTATTTCCTCCGTGTTCGCTGCTTCTTTTGTTTTTGTCTGTTCCGGTTCCCGGGTTAATTAATGTACTTCAGTTCCGTAAATATCCCCCCGGATTTTCCAGACATTTCCTGATCTTCTGCTCTCAAAATCGTTCCGGCTCCGGTTCCCACAGCCAGAATCAGTGCGGCCGCCACGATCCGTCTCTCCCATGGTTTCTTCATTCTTTCTCATCCTTTCCATTGCCTTTCAGCGCGCTCTTTCGGGCAATAAATAAATTTTGTCTCTATAAGAACCTTGTCCTCAAAAAAGGGTTAGATAAAGATTGATTTTTTAAAAAGAAGCATGGACCCAGGAGAAAGAAAGGTCCATGCTTCTTACTATGCAGATCAATACTTAACAATTCATTTTAAGCCAGGTATTGGAGGGTTTGGCTTTAAGTATATCTTTTGATTGTTTTTATTTTTAGGAGTTTCAGTGGCATAAATCTGCATTGATCTATATTTAAGTACGTAAAACGCACGTACTTACTGCGTTGGAATTTACCACAGATTGCGGTAAATTTCTTTGATATCTTCTGCAGTGATGTCTTTTCTTGTGTTGGACGGGCTTCCGCTGTCCATGGCATCGTTGGCCATCTTGTCGATCACACCGAAGAATTCTTCTTTATTGATTCCATATTCCTCTAAGGAAGGAGTTTCAAGCTCATCGCAGATATCCACAACTGCCTGAAGGAATTTTTCACTTGCTGCCTGGTCTGTATCAGTCTCAGCTGCCACATTAATCGCTTTGCCAAGTTCACCAAAACGGTCATAAGCTCCATCCAGTGCATAGATAAAGCACTCTTTTAAAAGCATAGCATTGGAAAGTCCGTGTGCAACATGGAACATGGCACCGATCGGACGGCTCATTCCATGCACTAAGGTTACTGACGCATTGTTAAAAGCGATTCCTGCTTCCAGCGCCGCAATTGACATCTGTTCTCTTGCTTCTACATTCTTTCCGTCTTTGAATGCGGCAGGAAGATACTTGAAAATTCTTTTGATCGCAGAAAGCGCAAATGTATCGGATAATGGCTGTGCCAGCTTTGATGTATAAGCCTCTGCCGCATGAGTCAGGGCGTCAAGTCCTGTAGCCGCAGTGATCTTAGGAGGTGCAGTCATTGTAAACTGAGGATCGATGATGGCAAGATCCGGCATTAAAACAGCGCCTTTGAGCAGCATCTTGATATCATTTTTTGTATCTGTGATGATGGTAAACTGAGTTGCCTCAGAACCTGTACCCGCTGTGGTAGGAATGGCAACAAGTGTCGGTGTTTCCTCTGTGATCACTTTTCCCATGTAATCAGAAATCTGTCCGCCGCTGGTTACCAGTGCACCGATCGCTTTCATAGAGTCAATCGGGCTGCCGCCTCCAAGAGCGACAATAAAGTCACATCCTTCTTCTTTATAAAGATTAAGGCCCTCTTCGATCATTGTGTCGGTCGGCTCACCGTTGATCTCACTGTAGATCACATATTCAATGTTCTGGTTTTTTAAAGCAGTTTCTACTTTTGCTGCGTTTCCAAGCTCGACCATCACCTTATCTGTAACAATCAGCGCCTTTTTGCCGAGAGTTCCTAATTTTCCTTCTGCCATATCGAGTGCGCCTTCGCCAGTATAAATCTGGCCCGGCGCGATAAATTCTCTTGCCATATTCTTATCCTCCTATGCTTTCTGATATTTTTCTGTTTAAAATTCCGCATCATGAAGCCATACGTAGCGCTCATCTTCATTTCTGTCTGTCTGGAGCCACGGATTTCCGTCGAGATGGCGGATCATCCAGCAGGTATACATCTGGTATCCCGGAGCAACTGCCTGGGGATGGAGTTCTCCTCCCGGAATCGCCGAAAAGCTTCCGTCTGTGCTCTTGAATACCTGGTCACCCACAAAGCTCGCCCCGAATCCTTCCGGATGGTCAAACAGGAAGTAATAAGTTTCCGGCTGCGGATGTCTGTGAGGAAGATATCCTGACCAGTTCCCGCGGTCATTTAAAACCTCACCCAATACCATGTTAGAGTATGGCGCAATGTCATGGTCAAAGATGGTATTGACACGGCGTTTCGCAACATTTCCGAACTTTCCTACGCAGGAATATCCCCAAGGAGCATCTTCCGGCGCATACAGTTTACTCTCAAATGTCTGGTCATTCATTGTGGACTGTACCAAGATTTCAGAGTCTGCTTTTGCTTCCACTATGACTTTGGCTCCTGTACAGATATGTACTGCCCAAGGTCCTTCTGTAAACACATCTTTTCTTGTAACTTCTTTGGAAGTTTCATCAAATGAGAAAACTACATCTCCTTTCAGCAGGAGGACCGCCGTCTCTTCCCCTGCCCTGCAGAAGGTCTTCACATCCCCCGCATTTAAGCGGAAGACGCGAATATCCATCAGCATTTCTTTATATTCATTATCGTATGTTGTTAAAACTTTTTCCCCGTTTGCATCAAATTCAGGATAGCCGAATACCTTTCCCATTATCATACCTATTTTCTAATACTGTCTTGCGTTTGCACGGCCTTCTAATACTCCTTCACATGCTT